>Ga0102941_1000767_pt1 | contig 15198 bp, 16 predicted proteins | sample SalPonR2_C_D2_MG_FD_79281 | JGI IMG/M metagenome (GOLD analysis project Ga0102941, IMG submission 79281) | Salt pond soil microbial communities from South San Francisco under conditions of wetland restoration - Salt Pond MetaG R2_C_D2_MG | ecosystem: Environmental > Aquatic > Marine > Intertidal... | reverse complement strand
TAGCTTCATTTCATCCATTACATCTAATATAATATAAGATACATCATTTACTCCATCTTCCCCGGTTTCAGGATTGATTCCTCCGGTATTTAAATTGGCAAAATCTGTATAAGTCGCACTTTCCAACATTGTTACCCCAACCTTTGGAGGTGCAGGCTGGTTGTTAAATTTAACCCATAAACACTCTAATATTTCTTTAGCTTTATCTCTTGTAATAGTCCCTTCTTCTAATTCTTTTTTATAAAAAGGATATAAATATTGATCCATTCTTCCAGGTGAAAATGCATCCCAAGTATTTAATTCTGTAGTAACACCAATATGAACAAACCAGTACATCTGAACAGCTTGTGCAAAAGTTTCAGGTTTATTTTCAGGAACTACTTTGCAGTTTTCTGCAATACTCAATAAATCTTTCTTCTTTTTAGAATCTTTTTCTTCAGCTGCAAGTTTTTCAGCATAATCTCCATATCTTTTACCGTATATAATTAAAGCATCACATGCTATATTCATTGCTTCTAATTCTGCTTTCTTTTTATATGCTTCAGAGTCATTTAAATAATCCAAATTTTGGATTTCTAACTCTATTTCTTCTTTTATATCTTTGAATCCTTTTTTATAAAATTTATCGTCTGCAACTGTATGACCTGGAGCTCTCTGTTCCATAAATTCAGTAAATATTCCTGCTTCGTAACAGTTTGTCCATTCTTTCGTCATACTTTCTAAAAGCTTCTGCCTTATAGATCTGTTTTCCCAATATGGGATAATTTTTTCTTTATGTATCTTTCTATCTTCTTCAGAAACTTTAAAAGTTATGGTATCTCTTTTTTCCATAACATCAAAATCTTCTAATGTATGGCAGCAAAGTTCGGGAAAAGTAGGTGCTGTTTGAGGCTCAAATCCTTTTTCTCCAACTATTAATTCACCTTCTCCAATATATAGCTTTCTCTTTTTCATTAATTCTTCAAATACCATGGCTCTTAAAACAGGTGTTTCTTTAACCCCTGCATATTTTTGATATATTTCTGTTTCAATTTCTGCTCGCTCCAAGCTGAGTTTTGGTTCTGTAGATATGCTAACTTGTCTTAATTTTTTAGTTCTTTCAGTACTTCCTCTCATTTAAAGTTCCTCCTATCCTCCGATTTTAACTTCAAAGCCTTCTTTTTCAAATTTTTCTTTAATATCTTCTAATAATTCTTTTTTAGGTCTTTTCATATCTTCGTCGGGATATTTCATCCCTAATTTTCTATATTTATGTAAAGCTCCATTATGATAAGGGAGCAAACTTATCTTCTTTATATTTGTACCTTTAAGAAAATTTATAGTATCTTTAATATTCTTGTCATCTGTATTAATATCTTCCTTAGTTCCTACTATAAGAGGTATTCTTAGGTTAATATTATCATGAATTTTATCAAGTTTTTTCAAGTTTTCTAAAATTAGTTTGTTAGATTTTCCTATAAATTTTATATGTTTATTTTCATCAAATATCTTGAAATCATATAAAAATAAATCTACATACTTTGCTATTTTTTTTATACTTTCCCAATTAGAATATCCACTAGTATCAACTGCTGTATGTATATTGTTTTCTTTAAGTCTTATGAGAAGTTCTTCTAGAAAATATAATTGATTTAAAGGCTCTCCGCCTGAGATGGTAACTCCACCACTAGACTCCTCATAAATTATTTCGTCCTTTTCTAGCTCTCTTAAGATCTCTGCTATAGAATAATCTTTACCTACTATTTCTCTAGCTCTATATACACAAGCAAGTTCACATTCTCCACAGAAGGTACATTTTTCTCTGTCAAAGTAAAGTTTTTCTCCCTCGATTTTCAGTGCGTCTTCAGGGCATGTTCTTACGCACTCTCCACATAAAACACAATTGTCTTCATTATATAAAAATTCTTTTCCACCTTCTATACTTTCCGGATTATGACACCACATACAGTTCAAAGGACACCCCTTTAGAAAAACTGTAGTTCTTATCCCAGGTCCATCGTGAATAGAGAATTTTTTTATATCATAAATCAATCCATTATTTTTCATATATTACACCTATCTTTTTTTAATATTACTATTATATAATATTGCAATTTGTATGCCAATAATTAAATGTGTTATATCAACAACTATAAACTTTTGTAATTTAAAATGTCAAAAAATCTGTCTATATACGACGGATTTTTTGACATTTGTATTGTTTTTATATGTTTTTTACTATTTACTTTATTATTATATCTTTGCTAAATTTGTTTAAAATTTCTGGTCCTTCTTTAGTCATTACTACTATATCTTCTATTCTCATACCAAATTTATTTGGTATATAAATACCCGGCTCTATACTAAATGCCATTCCCTGAGAAAGTTGTATTTTGTTTCCTCCTACTATATCCGGTGCCTCGTGCACGCTGTAGCCAATACCGTGTCCAGTTCTATTAATAAAATAGTCGCCGTAACCTGATTTTTCTATAACCTCTCTTGCTGCATTGTCTACTTCTTCTGACCTTGCACCAATTTGAGCTGCTTTTTCTCCAGCTTCATTTGACTCTCTTATTATTTCATACACTTTTCTTTCTTCTTCAGTTACTCCACCAACAAAAACCGTTCTAGACATATCAGAGCAAAGTCCTTTATACTTACATCCTAAATCTAGAATAATTATATCTTTTTCTTGAATAGTTCGGCTATCTTCCGCATAGTGTGGTTTTGAATTGTTTTTACCGGAAGCAACTATTGGTGTAAAGGATAGTCCATCGGCTCCTTCTTCTAGGAAATATTCTTCAATTTTTTCTTTTATTTCCTTTTCTGTTACTCCAGGTTTTATAAATTCAATAGTTCTTCCAACTACTATATCTGCAAGTTCTGCTGCTTTTCTCATTAAATCTATCTCTTTGTCATCCTTTATTATTCTTAGTTCTTCTAATACTTTATGGCCGTTAATAAATTCCCCATCAAAATTATTCTTTATATCGATAAAGTTAATTCCCAGTATTCCGTTGTTAATGCCAATAGTCTTATTCTCTAGGTTATTTTCTTTTAGTGCCTTAATAGTAGTTCCCACAAATCCTTCATGATCTCCCCATGTGTACATTATTAACTCTTCGCCTATTTTTTCTTCTATTTCTTCTGCAGTAAGTTGGGGAGAAATATAAAAAAATTCTCCAGTATTTACTAATACAAAGCTTTGAAATCTTTCATCGGGAAGAGGTGAATAACCTAATAAAAATTTTAAATCCGTTGATGGTCCCATCATTAAAGCATCTATTTCTTTTTCCATCATTATATTACATAATTTATTCATATACTTTTTATTCATTATATTAAAATCCTCCAATCTATTTGAAAAAACTGTTAAGAAAGCTTTTCTCCTAACAGTTTTTTTATACTTATTTGCCCAATTCTTCCAAGCCTTTTCTATTTTTCCAAGCATGGAGTGCTAATGATACACCAATAACTCCGTAAACAACGAAAGCTCTAAAGTATTCCCCAAGTTGTGCATCTCCGAAAAGCTGTTTACCGGCTGTCGGTGATACAATAAATACAGCATGGAATAGTATAATACCTAGTATACCGTGTCCTATGTTAGCACTTTTAACTGTAGCGCCTCCTATAAGTATAGCCGCAACAGCAAATAATCCAACCTGCATATGACTTCCGTAGGTGTTCATAGTTCCAACATTTTGAAGGAAAATTATCTGACCCCAAGCTGCAAGAACCGTCGACATTATAACAGCTATAATTCTTGTTCTATCTACATTTATACCCGAAACTCTTGCTATATGCTGGCTTAAACCAATAGATTTAAAATCTTGTCCTAATTTAGTTTTCATAATTACTATATTAAATACCGCAATTAAGAATACTAAGAATAATGTGAATATAGGAACCTCTATTGATTGAAGCATCTCAAGACTCTGAATAGCTGAACTGTTAGTTCCAGTAAATAAGAATCCTCCTGTACTGCTATTCATGATAAGTGTACTAAATCCTATTAGTATTAAAGCAAGAATCATATAGAATATATATGTTTTTTTAGTTTTTTCCCTTTGGATTTTTTGGTTTTCCCCACTGTAAAATAGTCTAAACAAACTGTAAATAATTATTACTGCACCAATTATTATGAAAAAATGAAATAGATTAACCTTAAATACGTTATCAAAAGCATATTTTAGTCCTACTTCACCAAAGTTGGTATCAAGGGCTATAGTATTTCTAAGTCCAACACCATCTGGTTTTATCATAGGTACCTTTTTTACTGGAATAATACCTCCAATTACAATTAGTAGTAAAAATTGATATATACCATTTGCAAAGAATCCAACAATAAGTCCAGCTATCATCTCCTGACCTTTTGTGTTGTTAAACAATAAACCAGTTAAATATCCAAAGAAAATTGCTATAGGTGTTGCAACTAAACAAGCTAAGAGAAGTCCTCCTAGTCCAGTCCATCCAAAGTACAAAGCTATAATTAGAGCTATTTGTCCTGCCATTGCACCAACTATAATACCAAAATTAAGTCCGATTCCTGCTGTTATTGGTATTATTAGTGATAAAACTAAGAAAGTATTTCTGCTTATTCTTGTCATCATCTCACTTACCAAGTAAAACACCGGTAGCTCTGATAACATTATGCCTGCCACTGTTAAAAATACAAATATAAGGGTAACTACATTTTTGGTTAATATACTTTTTATACTTGTTTTATTTTTACTTTTTGTTATATCTGCCATATTACTGTCCTCCATCCACTTTAGTAAGAGCGTATAGAATTATTCCGTTTTGTATAACCATTCTTGAAATTTCTGCAACACTTCCAAATGGAATAATCTCATTTAATACCGGCATTGAACTTGTAAGAACACCTTGGAACAAAATAACTCCAATAATAACGTGACTTACCTTTGCCCTACTAGCCGTTGCTCCACCTATTAATACTGCTGCTACTGCCGGAAATGCCATCATAAGAGGAGCAGTATAAAGTTGAATGAAACCAAAACTTTGTGAATAAACAATAATCCCAACAGCTCCTAAATAAGTTGAAATAACGTTAGCCACTAATCTTCCTCTATCAATGTCTACACCTGATGCAACTGCAAATTTATTGTTCATACCACCAAGTTGTATAGCTGTTCCCATTTTACTTTGGGTAAAAGCATAAACTAAGAGACAAGCTGCAAAGAAAAAAAGTAACAATCCTGTAGGTATTTCCACCTCTCCTATTTTGAAGTAAAGAAAATTATCCAGTACTTTATATATGGTACTTTCAAGTGTAAATGTCGTCTTTAATCCTTTACCTATAGGCCAACGCATTATTTGACTATTAAATGGTATTACTATCCAAGCAATACACATTAACTGTACAATAGAAAAACCAGTATAGGTTGATATGGTCATTTCTGCACCTTTACAGGCATTTAATAATTTTCCATACAAAAGTCCAACAATTATAGAAAGAGGAAGAGCCATTGCGATTGCAAACAAAAACGCCCACATTCCAACAAGGTTAAATTCAATAGCTGTTGTAGCTGCTAAAAGTCCTAGTACAATACCAATTGTAACAGCAAAGTTTGGTCCAGTTCCAGATTGTATTGAAGGAACCATTGCCAGTACTATTACTCCATACATCCCAACTCTTTGAACAAGATCTGTTAATACCATTCCGATTGGTATTCCCACTACTATAGCAGTCACCAATATTACAATTAGTAAAAGTGACATCAAAAATCTAGGAAATCCAATATCTTTAATGAATGTTGCCATCTCGATCCCCCCTATCTTCTTCTATAGATTTTCCAGCCATTAATAAACCAAAGTTTGCATCGCTATCTTCCGGTTGAAGTATTCCTGCTATTTTCCCTTCGGTTACTATGGCAATTCTATCGGATATACCCCTCAATTCATTAAGTTCTGAGGAAGTCATTATTATAGTCATATTATAATCTTTATTTAATTTTTTAAGTAAATCAAGTACAATCTTTTTTGCTCCAATATCTATACCTCTCGTAGGTTCTGATACAAGAATTATTTCTGGATTCTGAGTAAGAGCCCTTGCAATACATACCTTTTGCTGGTTTCCTCCACTAAGGTTTCCTACCATTTGTTTTGAATTTGTACATCTTATATCTAAATCTTTTATCATCTGTTCTGCACGTTCTTTAATTCGTTTTTTGTCTCTAAGAGTAAAAAATTTATAATCCTTCAAATATTCTCCATTTATATTCATAGCTGTAAAAACAGTGTTTAATTCTATTGAAGCATCAATAACAAGACCAACTTCTTTTCTATCTTCAGAAACAAAAGCAATCCTTTTTTCCAGCATTTCTTTAGTGAGTGGATTAGTTATTTTTTCTCCACGCAAAATTATATCTCCTGATGTTGGATACAATCCCATAATGCCATTTGATATCCCAAGTTTGCCAAGTCCTGCCAATCCTCCAATACCTAAAATTTCACCTTCGTAGAGTTTGAGGTTTATACCCTTAACTTCCTCACCAGGCATTTTTACTTTGAAGTCTTTAAGTTCTAATATAGGATCCTTAGTCCTATCTATATCTTTTTTTTCTTTTCCTGATAATTCTATTTTTCTTCCTACCATAAGCTCTGCAATTTCTCTACTAGTAGTTTCTGATGTTTTCTTTTTAGCTACTAATTCTCCGTCTCTTAATACAGTTATATTATCTGATATTTCTATTACTTCATCTAATCTATGTGTTATAAATAGTATTGCTATTCCTGAATCTGCAAGTTTTCTCATTATTCTTAATAAGTTTGATGCTTCACTTTCTGTAAGAACAGCTGTAGGTTCATCAAATACTAAAAATTTAATTCCTGTTTTATCTATTTCTCTTGCTATTTCTATAAACTGCATATATCCTACAGGTAATCCAGCAACTCTAATCCATTCGTCTATATTCATGTCTACTTTATCTAAAGCTTTTCTTGCATCTCTACCCATCTTTGCATATTCTACTGTTTTTAATCTCGGCCCGAATAATCTACTAACAAAATTGTCCTTAGTTAATTCTCTATTTAATTTTATATTTTCTGTAATGCTGTAATCTGGAATAAGCATAAATTCCTGATGAACCATACCAATGCCCAAATTCATTGCATCAAAAGACGATCTTACATCTCTTTTTTCTCCATCAAAAAATATCTCCCCTTCAAACCCACCAGTTGAATGAATTACATTCATTCCAAATAGAATGTTCATCAGTGTTGATTTTCCTGCTCCGTTTTCACCCATCAAACAGTGAATCTCTCCTGGTTTAATTGAAAGATCGACATTTTTAAGTACAGTATTACCGTAGTAAGATTTGGTAATACCTTTCATTTCTAATAAATACTCTTTGTCCATCTAATACCTCCATAAGTCTTAAAAAGTTGATAGCAAGATTTTAAAATCTTGCTATCAAATAATCTTGCTGTTTTTATTTATTGTTTTTTATAAGTCTACGTAATCACTCAATATCATGAGGTAGTTTTCATATACTACGCCGTCTTGTTCTAATGGAGTAAAGGTCATTTCATATCCTGTATCTTCGTACATTATTCTTTCCATTTCAGCTTGATCAAATTTGCTTTCTATATCTCCCTGTATCCATTGAACAGCATAGTCTGCTCCTGATCTAATAAATGTCATTGCCATTGGTACTGGCCAAGTAGACATTCTACCAGTCATATCATTTTCTTCCATTTTAGCTCTTATCTGTTCTATCATCCATTCAGTATCTCCCTGGTTTTCTTCAGGAATATCTATTTGTAAAGCAGATGGGAATCCGTGATATGGTGATGGACAACAAGGTTGAGGATAAATAGCTCCTGTATCATATACAGATTTAATTAATGGTGGCTGCATTGAACAGTTCGTTGAGAAAAATGCTGTATCCTTACCATATTTATCAACTTGTTTTGGAACATCTTCAAGGATAAATTGTTGTGCTCCAGATATTCCAGCATCTCCTGTAGGATCTGGTGCATCTACTTCAACAAATTCGATTCCTTCTTCAGCACATAGTTCTTTCCATATATCTCTTCTTGCTGATAATAAAGCGTAAGACATATGTCTTGGGAAAGAATAGTGTACGAAAGTTTCAGCACCTTGCTTTTTAATCTGCTCGATTAATCCAGGTCCCATTCCTAATTCGTCTATCTGTAATGCTATATCATTTCTTGAAGATGCCATTGCTGGGTCTTCTGCAACACTACCAGATATTAGTAATATGTCGTCCCCTCTCATTTCTCTTACTTTTTCGAAGGCTGCAACTGTACCAGGAATAGCCTGTACAGCTAAAATAGCTTTAACATCAGGATCTGATGCCATACCTACTATATTAGCAATAACTGTTTCCTGCTCATCCATAAATTTATCCGGATAAGTTTGGATAATTACATGCTCTTCGCCGTACTTTTCTTGTACCTGCTCAGCAGCTCTGTACTCTTCCTCGTTTTGTGAAACAGTACCTGTTGCAATACCAATTTTCCAATTACCTGATTCGTCTGCTGCTTCTTCACCTTCTGCTGCTTCTTCACCTTCTGCTGGTTCTTCTGGCTCATCAGCTGGCTGTCCACAAGCTGCTAAACTAAACACCATAGCTACCACTAGCAGTAAAACCGTGATTTTTCTTAACATTTAATTCCTCCTATTAATATATATTTGATAATAATTCAAAGAGAACTTTCCTCAAAATTCTCTTTGAATTTATATCCGTACTTTATTCATTATGTAATTTTACTTATATTTAATGTTAGTTATTATGTAATAATAAATATTTTTTCAGTGAATCAATTATACTATATTATAAATTTAAAACGTTTGCAATGATTTTATTCTTAAGAAAATTTAATATATATTTAATTATCTACAGCTTCCATATTAACATTGTAGTGATAAATATAATGAATAGGTAGTTTGTATTAGGAAAGGAAATATTTGTTTTTCTTATTTTTTTTATCAAATTATAATCTTTTTCAACTATTAATTTGTATGTTGAATAAGCAATTATTAATTTTGAAAAATATATCATCCATTCTTCGAAAACAAAAAAATCAATTTTATTAACTGATGTCTTTAAAAGTAACTCCCAAATAGGTTGATAAAAAATTCCTAGACCTATGGATATTAGACCTAAAATAAAAATTGGAATCTCTGAATTCAATTTTACTTTAAGTTTGTATTTTATTTTTAAATCCCTTGGTTCTTTGAAAATTTGCAGTATCTTCATAAAATAAGTAATTGTTAATACATCGATAAGATACATCATATATACTAGAAAGTCATATTTTAAACCGTATTTTATAATGCTTTTACTTATATATCCACTAAAAAATGGCATTCCTGATATTGATAAAAATCCTATGATTACCCCTATGCTTACCAATGGAAGTTCATGAAACATTCCTCTTATTAAATTAGTGTCCTTTTCCTTATAGTTATTAATTATAATCCCCGCACTTAAAAACAATAAAGATTTAAAAAAAGCATGACTAAAGATATGGATTATTCCTCCAGTAATGTTTCCATCTACCTGATTTAAACCTATTATTATTATCCCAATTTGTGATACTGTACTAAAGGCTAAAATCTGTTTTATATCTTTTTGGCTTACAGCAAAAATTCCGCCCGATATAGCAGTAAACAATCCTAATATTATAAAAAACTCCCTAAAGGTTTCCAGACCATACATCATATTTATTCTTATAAAAACGTAAATGCCGCTTTTTACTAGCAAGCCTGAAAGCAATGCTGAAATAACTGAAGGTGCTGCACTATGAGCTTTTGGAAGCCAATTATAAACAGGAAAAAATGCAGATTTTACTCCAACTGCTGCCATAATCGAAATATAGGAAATGTTAGTGAGATTTAGTCCCTGACAAATATTTATTCTCTCCGTTAATATATTAATGTTTAAAGTTCCTTCTGAATAATAAATAAATGCCATACCTAATAGAAAAAACATAACTCCTACACTATTGAAAAGAAGATAATATAGTCCTGCCCTAACAGACTCCCCCGTCATATTGTACAAAATAAGTATCGTTGATATTATCGTGGTAATTTCTATGAATACAAAAAGATTAAACAAATCATTTGTTTGAAGCAACCCAAAGAAAACTCCTTCTAAAAAAAGCAAGAAAAAGTAAAATTTAGAATCTTTTTTTCTCTCCTTCCAAGAATATATAATCACCATCCACCAGATTATAATAGTTAAAAATATAAAAGCCATAGAAAGATAGTCGTTTTTTAATACTATACTAATTTTTTCACTCCAGTTTCCTAGATTTAAGTAAAGCTCATTTTTAAACTTATTAAAATACATGTAATATCTGAAAGATAAGCCGGAAACAAGACCTTGAGCGAGAAATATCAACATATTAAATCTATAGTGGTGAGTAATATATATGAAAACTCCCGTTATTATAGGTATTAATACCAATAAAACTGGTATAAATTCTACTTTCATTTTAACCTTCTCTTTCTAGTAACTCATCCCATTCTAAAGTACCATAGTAATGAAAAATTTTAATGCTTATCATAAAAGCAAGTGCGGTTGTAGAAGCACCAATTACTATAGTAGTTATCATCAATGCTTGAGGAAGTGGATCTACCATATTAGTTATACCTTCTACTATTATTGGTATATCTCCTAATCCAACATTTCCTAAATTCAAAAATAAAAGTATTAGCGCGGTTTCTATTATACTAAAACATATAATAGATTTTATAATATTTTCACTGGTAACCATTCCGTATAAACCAATTATAATAATAATAAATGATAGTATTGGGTTCATATTAACTCCTTCCTTCTTCAATAAAACTTGTAAAAATAGCTACTAAACCAATTGCAACTTTGCTGCCAATAAGAAAATTTAGCAACACTAAAAATATTCTTTTAAAGCTAATTCCTGCAGGTATAGGCAGTGGATTTGTAAAAAAAGTTCCTTTTGTAATTAAACTCAAAGAACCTACCACTATAATCCATAAAAACAGATGTTTTTCAAGCCTTACTAGTCCATCTATTATATTTATTCTTTCAGGTATGATGAAATATGTTATGAGTATAGCTGTTGCTAAAATAGCTCCTCCTTGAAAACCACCTCCTGGAGTAAGATGACCGTTTATAATCACATAAAATCCAAATACTAAGATAAAAGGAAAAAGTACTCGACTTATACATACTAATAATTGTGAATTTTTCATGCTTAACTCCTTTCTATAATGACCTATCTTCTTTTTTATACATAAAGGTAATCCCTGAAACTGTTATAAGTAATAGACTTGTTTCAAAAATAGAGTCAAACAATCTATAATCCAAGTAAATTCCAGTAACTATATTTTTAGACCCAGTTTCATATAATGAATTTTCTATATAATAATCTTTTGTAGTCGTATCAATATTGTCCTCCAGCCACAAAATGTTAGTTGAAAAAACAACTAGAATAAATACCAACATACCGATTAAACTTATTTTCTTAATCATTAGTTTCTACCTCTTCTTCTTTAATGATTTTTATATTTTCAATATTTTTAACCTTATTTTCCAGTTTGCTAATTAGTAAACTACTTTTTTTACCTCTTAAATAATATGTCTCATTATTTTCTGATCTATCTATTATTAAATCAACATTTCTTTCTCTAAATATTCCTTTAATGTTATCTATCTCTCTATCATAAATTTTTAATTCTAAGTTGTTATTATCTGCAAATTCTTGGAGTACCCTTCTTCCTTCACCTGTTAAAGAATTTATAAAATCATCTTTTACATGAGTTATAACTACATATTCCCGCTGCTTTGAAATAGCTATTATTAGTATTAAGGGCATTATTGCACTACCTACAGCAATTTCAGCAAGAGCTACATCCGGCGCCTTGTTGAGAAAAAAAAGTAGAGCTAGAAATAAAGATGAAACAGAAAATAAAATAGCTACTATAGTATTATTTTTATTTGCTACCATTGCTACAGTTATAATAATCAAAAGTATTTGAAAAAAATTTGCTAAGGCTACAGTTTCCATCCCTTTACCTCCTTCTCATCAACAGGTATTTCATTTAAATATGCTGATCTAACTATAATATGGTTGCTTATAGGTCCTGTGATTAATATGAAAACTAAAATTAATATCAATTTCACAGTATATTCTCCTATTCCCGTATAAAAAATAAGAGCTATTATAGCTGTAATTGAAGCTACTGTGTCAATTTTACTACTGGTCAATAATCTAGAATACATATTTGAAAATCTAAATATACCCAAAATTCCAAAAAATATGTAAACCCAGGAAATAACCAAAAGAATCCTACCTATCAATTAGATCTACCTCCTGCCATAATAAATCTTGCAAATAATGTAATCGTCAAAAAACCTATTATTCCTGCAGATAAAGAAATATCCAATAGAACAGGTCTTTCTGTATATACAGCATATAAGGCTATTAACAATATAGTTTTTGCCGAAATAAGGTTCAACGATAACAATCTATCCCATATAGTAGGACCGATTATTAATCTTACCAAAGAAAACAACATTGCCCCAGCCAGCAAAAACATAGTTATAATTAAAATCATAATATTCATCCTTCCAATTATGTTAAATAAAATATCTTTCGAAATTTTCTCTTATTTCTTTTCTCACCGTTTCCGGTCCATCTTTACAATCCTTAAGTGACAGCACGGTTAATTTGTTTCCCTCAGCATTCACTGTTATTGTACCGGGAGTTAAAGTAATAGAATTCGAGATAATAGTTATAATTAGTGGGTCTTTAACCTCAAGTTCCACTTCAGTTATAAAAGGTTGACAATCTTTTTTGATTATTCTTTTTATATAGCTAAAAGATGAAATATATATTTCCTTTATTAAGTTTAAAGTGTAGGGAATAATTATTTTAAATTTTATTACCTTAAATACAAACCCTCTATGATTGTATAGTATCCCTTCAGAAAACCTAGTTACAAATAAACAAACTACTACTCCTACAAATAAGTTTAGAGGTCGCAAACTCAAATTAAGGAAAAGCCAAAACCCCATTAAAACTATAAAAAGTTTATAGTTATTTTTTAATCTTCTCATAAACTACCGCTTTTCTCTTTGCATTATTATTTCAAGTTCATCGTCATTTATATATCGTATTTCTGCCTTATCTATTAAACTGCCGATAATATACAAATTGTCTCTGTTTTTACCTTTACCTAATAATTCCCAATAATAACCTTCTACTTCTCCAACATTATCTGAATTTAATGTTTTATTTAATTTTTCTATTATTTCGTTATTTATATGAGTATGAGAAATAGTTATTTTTATTAAATATTTATCCTTTTTTTCTTCTTCATGAATACATATGTCTTTTCCTCCTAGTTCTAATATTAAAGATGTAACTTCAAGAATAATTGCATTGATTTTATCTTTTTCTTTTCTCATAATATCCTCCCTTTTAAAATCACCATTTCCAAATCATCATTATAAAAATATATAATATAAGTAGATAGTTGGATGTACTAAAAGATATATTTGTATGTCTTAATACTCTTATGAACTTATAATCTTTCTCAATTACCAACTTGTATATTATAAATCCTATTCCTATATTAATTAAGTAGTCAACTAAGTTTGATATCTCCATACTATGAACGTAAGATATATCTACATTTAATATATAACTAACTATAGGAGTATAGAATATTCCTAAGATAATACAAAAAGCTGCTGGTATTGCCATTGCTAATTTAACACTTAAAAACCTATCTTTTTTAGCTACGGTAATTCCTCTACTGTATTCATTATCCTTTAAAAATATCTGAGACATTTTTAAAAAAGACATTATTGTTCCTAGGTTAATTATAGCAAAAGCATATTCAGCTATTATATTGCCTTTAAGTCCATATTTGATTATACTTTTACTTACATATCCATTAAACATAGGAGCTCCTGAAATCGAAAGCATTCCTATTATCATTAAAATAGAAACTAGAGGCATTTTTCTAAATACACCTCTTATTTCTGTAACTTTTCTTTTATTGTATCTGGCAATAATAACGCCAGCACCTAAAAATAAAAGAGACTTGAAGAAAGCATGATTAAAAATATGCATAAGACCACCAATAATCTTTGTTTGATCTACCGAATTCAACCCTATCATCATTATTCCAACTTGAGAAACCGTATGAAAAGCAAGAATTTGCTTTATATCTTTTTGACTTAATGCAAATATTACACCTATTAAAGCAGAGAAGAACCCCAAAACCAAAAAGAAATTACCTAAACTTACACTTGTATACATTTCATTCATTCTAATAAATACGTATAATCCTGCTTTAACAAGTAAACCTGATAGTAAAGCTGATATGGATGATGGTGCTGCACTGTGAGCTTTTGGAAGCCAGTTAAATACTGGAAAAAAAGCTGATTTTACTCCAACTGCCGCCATGATAAAGATGTAACTTATAGTTAAAAATCTTACATTCTCAACCATTTCTAGCTTTTCAGTTAGTATTTCTATATTTAAAGTACCCATAAGATTGTATATCATAACCATTCCAAGTAAATAGAACAGTATTCCTACACTATTAAACAATAAATAATATAATCCGGCTCTTACAGAAAAACCATCTTTTTTATATAAAATAAGAATTGTAGACAAAATTGTAATTAATTCAATAAAAACAAAAAGATTAAATATATCATTTGTTTGAAGCATACCTAGATAGATACCCTCTAAGAATATAAGAAGAAACATAAATTTAGAATCCTGACCTCTTATCTTCCAACAGTAAAGTATTGCCGACCACCACATTATTATTGTTAAAGTAATAAAAGCAAAAGATAAGCTATCGTTTTTTAATACTATACCTACAGTCTGATTCCAATTACCTAAGTTCAGAAATACCGGTTCTTTAAATCCTTCACTTAATTGAAAGAATCTAATAGCTAATATGCTTATAGCTCCTTGGCTTAAGAAAACAATATAATTCCCATACTTGTTGTAAGTTAGATAAACTACCATAGATGCAACTATGGGTATGAGAATAAGTAAAACAGGGATGTAATTCATGACACCATTCCTTTCTGTCAAATCTATTAACTAAAAAATTATTTATATTATTATTGATAATGTTATTCAATTATATTCCTGCGATTTTGTATTCTGAACATCGAAATTGTTCTAATTACTTAAGATATGAAGTTGATAATTGTTTAT
>Ga0102941_1000759_pt1 | contig 15235 bp, 13 predicted proteins | sample SalPonR2_C_D2_MG_FD_79281 | JGI IMG/M metagenome (GOLD analysis project Ga0102941, IMG submission 79281) | Salt pond soil microbial communities from South San Francisco under conditions of wetland restoration - Salt Pond MetaG R2_C_D2_MG | ecosystem: Environmental > Aquatic > Marine > Intertidal... | reverse complement strand
TCATCCATCATGGCCTGCAGGCGGCGGTGGCCGGCCTCGTTGCAGGCGGCCAGCGAATAGATATCGCCCACGGTCTGGTCGGGTGTGCGCACATTGGCGCGCACCATCTCGATCAACAGCGATTGCACCTGCCCGCGTTCGGCAAACTTGGTGATCGGGATCAACAGCCCCTCTTCGAACACCTCGCGCCCATCGGGGCCAAAGCCGCGCCCGCCGATATCGACCACATGGGCGGTGCAGGCGAAATACCCGATATGCGCGCCGTTGCGAAACACCGGGGTCACGACCGTGATGTCATGCAGGTGCCCGGTGCCGAGCCATGGATCATTGGTCAGGTACACATCGCCCTCGAACGTGTTCTGCGGTCCTATCCTGGCGGCGAAATGGGTGACGCTTTCGGCCATCGCGTTCACGTGGCCGGGGGTTCCGGTGACCGCCTGCGCCATCATGCGCCCGGCCCGGTCGAACAGGCCCGCCGACAGGTCGCCCGCCTCGCGCACCGAGGTCGAAAACGCCGTGCGGATCAGCGTCGTTGCCTGTTCCTCGACCACCGCGATCAGGCGGTTCCACATGATCTGATAGTCGATCTCGGTGGGGATATGCATGGATCAGGCCTCCTTCCGGATCAGACGCAGGCTGCCGTCGCCCTGCCCGATGACGCAAAACCCCGAGGTCACGATGGTCGAGGTTTCGGCCTCGACCACGATGGCCGGGCCGTCGACCATGGTGCCGGGGCCCAGGGCGGCGCGGTCGATTTCCTGGGCAGTGACGGTCTTGCGCAGACCGGCGTCAAAGAACTCGCGGCTGCGGCGGCCATGAACGGGTGTGCCCGCCGCGTGGCGGATCGCGGGTTCCACCGGCGGCAACTCTGTCGCCACGGTCAGCAGCCAATTGGTGATCTCGACCGGCAGGCCGTCGATGATGCGCCCGAACAAGGTGCGATAGGCGTCCTCGAACCGGGACTGGAACATCGCGATATCGTCCGCAGCAAAGGTCTGACGGGGCAAGATCACCGGAATTTCCCAGCCCTGCCCGGCGTAGCGCATCAGCGCCGTGATCCGGATCTGACGAGGCAGCCCCGCCGCGCCTTGATCGACGAAGGCCTGCGCCTCGGCCTCCATCTCGGCCAGGGTCGCGTTCACGGTGCCTGCATCAAAGGCATCCAGCCGCTGGAACAGGCCGCGCGTGGCCTCGAAACTGAACGGCGCCTTCAGGAACCCGATAGCCGATCCAACCCCCGCCCCCGGCGGGATGATCAACTCGTCGATGCCCAGTTTCTCGCACAACCGGCACGCATGCAGCGGCGCACCGCCGCCAAAGGCGATCATGGTGAAATGCTCGATATCGCGCCCGTTCTCGACCGTGTGCACCCGCGCTGCGTTGGCCATGTTCTCATCGACAAGTTCGGTTATCCCGAAGCCGGCCTCGGCCGGTGACAGGTCAAGCGAGGCCACCGCCGCCTCGGACCGGTCCGGGTAAAGCGGGATCGTGCCACCGGCGAAATTGCCCGGATCCAGCCGGCCGAGGATCAGGTTGGCATCGGTCACGGTCGGCGCCGTGCCACCGCGCCCATAGCACGCAGGCCCCGGTTCGGACCCCGCCGATCGCGGACCGACCTGCAGCCGCCCCAAGGTGTCGCGCGACGCGATGGACCCGCCGCCGGCACCGATTTCCACCATCTCGACCACCGGCGTCGACACCGTCATGCCCGAGCCCTTCTTGAACCGGTAGGTGCGCGCCACCTCGAAGGAATTGGCGGTCTTGGGCGCGCCATCCTCGATCAGGCAGATCTTGGCGGTGGTCCCGCCCATGTCAAAGCTGAGCACCCGGTCAAGACCATGTGCGCGCGCCAGGTCGGCGGCAAAGATGGCCCCGCCCGCCGGCCCCGATTCCAGCAAACGCACGGGTTGTTCCACTGCCGTTTCCAGCGCGATCAGCCCGCCACCCGAATGCAGCATGAACACCGGCGCAGCGATGCCTTCGGCACGCAGACGGGCCACAAGACGGCCCAGGTAATCGGCCACCTGGGGCTGCACATAGGCGTTGGCGATCACCGTGTTGAAGCGCGGCAATTCCCGCATCTGGGGCGAGATGACCGAGGAAATCGAGATCGACAGTTCCGGCGCACGCGCCCGCAGGGCCTCGGCCATCATGCGTTCATGCGCGTCGTTGGCATAGGCATGCATCAGCCCCACGGCCACGGCCTTGTAGCCGCCAGCCACGACACGTTCGGCCATCGCGTCGACCTCGGCCGGGTCAAGGGCCAGCAGCACCTCGCCATCGGGCGCCATGCGTTCGTTCAGGGTGTATCGATGCTCGCGCGCGACCAGGGGTTTGGGCAGTTCGAGGTTCAGGTCATATTGCTCGAACCGGTTTTCGGACCGCATCTCGATCACGTCGCGAAAGCCCTCGGTGGTGACAAAGGCCATATGCGCGCCGCGCCGCTGGATCAGCGCGTTGGTGACCAGCGTGGTGCCATGGATGACCTGCCCGATGCGCGCCGGGTCCACGCCCGCGCTGTCGGCCGCCAGGTGGATCGCCTCGAGGATCGCATCCTCGGGTGCGCTGTAGCTGGTCAGCACCTTGCCGGTCGCGACGCCGCCGGCATGGGCCAGCGCGACATCGGTGAAGGTGCCGCCGATATCGACGCCGACGCGGATCGAAATGTCAGTCATGTGTCAGATACTCTTCAGAACCTGGTTGGCCGTAAAGGCCGTCTGGTAAAATCGTTCGACCACAGGTGCTGCCGGTATGGTCGAAAGGGTGGTGATCGGCAATGGCAGGTCGGCCCGGTCCATCCCCGTCAGCAGGTCCGCCATCGCGCGGCCAAAGACCGTGCCCGTCGTGATCCCGCGCCCGTTGTAGCCGATGGGGGTGAACAGCCCCCGGTCCAGTTCGTAGATGCGCGGCAGGTGGTCGGGCGTCATGGCAATCTGGCCATGCCAGGCATCCTCGAACGCGACCGGCCCGAGATCGGGGAACAGCCGTGCCAGCTGCTTTTGCGCCCAACGCTGCGACAGGCCCTGGTCGGGGGTGCCCACGACCTTGCCCATGCTGCCGATCAACAAACGATCCGACATGTCGCGGCGCACCGATGTCATGATCTGCGCTGTATCCCAGAGACCCTGACGCCCCGGAAGGATATCCCGCACCCTTTCGCCCAGCGGCGCGGTCGCCAGCTGGAAATAGTGGATCTTGGTGAAGACCCGCTTGAGATCCGGCCACAGGTCGTCGGTATAGGCGTTGGTGCCCAGAACCACGTATTTGGCCCGCAGCGTGCCCCGGTCGGTCTCGACGATCCAGCCTTCGCCATCCCGGCGCAACCCGGTGGCCCGCACCCCGGTGCTGATCGCGGCCCCGGCCCCCAGTGCGGCGCGCGCAAGTCCCCGGACATAGCCCATCGGGTTGATCGTTCCGGCCCGGTGATCCAGCAGCCCGCCCACAAAGGCCTGCGTGCCCGCGCGCGCGACCATATCCTGGCGCGACAGCATCTCGACCGGGGCACCAAGGCGGGTCCATTCGGCATGCCGGGCCTGCAGATCGCGCAGCCCGCTGGCGGCGTGGGCCGCGTGGATCGTGCCGGTCTTGGTGACCTCGCACCGGATCTGGTGGCGTTCGATCAGCGAAAACACATAGTCCGGCGCAGCGCCGAACCGTTCGATGAAGCGCGGCCCAAAGACCGGGCCCAGCTTTTCGCGCACGGCGGCCGGCGGGTGCCACACGCCCGCATTGACCAGCCCGACATTGCGCCCCGATCCACCATGGCCGATCTGATGGGCCTCGATCACATGGGCCGACAGCCCGGCCTCCGCCGCGTGCAGCGCCGTCGAAAGACCGGTAAAGCCACCGCCCACAATGGCCAGATCAACGGACACGTCCCCGTCAAGGGGCGCGGAATGATCGGGTTCCGCGGCGGTGACATCCCACAGCGAAATCGGTTGATCCTTGGTCATGCCACCCCCATTGGACACCCGGTCGGGGCGCTGTTCGCCCAGATGTTGCACCCGGCCCCCGAACGGGTCAATGTCTGAAATTGGCGGTAAGTATCGCGCGGCAAAAGGCGGGAGTCCGATGGCATTGAAACTGACAGCAGCCCAGATGGTGGCCGCCGCCCGCGAGCGCATTGCCGAGGTCGAAACCCCGGACCTGATCGCGCAACTGGGCGACCCGGATCTGGTCATCGTCGACATCCGCGACATCCGCGAACGTCAGCGCAGCGGCATCATCCCCGGATCGGTCCACGCGCCGCGCGGCATGATCGAATTCTGGGTCGACCCCGACAGTCCCTACCACAAGGATGTCTTTGCCCAGCCCGGCAAACGCTACGTCTTTCATTGCGCCTCGGGCTGGCGGTCTGCCCTGACGGTGGCGACATTGCAGGACATGGGTTTCGACGCATCCCATCTGAGCGAGGGCTTTTCCACCTGGGCCGATCACGGTGGCCCGGTCGAGATGCCGGAGCGGCGGGGCTGATCGTGCCTAGCCGCCGCTCAACGCCGCGATCAGGCGCGCACGGTCCAGCGGCAGGTGCGTCATCGGCTGGCCAAGGACCCGGCTGACGGCACTGACGATCGCCGCCGCGACCGGACCGGCCATCGCCTCGCCCACGCCAAGGGGCGGCTCCTCGGGGCCATACTCGACGGTTTCGATGTGCAGCCTCGGCATCTCGGCCCAGTCAAGCACCGGGTAATCGTCCCATCCGGCCGCGTCGATCTGGCCGCCGCGCAGCAGCACGCCCTCGCGCAATGTCCAGCTGGCCGCCTGCAACAGGCCGCCCTCGATCTGGTGCAGCACTCCATCGGGGCTGGCCTGGAAACCGGCATCCACACAAGACCAGATATCGGTCAGCACCGGTTCATCCTCGAGCCGCACGCGGACTGCGACGGCCGCGTAGGCGGCCGAATTCTTGTACTGGCCAAAGGCTATCCCAATGGCCTGTTCCGGGTCATCGGCAAGTTCCGCGCGATGCACATCAACCCTGTCGGCCACATTTTGTAAAACGGCGCGCGCGCGCGGATCTTCCAGATGGGCAAGCCGGAACGCCACCGGGTCCTGCCCGGCGACCTGGGCCAATTCATCCATAGAGGCCTCGATCGCGATGGTGTTCAGATGGGTGCCAAGCGCGCGCAGCGACGAGGACCGCACCGGCAGATCCTGCACGATATGGATGGTCAGCCCCTGGTCGGGGACCGCATAGACCGGTTTGCCGTTGCGTCCGGCCGCGCCGCCCCGCTCGATCGGAAGATCGACCATCCGCGTTGTCCGCATGGCCGGATCAACCTCGCCAGCAGCCAGGAAATTCACGTTGCCGCCAAGACCGGGGCGTTGGCCGTGCGGCCCGCTCCAGATGTCCTGTCGCCATGCCGTGATGCGGTTTTGATCGTCAAGGGCCGCGCGCACCTCGACCAGCATGGGGGCTCCGACGGGACCGTGATGCAGCTCATCCACGCGCCGCCATGCAACCCGAACCGGCTGGCCCGGCACATGCATCGCGACCAGCGCGGCATCAAGGGCCGCATCATCGGCGGCGTTATGGCCATAGCATCCGGACGACGGCACATGCCGGACCTCGATCTGATCGGCCGTCAGGTCAAGAACCAGTGCCATCTTGTCGCGAACCTGAAAGATGTTTTGCGAATGGCTCCAGACCGTCAGGCGCGCGCCATCCCACTGCGCAAGTCCACAGCAAGGCGCGATGGAACCGTGCAGAAGAAAGGGCCGCGTCGCCTGCACCGTGACATCCGCGGTGATCGCGGCGGTCTGGCCATAGGCCGCCGACACCAGGTCGCGGGTCTTGATCCAGTCCGCCACAGGTCCGTCGCAGGCATGGGAGGGCGCTTGGGCCCGGTCGGGCAGGCGCGCGAAAAGCGACTCCAGCGCTGCCTCGCTTTCGGCAATGACTGCGGTAAATCCACCCGTGGTCACGATCCTCTGGGTTGGAACAAGAAGCGGCCGGACGTGATCGGCCGTCCATCCCCGCACAGCCCGCGCATGGAGCATACCGGGCAGGACCATATCCTGAATGAAACGCCGCGCGCCCGTGATCGACCCGGCATAAGACGGCAGTTCGGCCAGGTCGCGTCCGGTCGGTGGCGCGATCAGCGACGGCATCCGTTCGGCCACCAGATCGAACAGGTCGATACGCGCATCACCGGCCTCGAAGATCAGGTCAACGGGGCTGAGCACGATATCCTCCTCGCCCGCGTTCAGACGTTGCGCGGCGAGACCGCGCAAATGCGCCGCAAGATCCTGTGCCGCCGCACGCAAGGCGACGCCGGTGATAGAGATCGAAAAGCTTCCCGCCGTCAGACCGTCATCGGGGCTGTGCGCGGTCGAGACCGGCGCCACCTGCAACGCGCTTTCGTCGATCGCGAACGCGGTGGCCACCATCCGGCGGTAGGTGTCATGCACATGCTGGCCAATCTCGACCTTGCCCGACCGGATCAGGACCAACCGGTTCACCGGGTCAAATCGGAACCGGTCCTGGCCGGGAATATCGGTCATGCGCCGCCCTCCGCCCACCTGTCGCGGACCTGCTCCAGTGCGCCCAGTATCCTGTGCTGGGTGCCGCAGCGGCACAGATTGCGTGACAGGGCGGCGGCCAGATCGGTTTCGGCCCCGTCGCGATCCAGCGCCGCGGTGGCCGAAACCACGATCCCCGGCAGGCAATAGCCGCATTGCGCGGCCCCATGTGCGACCAGCGCGGCGGCCACCCGCGCGCCCGCGCCGTCTGCAGCGACCGCTTCGATTGTCTGAACCCGCGCGCCCTGTGCGGCGGCCAGCGTCACCTGGCAGGCCTGCGTCGCGACCCCGTCCAGCAGCACGGTGCACGCCCCGCAATTTCCGGTGCCGCATCCGATCTTGGCGCCGGTCAGGCCAAGACCGTTGCGCAGGTAGAGCAGCAGGCTCATTCCAGGCTCGGGCAAGGCAGAACATGTCTGACCGTTCACGGTCAGCGTAACGGGGGCGGCATCCGGGTCATCGATCATGGCGACACATTCCCCGCCAGACGATACCTGCGCAAGGGCATAAACGCCCGGTCACCGCTCGACCCTCAGCCGGCGCCGGGCCCGACCCGCACGGTATCGCCAACCACATGCACCGGCAGCGGATCGAGCGCGCACCCTTCGGCCCCACCATCCAGCCCGGCCCCGGTGCATGCGTCAAAGCCCCAGGCGTGGTTCGAACATCTCAGGCGTTCGCCGTCGTCGGACAGGATATTGGCGGTCCGCCAATCCAGGGGCAAATACTGGTGCGGGCAGGCGTTGACATAGGCGCGCAGCCCGTCAGCCGAGGCGACCAGCAGCACCGGGAACCCATTCAGATCAACGCTTTTCACCCCGGCCTTCGGCAACTCGGCGATCGCGCAAAGCACCGCACCCGGCTCCGGCGCACCGGGAAAATCGCGCCAGGCGTCGGCGTTCATGCAGGAAGCTCCGGCGCGGGAAGGACGGTGCCCGCGCAGGCCCCGAAGCCGATGCGGTAGTCGCCCTCGCACCAGCCGCGCAGGATGACCGTATCCCCATCTTCAAGGAACGTGCGCGGCCCGCCCGCGATGTCCAGCGGGTCGCGGCCGTTCCATGTCAGTTCCAACAGCGATCCCTGACTGCCCGGCGTCGGCCCCGAAATCGTGCCCGACCCCAAAAGGTCGCCCACTTCCATCGCGCAGCCCGAGATTGCGTGATGGGTCAGTTGCTGTGCCGACGAGTAGTACATGTGTCGAAAATTGGTGCGGCAGATCGTGTTGGCCGGTGCTCCAGCGGGGGCCAGGTCAACCTCGAGATGGATGTCGAAATTGTTGGCCGTGGCCTCGGACAGGTAGGGCAAGAGCGGCGTTGTGCGGTCGGGGGTGGGCACGCGAAACGGCTCCAGCGCCTCGGAGGTCACGATCCAAGCGCTGATCGAGGTGCCAAAAGCCTTGGACTGGAAGGGGCCCAGCGGCTGGTATTCCCATACCTGGATATCGCGCGCCGACCAGTCGTTCAAAAGCACGTAGCCAAAGATCATCTCGCAGGCCTGCCCGGTGGTGACCGGCTGGCCCATCGGGTTGCCGGTGCCCACGATCGCGCCCATTTCCAGCTCGATATCCAGCCTCGCCGATGGCGCAAGCCGCGGGGCGGCGTCCTGGGGGCCTTTCAGTTGTCCCAACGGGCGGCGGATATCCGTGCCCGACACCACGACCGTCGACGCACGGCCATTGTAGCCGATGGGGATGTGCAGCCAGTTCGGCATCAGCGCGTTGTCGGGATCGCGGAACATGCTGCCCACATTGGTGGCGTGTTCGCGGGAAGAATAGAAATCGGTGAAGCCGCGCACGTGAATAGGCAGATGCATCTGCACGTCGGCCTGCGCCACCAGCGGCAGCGCCCTGTCACCGCCATCGGCATCCAGCAGGTCGGCCAGACGGGCGCGGGTTTCGGACCAGACCGCGCGCGGCAGCGCCATGAAGGGATTCAACGCACCTTGCGCAAACACACGGTCGCCCGGCGCGGGTTCGATCACACCCTCCGCCTCAAGCGCCGTCAGGTCGACGATCATCTCTCCGATGGCCACTCCCACGCGGCGGGTGCCGTCATCTTGCGAAAAGACACCCCAGGGCAGGTTCTGGATCGGGAAATCGGAGCCGGGCGCATTGGCGCTGTCCACCCAGGACCGGCGGGCCGGATCATGGGTTGCGTTCAGTCCGCTCATCGGGGTCCCTTTCATCACGTCGGGCTGCTTTGCCCCGAAAGTCATCGCATCTGCAACAATCCTGCGTCAACCGCACCGGGCGCGGCGACCCGGATGTCAGCGATCCGCCCCCAGCGCACGGGATAGATCGGCGGCGGCTTGTATCACCGCCTCGGCCAGACGGGGTGTCTGGCTCGAACTGACCCTGTCGACCGGTCCCGAAACCGAGATCCCGGCGACCGCCTCACCCGACAGATCAAAGACCGGGGCCGCGATACACCGCATGCCGGTGTTCTTTTCCTCGTCGTCGATGGCATAGCCGCGCGCACGCGTCTGTTGCAGATCGGCGCGCAGATCACCGGGTTCCGTCAGCGTGCGATCCGTGAACCGGTCCAACGGCGCGGTGGCGATCAGGCGCGACAGGCGATCATCGCTCATCTGCGCCAAAAGCGCCTTGCCAATCCCCGACGCATGCATGGGAGACAGGGTGCCGGGCGGAAAGAAGGCCCGGATCGAGGCATGGGTTTCCACCTGGCTGATGAACAGAACATGGGCCTCGCGCGCGATACCGAGATTGGCGGTTTCCCCGGTCGCCTCCATCAGCCGGCGCAGGATCGGGCGGGCACGTTCCACCACCGACGTGCGGCGCAGGTAGCGCGCGCCGATGACGAAGGCGCGCGGCCCGATGTGCCAAAGCTGCTGGCCGGCGTCGAATTCCACCAGCCCCCTGCCCTCCAACGTCACCAGGATGCGGTAAACGGTGGCCGCCGACTGGTCGAGATCATCGGCCAGTTCCGACAGCGTGGCACCGGGCAGCGTCGACAGGTGGTCGAACACGCCCATCGCCCGATCCAGCGACTTGATCGTGTTCTGCGCGGTCTTGTCATCCCACGCCTTGGGCCGTCCGCGATTCCGCTTTGGCAGGTCGGATTCGGTCGCCTCACGCATCGGACGTTTCCATTATGAAATACCTTTTCACATTGTGAAAAATAACAAGTGCCTGTTTTTTGGCGATTTCACCGGACACTACCATTTTTGAAAAACGTTTTCAAAAAAATTGTGCGCTTTGACACGGGGGCCTAAAACCGCCCCATCGGAAGAGGAGACGATCCATGAGCTTGCAGAACCCCGTGTTCATTCCCGGCCCAACCAACATGCCCGAAGCGTTGCGCCGGGCCTGTGACATGCCGACTGTCGACCACCGGTCCTCGGTCTTCGCCGAGATCCTGCACCCGGTGCGCGCCGGCGTGGCGAAGATCCTGAAATCGTCCGATGCCGAGGTTTTCGTCTTTCCGTCGACCGGAACGGGCGGTTGGGAAGCCGCGATCACCAATACGCTGTCGCCCGGCGACACCGTGCTGGCCGCGCGCAACGGGATGTTCAGCCAGAAATGGATCGACATGTGCCAACGCCACGGCCTGACCGTGGAGATCGTCGAAGCAGCCTGGGGCGACGGCATTCCGACCGACCGGTTCCAGGAGATCCTGGCCGCCGACACCGCCCACCGGATCAAGGCCGTTCTGGCCACCCACAACGAGACCGCCACCGGGGTCTTGTCCGATATCGCGGGCGTGCGCGCCGCGATGGACGCAAGCGACCACCCCGCGCTGCTGCTGGTCGATGGGGTCAGCTCGATCGCATCGATGGATTTCCGCTTTGATGACTGGGGCGTGGATGTCGCGGTGACCGGATCGCAAAAGGGCTTCATGCTGCCTGCGGGCCTTGCCATCGTCGGGTTTTCCCCCAAGGCGATGGCCGCCGTCGAGGTCGCCGGCCTGCCCCGCACGTTCTTTGACATTCGAGACATGGCAACGGGGTATGCCGTCAACGGCTACCCCTTCACCCCGGCGGTGGGTTTGATGAACGGGCTCAAGAAAAGCTGTGACATGCTGCTTGGCGAAGGGCTCGATGCGGTCTTTGCCCGCCATGCCCGCATCGCGGACGGTGTGCGCGCCGCCATCGCCGCCTGGGGGATGGATCTTTGCGCGGTTCGGCCCGGCCTGTATTCCAACACGGTCAGCGCCATCCGCACGCCCGAAGGGTTCAACGCCAGCCTGATCGTCAGCCATGCCTCGGAACGCTACGGCGTGGCTTTCGGCACCGGGCTGGGACAGGTCGCGGGCAAGGTGTTCCGCATCGGGCACCTGGGCAGCCTGACCGATGTCATGGCGCTGTCCGGCATCGCCACCGCCGAAATGGCGATGGTCGACCTGGGGCTTCCGGTCCAGCTGGGCAAAGGCGTCGCCGCAGCCCAGGACGTTTACCGCAACACGTCCGCGCCCGTGGCGCTGGCCGCAGAATGACAGAGGTCGAGATGAAAGATTCGGTTCAGACGATAATCCCCACCTGGGACGACGTGCTCACCGCCCACGAGCGGATCGCGCCTTATATCCACCGCACTCCGGTTCTGACCTCTCAGTATTTCAATGAACTGACCGGCGCCGAACTGTTCTTCAAGTGCGAGAACTTTCAAAAGGCCGGCGCATTCAAGGTGCGCGGCGCGTCGAACGCGGTGTTCGGCCTGTCCGATGCAGACGCGGCCAAGGGCGTGGCCACCCATTCCTCGGGCAATCACGCCCTGTCGCTCAGCTATGCGGCCGGTCGGCGCGGCATTCCGTGCCACGTGGTGATGCCCAGCACCGCGCCCGAAGCCAAGAAGGCCGCAGTGCGCGGCTATGGCGGGATCATCACCGAATGCGAGCCCTCGACCACCAGCCGCGAAGAGGTCTTTGCCGAGGTTCACGCCCGTACCGGCGCCGATTTCGTCCACCCCTACAACGACCCGCGCGTGATCGCAGGTCAGGCCACCTGCTCACGCGAGTTTCTGGACCAGGTCCAAGGGCTGGACTCGATCATCGCGCCCATCGGCGGCGGCGGCATGGTGTCGGGCTGCTGCCTGACCCTGTCCAGCATCGCGCCCGGGGTAAAGATCTACGCCGCCGAGCCCGAACAGGCCGATGACGCCTATCGCAGCTTCCAGGCCGGTCACATCATCGCCGACGATGCGCCGGTGACGATCGCCGACGGGTTGAAGGTGCCGCTCAAGGAAAACACCTGGCATTTCGTGTCGAATTACGTGACCGACATCCTGACCGCGACCGAAGACGAGATCATCGACGCGATGAAACTGACCTGGCAGCGGATGAAGATCGTGATGGAACCGTCCTGCGCCGTGCCGCTGGCGACGATCCTGAAAAACCCGGACGTCTTCCGGGGCAAGCGCGTTGGCGTCGTGATCACCGGCGGCAATATCGACCTCGACAAACTGCCCTGGATGAGCTGAACCAAAGGCGGGAAACGTCTCGCCCTACCCTCTTGCCGCAGCGCGGGATATGCCCCGCGGCCCGGCCCGAACAACCGATTGGGAGAAGTACCATGAAAGACGTCATCGACATCGACACCCTCGAAGTAGGCTATGACATTCCCGCCCTGCCCGGCATGCCGGAGGCCGACATTCAGACCCCCTGCCTGGTCCTGGATCTGGATGCGCTGGAACGCAACATCAGGAAAATGGGCGATTACGCCAAGGCCCACGGCATGCGCCACCGGGTGCATGGCAAGATGCACAAATCCGTGGATGTGGCGCTGATGCAGGTGGAACTGGGCGGCGCCTGCGGTGTCTGCTGCCAGAAAGTTTCCGAGGCCGAGGTCTTCGCCCGCGGCGGCATCAAGGATGTGCTGGTTTCCAACCAGGTGCGCGATCCGGCCAAGATCGACCGTTTGGCGCGCATGCCCAAACTGGGCGCACGCACCATCTGCTGCGTCGATGATGTGGCCAATGTGGCGGACCTGTCCGCGGGTGCGCAAAAGCATGGCACCCAGATCGAATGCCTGGTCGAGATCGACTGCGGCGCAGGCCGCTGCGGCGTCACCACGACCCAAGCCGTGATCGAGATCGCCCGTGCCATCGACGCGGCACCCGGTCTGAAATTCGCCGGGATCCAGGCCTACCAGGGCGCCATGCAGCACATGGACAGCTACGAAGATCGCAAAGCCAAGATCGCGCTGGCCGTGGCCCAGGTCAAGGACGCGGTGGACGGGTTGAAGGCCGAGGGGCTGGAGTGCGACATCGTCGGCGGCGGTGGCACCGGATCGTACTATTTCGAAAGCAATTCGGGCGTCTACAACGAGCTTCAGTGCGGCTCCTACGCCTTCATGGATGCCGATTACGGCCGCATTCTGGATGCCGAGGGCAAGCGCATCGATCAGGGCGAGTGGGAAAACGCCCTGTTCATCCTGACCAGCGTCATGAGCCACGCGAAAGCCGACAAGGCCATCGTCGACGCGGGCCTCAAGGCGCAGTCGGTCGACAGCGGCCTGCCGGTCATCTTTGGCCGCACGGATGTTGAATATGTGAAATGTTCGGACGAGCATGGGGTGGTCGCGGACCCGGATGGTGTTCTGAAAGTGAATGACAAGCTCAAGCTGGTGCCGGGCCATTGCGACCCCACCTGCAACGTCCATGACTGGTATGTGGGCGTGCGCGGCGGTGTCGTGGAAACCGTCTGGCCGGTGTCGGCGCGCGGAAAGGCCTATTGATGGACGGCGCGGCCAAGGCGGCGCATGAGCTGGCGATCGTCCCCGAGGGGATGATCGCCGACCTGCTGACACGGGACGCGGCCTTTGACGCGGTGGAAAAGGTCTTTGCCGCGATGGCGGCTGGCGATGCCTACAACTTTCCCGTCGTGCGCGAGGCCATCGGGCACGAGGATGCGCTTTATGGCTTCAAGGGCGGGTTCGATCGTGCCGGCGGTGTTCTGGGTCTCAAGGCCGGGGGTTACTGGCCGCATAACCTTGACCGGCGCGGGTTGATCAACCACCAATCCACCGTGTTCCTGTTCGACGCCGATAGCGGGCGGGTCAAGGCGATGGTTGGTGGCAATCTGCTGACCGCTCTGCGCACGGCGGCCGCATCCTCGGTGTCGATCAAGCACCTGGCCCGCAAGGACGCGAAGGTTCTGGGCATGATCGGCGCGGGCCACCAGGCGAAATTCCAGCTGCGCGCCGCGCTGGAAACCCACGCATTTGAGCGGGTGATTGGCTGGAACATGCATCCCGAGATGCTGCCCGGCCTTGCCCAGGTTGCCGATGAGATGGGCCTGCCCTTCGAGGCCGTCGACCTGCCGGGCCTGCGCGACGCCGACGTGATCATCACCATCACCTCGAGTTTCGCGCCGTCATTGATGGCAGAGCATGTCAGCCCGGGCACGCACCTGGCCTGCATGGGTACCGACACCAAGGGCAAGCAAGAAGTCGAAGCGGCGCTTCTGGCGCGGGCAACGGTCTTTACCGACGAGGTGGCGCAATCGGTCACCATCGGTGAGGCGCAGCATGCCATCGCCGCGGGCCTGATCGGCGAAGGCGACGTGTCGCAAGTGGGCGCCGTCATCAATGCAACGCATCCCGGCCGCACCTCCGCCGACGAGATCACGCTGTTCGACGGAACCGGCGTCGGGTTGCAGGATCTGGCCGTGGCCTCGGCCATCGTGGATGTCGCGGTGGCCCGTGGCATTGCGACGGTGGTGCCGGTTTGATCTGACCGGGGGCTCCCGCGTCAACGCCCATGCTGGCGCATGGGCGCATGCCTTGGGCCCGGCGCCCGCGCGGATGCGCGGGCGCCGTTGCGTTTCACCGGCAGGCCTCCGCGCGGGACGCGGGTATAGGGAGCCTCCGGCGGGAGTTGTACGGGCCAAGATGAAGGGGACCGGCGCGCGGTCTCAGGCGCCATCCACGATGTAGGGGTCTTGCAACCAGTATTCCTCGAGGTTGGGGCCGTCTCCGATACGGTCGATCACGGCGAACAGGCCGGGCGCGTGCAACGGGGTCAGAACGCCGTGCCACGTGCCCCTGTGGAAATTGATCGCCTGTCCCGGCGCGGTTCGGAAGGCCAGGGGTGTTCCCGGTTTGCCGTTCTCGTCGGGGGCCACGATGACCAGAAACGGATCGTGAGACATCGGGATAAAGGCCTGGCTGCCATCAGGGTGGCGTTCGAGCATGTCGAGCCGGTAGGGCAGCGCGCGGGTCTGCGATTGAAAGATGCTGATGCCCGCGCGCCCATCGCTGACATCGACACGCGCGCGGTCATGAAAGCGCCCGCACAGCCCCTGATTGATCAATTTGTCGGGGGCGCCCGCCACCTCGAGCACGTCGCCGAAGGGGGCAAAGGCCTCTGCCGTCATCGGCTGGATCGTGATCAGCCGGGTCATCCCAGTTTCTCCTGCAGGCGCAGGTCCGCAATGCGCTCGACCTGGCGGCAGGCCTCGGCGAACTCGGTGGCGGTGTCGTTGTGCAGGCGGCGCTCGAACGCGGTCAGGATCGTGGTCCTGGTGTGGTCGCGCACCGCGATGATGAAGGGAAAGCCGTGTTTTTCCATGTAATCGCGATTGAGCCGGGTAAAGACCGCGCGGTCCTCGTCGGTCAGGGCGTCGAGACCGGCCGATGCCTGTTCCGACGTGCTTTCCACCGTCAGGCGTTTGGCCGCGGCCAGCTTGCCCGCAAGATCGGGATGCGCGCGCAGCACGCCCAGGCGCTCGGCCTCGGACGCCGCGCGGAAGATGCGTGTCAG
>Ga0102941_1000753_pt1 | contig 15266 bp, 11 predicted proteins | sample SalPonR2_C_D2_MG_FD_79281 | JGI IMG/M metagenome (GOLD analysis project Ga0102941, IMG submission 79281) | Salt pond soil microbial communities from South San Francisco under conditions of wetland restoration - Salt Pond MetaG R2_C_D2_MG | ecosystem: Environmental > Aquatic > Marine > Intertidal... | reverse complement strand
CCGGTGAGATTCCCATGTTCGTCATACTCATACACGCTCATATTTGGCGATTTAATGTAGGCCATTTCCCTTATATTTCGGGGCTGCCAGTGATTTCCCTGCAATTCAACATTTCGCTCACGAATGCTTGATGTGTAATTGAAATTGATTTGGAACAGTAGGTTACGAGAAAGAAAATAATCGAGATTAATGCGTGATGAAAAACGACTGTAACCCGTATTTATAGTTGTTCCCGTTTCCTCGAGATAACCAAAGGATGTAAAATACCTTGTTTTTTCTCCGCCACCTGAAATGCTAAAATAATAATCGTCTGAGCTTCCGTTTTGGGTTATTTCTTCCAACCAATCGGTATTTGCTGAGTAATTGTAAAACTGATTATAATCTTTGTCATAAGCAATTTCCCGATCTAAATTAAATACCCCATAAGCATTGTGCCATTCTTCCAATTGCAGCATTATGTATTCGTCGCCGCTGAGCATTGGAATTGCCGATGGTTGAACGCTGTAATTGTTCTTATATTGAAAATCAAACTGTACTTTGCCCATTCTGCCTTTATGGGTTTCAATAAGTAATACCCCATCGGCGCCACGCGACCCATATATTGCAGTTGAAGCGGCATCTTTTAAAACTTCAATCGATTTAATATCCTGAAGTGCAATGTTTACCAGGTTACTGATATCCTCTGTGTCGGCTGAAGTTAAATCGATACTTCCGCGTTCAATTTTAAACTGCGGAACGCCATCGATTACAATTAGCGGTTGATTGTTTCCCATCGAGCTTAAACCACGAATAACCAATTGCGAGCCGGCCCCGGGATCTCCGGAGGCGCTTATAATATCAAGCCCGCTAATTTTTCCCTGCAGGGCATCGGCCGCCGAAGTTATTCCGGCATCCTTCATTTCCATTAAATCTACTTTTACGCTTGCACCGGCTTTGTCTCTTTCTGAAATATTGGTTAAGCTGTTTGCCGACTTAGCTTCGGCAACTACTCTTACTTCATCAATCGCTAAATCATCCGGCGACATTTCTATTAATATAGATTTATTGGGATTGACCTCTATCTCCTGAACTTTATAACCAATTACACTTACCTTAACAATGTTGGTCAAATCTTTCATGGTTAAAACAAAGTCTCCGGTAACATCTGTAATTGTGCCATTAATAACCCGGTTATCCTTGTCGTATTCTACAACATTTGCACCCACAATCGTTGTTTTATCGGCAGCATCAATTACACGGCCTCTTAGTATTGTTTTTTCCTGCGCAAGTACAATTCCCACGCTAAATACGGCAATGATTAAGAATATGGCTGATTTGATTTCCTTCATTTCATTCTAATTGTAAATTCCCAAAATATCTCAATGCAACTCATTTTCTCAAGTTCCGCATTCATTATTGGTTGCCATTTTTGTTTCATATTATCTGCAGACATTTGGTTATATTTTTTATGAAATCACAACAATCTGTATTTATCTGATTTCCAATTCTTCAACCTTTAACACTTTATCAACTTCGTGAATAGCACCATTATTGAAAATAATAGGGTAAACTTCTGAACCGGTTCCTCCGCTTACTCCTGTAATTATATTTGTTGTGGCATGGGCCTCTTCAATTGCAAGGTAATTTGAACCATCGTTTGCCGGAAGTGTAATAATGTCAACCCCGGGTTCAATAAAAACCGAAGTAAAAATGGTGGTATATTGTGTTGATTTTTCGTCGATGCGTGCTGTTTCGTAATAACCTGGTTGTTTTTTACCGTCGGTAAATATCATTTCACCCTGAACAAAATGGAACAAAAGAAAATTTCTCAATTCGTCAATTGGCATGGAGTCAACACCAGCACTGTTAAGTGCCTCATTACCCGGAATAAATACTGTATAAAAATCATTGTCACTAATAAAAGTGTACTTGTATGTATTATCGTTTGTTAAGCCAGCTTTTTTTAACAAGCCATGGAACTTCGGATAATCTGTTGATATTTTTACAAATAACGAAGGACTTGAAAAGCTAAACCAGTTTTGCACACTGTAGGTTGTTCCGTTATCGGTAGCATTACTTAGCAAAACAGGAAATTCCGGTTCTACCTCGGTACCTTTGTGCCCTTTGGTAGTTGGCGCTGTACCCGAGACTTCGCCTGTAATGTTATTTATGATAACGATATTTCCGGCCAGGTTGGGAATAAACTCTTTACGAGGAATTCCTGTTGGATTATCAATGGCTATCTGGTTTAATAATAAGGTGCGCAAATCATTTAAATTTAAACTCAACTCCTGGTAACCTTTTGGTGAGGTTAAAAACGTTGAAAACTGTTTAGTGGCCGGATAATAGATCAATGATGAGTCTTTAGAAGTATTCGCATCGTTCTCCACAAAAAACATGTAATTTTCATTTTCCCGCTTGAGTGCCGGCAGAAGACCTGTCTGCTCAATTGCATTCATAACCTTACTATAACCACGTTGAAGATAAACCGGACCGGTTACACTATTAAATGCGCGGGGAACAATTGCCTGGTTTAAACCAATAAATGTACTGTTACTGCCAAATTTCTTTTCTGTTATTGCTGCTTCATCCAGTTTAATAAGGTCTAACTCGCCGTTGTAAAAGCCTTGCTTAAAATCAGAAGGGTAAATTGTATTGACTGACAGATAGGTATTGGCAATTATCTTTTTTATATTTTCCGGCGTATTCTTAAAACTTCCCCAACCACTTGGGATGGCAATGAATTCATTAATAAAAGTTTGAAATGCGGCATTTGTGGGTGCCATTAATCCATGGTGATAACGAATTGTGACATTAGGAGGTAAACCATACGTTCCTGAAGGAGGACTCGTTTTCTCTGAACTAAAATCAAATGCTAAAGAAGGAAACGACAGGTCGAATAATGAATCAACAACCAAACCTTCATCAGCGCCGGTTTGTTGAAATGTCTTTTCCCGGTTGTATTCAAACAAAGGAAAACGATTAAGTAATTCTAAAAAATCGGTATAATCATTCTTCTCTGAATTTTCAATAATCTCCGAAGCATTTTTTAAAGGCTCCACAACCCTGTCGACAATATAAATGAACCCATTCTCTGCCGATATATCTTCGCTTATTATTTTTGCTCCTGCAAAAAAAATGTTGTCCCCCCCTTCAAATGGTCTGCCGAAATAGAATTCATAATCGATGGAATTCAGTTTATGAATGTCGAAATATTCCTGGTAAAAAACGGGAGCATATTTTCGTGAATCAGTACTTACGTATCTATAATTATTTGTATTAAGGGTATCAACAATAATAACTTTTGCATCCTGACCTTTGTTAACCTGTTCGATACCGTATTTCCGGTTGGGATTCAATAACAGGGTTTCCCGCTTAAAGCCTCTCGGTTTGTTGTTATCTTTAGACAACTCATCATTCCAACCATACACATCAAGTGATCGGAGTTGCTCTTTACTCCATGGATTTTGCAAGATATGGTATTTTACAATTTCAGTTAAATCAGCTATCGGGATATCTTCTACCGAGTTATATTTATTGCTTTGTGAAAAATATAAATCAAAAGCTTCGTTTGATGGAGAAAAAACAGTGTAACTTCCTGAAACATCTAATATTTCATCGTAACCGGTTAGTTCAATACAAGTAGCAAATGTTGAAAGTTCAGGTTGAGCCAGTATCTGGGTATAAACTTTACCTGCCAACCAATCTTGTCTTTTATATATGTCATGTTCCTGCTCGCAACTAATAAATAGCAGCAATAACATTGCAGACATTAAGAATGATTTGTTTCTGGTCATATTAGTAATTATTAAACGAATTTTATAGTGTAACTCATCATTCGATCATCCCGGTTCCAGTTAATAATCGAAATTCAAATTTGATTTTAACTGCAAGTAAGTTTTTCCTTTGAAACCGATGCTTCTGATTTATAAAACCAGAGTAGATTAGTGGTAAATATTCGGAATTTCATATAAATAAATGACGGTGAATTTTCCGGGAATGTATTGAATTCTTGTTCTTGAATACCTATCTACAAAATGCTTCTAATTCTTAAGTAAAAGAAAACTAATTCCATATCTATAAAATGTTAATTCCGAAAAATCGACTTCTGATTTATCTATTAGCAGTAATAGTTTTTGCATTTTTCTGTAATTGAAAATTCATTCAATAAAGGTTTTAGCAAACTGATTATTCAGCTCGATGGTAATTGAAACTAATTTCATTAAGTTTAAAGTGTAAAAAATTAATCCATCTGTTCGTTAATCAAATAATCGTTTTTATTATGAACAAAACTCAACTTTTTCATCAATTAACAGCAACCGGAAAATCATCTGAAAAGGTTTTATTTCGCCCCATTTTAATGCAGTTTGCAGCAGAATACATTGGAAGTAACTATGGGCAATTTGCTGCCGACTACAATGTTTTGGTTGAAGCTAACCTAAAATGTATGGACGATTTCGATTTAGACATGCTGGGATTAATTTCGGATCCTTATCGCGAAACTTCCGCTTTTGGAGCGAATATTCAATACATCCCCAATGGAGTGCCTCGTTGCATTAATCTGATTGTTAATTCGATGGATGATGTTATTAATCTCAAAAAACCGGACGTTTTTAAAGAAAAAAGAACCTTTGACCGGATAAAAGCAGGCGAAGTTCTTTCAAAAAAAACACAAGGAAACATTCCTTTAATTGGATGGATTGAAGGACCGCTTGCAGAAGCCTGCGATTTGGCAGGCATAGAAAACATGTTGATGCAACTGATGACAGATCCCGATTTTGCGAACCGATTAATGGACAAATGTGTCATCACGGCCAAAGATTTTGCCAGGGCGCAGATAGAGGCCGGTTGCGAAATTATTGGAATGGGAGATGCCATTTGTTCGCAAATTGATGTGGATACTTACAATACATTTGTTTATGACCGCCATAAAGAAATCATTGATTTTATTCATGATTTGGGTGGAAAAATTAAACTGCATATCTGTGGTGACACCAATCATTTGTTGCCCTCTTATCCCCATTTAAATTTGGATATTCTTGATCTTGATTGGCAGGTGGATATTGATCGTGCGCGATCTGTTTTGGGAGAAAATGTAATTTTAGCGGGTAATATAAATCCGGTTGAAATTCAAAATAAACCGGCAGAACAAGTTTTTACTCTTTGTTCGGATTTAGTTAAAAAGCACAAAGATGAGCGCTTTATTCTTTCTGCCGGTTGCGAAATAACATCCCTTACTCCGTCTGAAAATTTGAAAGCGATGAGCGAGGCAACTCATATTTAATTAAAAACCTGATGATTGGAAACAAACTAAGGGGGTTAGTGCAGATTCAGCATTCGCTTTATCTGCTGACTAATAATATACAGGAATATCAGTAGCACTTCCAAAGATGTATTATTGGCGATGTTCCCAGAAAAAATTGAATTTGATGGGAAAAAACATCGAACCAATTCTTACAATAAAGCATTAGATATTATTCTCAAGGATGTCAGTCAGCTATACGAAAAAAAAAGGAAGGGCCTGATAAAAATTCAGCTTCTTCCTTTTTAGTACCCGGAGTGGGAATCGAACCCACACTCCATTACTGGAACTGGATTTTGAATCCAGCGCGTCTACCAATTCCGCCATCCGGGCAAATCCACAGGATTTCGCGCGTCTACTCCCGAGTACTCGGGACCATCCGGGCTTTTTCCTGTTGCGAAAAAATGGTGTGCAAAACTAACTATTTACCACGAAACGGCAAAAATTAATTAGATATTTGTCCACAATGCTAAACTACAGATTTATCATTTTATTTTTAGAGTGTTTCAAAACGATAGAGTTTTTCTTACCTTAGTCTTAAATATCCGATATCAACCATGAACAGGCAGGAAGAAGCTGTTTTATTCGAAAAAATAAAAAAGGGTGATGAAAAAGCTTTTGAGAGGCTGTTTCATAACCATTACGGCCATTTATGCCTGTTTGCGGAGCATTTTGTGCGGAATCATACTGAAGCTGAGGAAATCGTCCAGGATATATTTGTGCGGTTGTGGGAAAACAGAAAACGCATTATAATTGCAACTTCAGTAAAAAACTATCTTTTCCGTTCAGTAAAAAACAGGTGCCTGAATTTCCTTCAGCACAAAAAAATTGAAACCCGGTATGCAGAAAAACTCCTGTCCGAAGCCGAACAAAACATACCGGATGATACAGATTTTATTGAATCAGGCCTACTCAGAAAAATAGAAGAAAGCATCAGTTCGATGCCCGAAAAACGACAGGAAATATTCAGGTTGAGCCGTGAAGAAGGTTTAAAATACCGCGAAATTGCTGAAAAATTAGACATCTCCATTAAAACAGTTGAAACACACATGGGACTGGCAATTAAAACCTTACGCAACAAATTGTAACAATTTACTTCATTTATACTTTTCCATTATTAATTTTTTCTGAAAACAGCTTCAGGGTTTTTCAGTTTACGTTTGTCTTTAAAATGAAGATGCAACAAAAATGCAACCTTCAAAAATTTAAACTACTTTATTGTATTGAAAAAAGCGGAGGATTAAAAATCAAATTTACATTCATAAAACAATGAATAATAACAATTTAACAGAAAGACCGGATTGGGAAATGCTTGGAAAATACCTGAGCCACGAAACCAATGCGGCCGAAACTGAACAGGTGGAAAACTGGGCCAGCGAATCGGGTAAAAACCGCGAGGAGCTGGATAAAATCAGGCTGATTCTCGAGCAATCCGATGCCGTTTACAGGCTGAAAAATTACGATTCGGAAGCGGCCTGGAATAAAGTGGCAGAAAAAATGGAACCGGCTCATTCAAAGGACATTCGGTGGGTAAATTTCATGAAAAACGGAATGAAAACTTTCTACAAATACGCTGCTGTAATACTGATTGCTTTACTGCTCGGAACGGCAGGATATTTCATTGGGTTCCAAAATCAATTGCAGGAAATTTATAGCACTGAAGTTACGAATGATCCCGAAAATACAAATGAATACATACTTCCCGATGGCTCGGTAGTAACATTAAACAGCCATTCAAAAATCATTTTCCCAAAACATTTTAAAGGGGAAATCAGGGAAATAACCATTACAGGAGAGGCATTTTTCGATGTAAAACCAAATCCGGAAAAGCCTTTCGTAATCAATGCCGGAGAGGCACAGGTAAAGGTGCTTGGAACATCATTCAATGTTTCGGCCTACCCGGAAAACGACAAAGTGGAAGTGGTGGTAGAATCGGGAAAGGTGCAGGTTTCGTGCAAACAAAATGATTCAGTTGAGGAACCGGAGCAAATTTTTCTTACCCGGGGAGAGAAAGGAACGCTCCTGGAAAACGAAAACAAACTGCAAAAAAGCCGGAATACCGACCGTAATTACCTCGCCTGGAAAACCCACAACCTGGTTTTTGAAGAAACGCCAATGAAACAGGTAATCAGCCACCTGAAAAAAGTTTATCGCATTAACATTGAGGTAAGCAATGAAGATATAAACGAAATGGTTTTAACCGCAGAATTTGATAAAAAACCGGTAGATTTTGTTTTGAATGTGGTTCAGTTGACTTTTGACCTGAACCTGAAACAGGAAAATAACCGGTATATACTTTCGAAAAAAATAAATAATAACAATTAAAGCTTCAAAGAAATGAAAACAATAAAAATGAATTTTGGAATTGCAGTAGCGCTGTTTTTGGCAGCCATTCTGTTTGTGCCACAGGTTTCGTCCGCTCAGGAAAACAAGGAACAGGTGCTCGATCAAAACATCAGTATTTATGCAGAAGAAGAACCTTTGTCGGATGTAATTGAGAAATTATGCAAATACCTGAACCTCGATTATTCCTACAATGCCAACATTGTAGACAATAAAAAGGTAAATCTGAATATTTCGAACAAACCTATAAAATTTGTACTCGAAAAGCTAATGAAAGACTTTTACCTTCTGTTTGAAATTGAAGATAATATTTTGGTTGTAAGAGACTATGTGCCTCTCGATGAAAGCATTGATTTCGACAGGAATTCGCGCCAGTTTCAAACCAGTAACCGGGGTTTTCTTTTTGACGATCCTACAGACGAATCACTTACAATTGATTTTAAAACCGCCAGCAACCTGATTATCATTCCGGTTACTATAAACGAATCAGACACCCTGAATTTTATTCTCGACACCGGTGTAAGGTTCCCGATTATTACAGAACTACCTTTTGTTAATAAGCTGAACCTTAATTATCTAATGCCTGTTCAGGTAAAAGGGTTGGGTGAAGGCCATGAACTTACAGCCTACCGGTCGGGCAATAATACCATGAAATTAAACGGTTTAACTGCCCGTAACCAGGAAGTACAAATGATTATCGATGAAAATTTTCAGATTTCGCACATGCTGGGAATCCCGGTTCACGGACTCATCGGATTTAACCTTTTCAAAGATTACATTGTGAAAGTCGACTATCCGAATGAAAAGATTACATTGTACAAGCCTGAATACTATAAATACCGCGACCGGCGCAAAGACATCATTTTACCATTGCACCTCGAAAATAACAAACCTTTTGTACGTACCAGCATCGTTACCGATGATCAAAGGGAAGTTCCTGTAAAGCTGCTGGTTGACACCGGTGCCAGCGATGCATTATGGCTTTCTGAAAAATCAGACGACCGGATTAATTTACCGGAAAAAAACATTGAAACTTTCCTGGGAAAAGGATTAAACGGAAGTGTTTTTGGAAGTAAAGGAAGGATAGACGGGATTTGGGTAGGTCCGCTGATTCTTTCAAAACCAATTGTAGCTTATCCCAACTCCGAACTTATTGAGCAATTAATTTCAACAAATGACCGCAACGGAACACTTGGCGCTGAAATTTTACGCCGGTTTATCGTAACCATCGATTACCGCAACAGCCGTCTTACCATGCGCCCTACGCACCGTGTAAAAGATGATTTTAATTACAATATGAGTGGAATGGAAGTCATCAATCCGGTTCCGGGATTACCCATTTTTACCATTACCGATATCAGGGAAAATTCGCCCGCCTACTTTGCCGGGTTGAAGGAAAATGACCAGATTTTATCGCTGAATTTCAGCAACCACCATTCGCTCGAACTAAATGATATTAACCTGTTGCTGCAAAGCCGCGAAAACAAAAAAATCAGGGTGAAAGTTTTGCGCGATGGAGAAGAATATAAAACATCGTTTGAGTTGAAAAAACTATTTTAATGCCACAAAAAAGATTTAAAATACTGTTTATCATCCTGTTGCTTGCCTACGGAACATGGGCACAGCAACAGGATGGTTCTGTATTTGAGCGCCGGGTTTCCATTAACGCCGAAAACCAGCCGCTTAGCAGTATTTTGGATCAAATCAGTTGGCAGGCCAGGGTCTATTTTTCGTACGATGCAGCCCAAATCCAGGCTGAAAAAAAATATTCGGTTCAGGCCATTGAAAAATCACTCTATTCAGTTTTAACCAGCATTTTTAATCCCCGTGAATTCAGATTCAGAGAGCTCGAAAACCAGGTTATCATCACTAAAAATGAAGTCCGGAAAGATTCGGTGCCCCATTTGATTCCCGACACAATTCCTGTAAAATACTTTTTCCTGACGGGAAAAATCATCGAACACAAAAAAGAAGAGCCCATTCCATACGCTTCAGTTTCAGTTTTTAACGAGCCAATTGGAACCATCACAAATACCGACGGAGAATTTTTGCTGAAACTGCATCCTGAATACATTCAGGATACTTTGGTGATTTCAAGTATGGGCTTTAAACAGCAGTTTATGCCGGCTTTTCAGCTTCTCGACGAAGATTTGATCCCAATGGAACAGGTTTCCATAAAAATCCGTGAAGTGAAGGTAACTTCAACAACTCCTGAAAAACTGCTTGAAAATATCCGGGCCAATATCTCAAAAAATTACACAGCTCATCCCCGTCTGATGTCGGCCTTCTATCGCGAAACAGTAAAACAGGACGACAACTACATTAACGTTTCGGAAGCGGTAATGGAAATTCTGAAAGCCCCTTATGTAAACACTTTCCGATCGGATTTGGTGCGGCTGGTAAAAGCCAGACAAAGCCCGGATGTTCAGCCCTTTAAGTGGATTAATTTTAAGCTGCAGGGCGGCCCGTTTACAATCACTCAACTCGATGTGGTAAAAACCTTGGAAAGTTTTCTAAATGAAGAAACTCAACAGTTTTATAATTTCCGCATCAGCAGAGTAGTTTGGTACAACAAGCATCCGGTTTATGTACTTGAATTTAAACCTGTTTCAGGACTCGATTTTCATGGGTTCGTAGGTGAATTGTATGTTCACCGTGAAACATTTGCAGTTGTTCATGCCCGCTACGGATTCGACAAAAGGGGCTTACGAAAAGCTGAAAATGTGCTGATAAAGCGCAAACCGGCCGGCGTAAAAGCCCGGCCATCGTTTGTGGAATACGAAGTAAACTTTAGGCAATACCAGGGAAAATGGCACCTCGCAAATGCCAGGGCTTCGGTAAAATTCAAAATAAAAAGCCGCAAAGAAAATATTAACTCCGAATTTCACAGCGTTTCAGAATTGTTGATTACCAACATGCAATCGACTGAATTAAAAAGATTTACAAGAAAAGAATCCATTAAGAAAAACGACATTTTTGTGGAAATGATTGACAGCTACGATCCTGAATTCTGGGAAAATTATAACATAATCAAGCCCGACGAAAACCTCCGCAATGCCATTCCTGCTCTTGTTTCAGAAAATTACTGAAAGGCAACCACATAATCATTGCTCTGTCTGATAAGTCAACAAGCTGCTGCTTTAAACTATTTTCCTTAATTTTGGGCAAAATTTAAAGTTTTAGAAAACAGTTTATGGAACAGTTTAGTACCAGACAAAATAAAATTTCACGGCTTGTACAGCGCGAAATAGCGGATATTTTACTTCAGCTCAACAAATCGAAATACCAGGGAAAACTCATCTCTGTTACCACTGTAAGGGTAACCAAAGATATGGGGATTGCCCGCATCTACCTCAGTATTTTTCCTTCGGAATATTCACAGGAAATTCTGGAAGAGATAAAGCGCAACAGTAAGGCAATCAGGGGAGAACTGGGGCACCGCATCGGCAAAAGCGTGCGGGTTATTCCGGAATTGGAGTTTTACATAGACGACAGCCTGGATTACATCGAGCATATCGATGACTTACTTGAAAAATAGATTCAATAAATCGCCTGTTTTTACGTTTCTTACAAAAAGAATTTGAACTTACCACTTTTCATAGCAAAACGCTACCTCGTTTCGAAAAAGAAACAGAACATCATCAACATTATTTCGGGAATTTCGATGGCCGGAATAGTTGTGGGAACGATGGCCCTGGTAATTGTTTTGTCGGTGTTCAATGGATTTAACAGTTTGATTTCAACTTTTTTCAGCAATTTTGATCCCGACTTTAAAATCACTTCAAAAGAAGGTAAAATGTTTTCACCCGCTGACGGGCGTTTCAGTGAAATTAAAAACCTGCAGGGAGTGGTTCATTATGCCGAAATAATTGAAGAAGTAGCGTTGCTGAAATACAACGAACAGCAATATGCAGCAGTTATAAAGGGAGTTCCTGAAAATTATCAGAAATACACAAAAATTGATACACTGATAGTTGATGGCGAATATTTACTCGAAGAACAGGGTGAAGATTTTGCGGTAGTGGGGCAGGGGGTGGCTTATAACCTGGGAATAGGACTGACGTTTATCGATCCTATCCGGCTTTTTGTGCCCAAAAGAGGCCGGCAAACATCTCTGAATCCCTCACGAGCACTGAATTACGACTATATTTTCCCGTCGGGCGTTTTTTCGGTTTTAGAAGAAATCGACTCGAAATATGTTTTGGTTCCTTTCGATTTTGCGGCTGAGCTTTTTGAAAGCAAAGGAGAGATTTCAGCGGTTGAACTGGGAATTGACCCGGATGTCAATTCAAAAAAACTGCAACGGGAAATTGAATCGATTGTAGGAGAATCGTTTCACGTGAAAAATAAATACCAGCAACACGATTTAATTTACAAGACCATGCAGTCGGAAAAATGGGCCGCTTACCTTATTTTGGTATTTATTCTGATAATTGCCTCGTTCAATATGCTTGGAAGCCTTACAATGCTAATAATCGACAAAAAAGAAGACCTTTATATTTTGCGTAGTATGGGGGCAAATTCATCGCTTATTCGCCGTATTTTTCTTTTCGAAGGCTGGATGATTTCATTTTTCGGAGCAGTTTTCGGAACAATTTTGGGCGTGCTGATTAGCTGGGCACAAATTGAATTTGAACTGATAAAATTCGGTGCAGGTTCATTCGTAATTTCAGCTTACCCTGTTCAAATCATTTTTTCAGATATTCTAATTATTTTCGGCATTGTTATTTTTATCGGATTTATTGCTTCCTGGTATCCGGTAAGATTTATTTCGCAACGCTATTTACTAAGCGAATCCAATTAAAATCAGAATTACCGAACACCTTGAATTGAAATAAACAAGAAAAACCGAAGGGCTGATTTTCATTCTTCTTTAAGGAATAAAAATGTTTTATTTTGCATTTTGAAAAAAAACAAACAATAAAAAAAGATATAACTGTGAAGGCACTGGTAAAAAGTAAACCCGAAAAAGGTATCTGGATGGAAGATGTTCCGATACCGGAAGTGAGACCCAACGATGTATTAATCAAAATAAAAAAATCGGCGATTTGCGGCACCGATTTGCACATTTACAAATGGGACGAATGGGCACAACAAACCATAAAACCACCGGTTACAATCGGCCATGAATATATGGGCGAAGTGGTGGAAGTTGGTTCAGAAGTCGACCGGGTAGAAGTGGGGGAGAGGGTGACTGTTGAAGGCCACATCTCTTGCGGATTTTGCCGCAATTGTCGTCGCGGACGTCAGCACATTTGCGACCACACCGTTGGTATTGGTGTGCAGCGCGACGGTGGTTTTGCAGAATATATTTCTGTACCCGCGAAAAATGTGCTCCACGTCGATGTCAGCATTCCCGATGAAATCATGTCAATAATGGATCCGCTGGGAAATGCCACACACACCGCACTTTCGTTTCCTTTACTTGGCGAAGACGTATTGATTACCGGAATTGGCGGCCCCATTGGAGCAATGGCCGCAGCTATTTGCCGCTTTTCGGGTGCCCGCAATGTAATTGGCACAGATCTGAGTAAATTCCGTCGCAGTCTGGCCCGCAAAATGGGGGCAACACGCGTAATCGATCCTACCAAAGAAAGTATAAAAGAGGCCATGGAACGTCATGGTATGGTGGCAGGTTTCGATATAGGGCTGGAATGTTCCGGTTCACCGGCTGCTTTTAACGACATGGTAAACCACATGTACAACGGTGGAAAAATCAGTTTGCTCGGATTATTGCCGCAAAAAACCCAAATAAACTGGAACAATGTCATTTTCAAAGGGTTAACATTAAAAGGAATATACGGTCGTGAAATGTATGAAACCTGGTACCACATGGAAATGATGTTAACTTCAGGACTGGATATTACTTCTGTAATAACGCATCGTTTTAAAGCAGATGATTATCAGAAAGCATTTGAAATAATGGAAGAAGGCAACTGCGGAAAAATCATATTAGACTGGGAATAAATGAGTTATATGCATGTTCCACGTGGAAACGCATGATTCCAGCAATTGAAAATAATTAAAGAAAGTTTATTTTGAAAAAAGGATTGGTTGTAAAATCTACAGGTAGCTGGTTTGCAGTAGAAGCTGAAAACGGAGAAGTTTTCGATTGCAAAGTGAAGGGAAATTTTCGTATGAAAGGAATCAGAAGCACCAATCCGGTTGCCGTGGGCGACAAAGTGAAATTTATCGTTCAGGAAGATCCGGAAAATCATTTCGATAAAAAAAGAGGCTGGATCACCGCCATTGAAGACCGGAACAATTACATTGTGCGCCGATCACCAAATCTTTCAAAACAATCGCACATTATTGCTGCCAATATCGACCAGGCCGTGTTAATTGTGACCATTGCCTGGCCGGTTACCACCACAACTTTTATCGACCGTTTTTTGGCATCGGCCGAAGCCTACCGGATTCCGGTTTTACTTGTTTTTAACAAAACTGACCGTTACAACGACGAGGAAAAATCGAAAATGAACAAATTGATATCGGTTTATACAAAAATAGGCTATGATTGCCTGAAAACCTCCGCTAAAAACAAAACCGGTCTGGAAGAACTTAAGACGGCATTAAAAGATAAAACAAATGTTATAAATGGCCACAGCGGGGTAGGGAAGTCGACCCTCGTGAATATTCTGGAACCGGGTTTAAATCTGAAAACTTCAGAAATTTCGGACATACACAAAACCGGAAAACACACTACAGCATTTTCGGCCATGTACAAGCTTACCTTTGGTGGTTATATAATCGATACACCAGGAATAAAAGGTTTTGGAATGCTGGATATGGAAGCCTGGGAAATTTCGCATTATTTTCCTGAAATTTTTGAAATATCAAAATATTGCCAGTATAATAATTGCTCTCATACACACGAACCTGGCTGCGCCGTAAAAGAAGCAGTTGAAGATGGAGAAATCGCTGAAAGCCGTTTTATCAGCTATCTTGGGCTGCTCGAGGGCGACGATAAATACAGAAAACCTTACTGATTATTTTGAATTATAAATAAAACCTCCGCCAATTACACAATCACCGTCATATAGAACGGCAGTCTGGCCGTTGGCAACCATTGCAACCGGTTCATCTAACAGAATTTCAACCCGACCATTTTCTAAAAAACGTATTTTGCAAATATTTTCCTGCAGCCTGTACCTTATTTTAACAACATATTTTTTGCCGGTATTTACTTTTTGCGGATGCACAAAATGGGATTTGCCGATGTAAATAACAGTTTTCTCAAGTTTACTATATTCTGAAAGAACCACTTCATTTTTTTTAGGTCTGATTTCGGACACAAACATTGGCGAATTAAGATTTAACCCTAACCCACGTCGCTGACCGATGGTAAAATTGATATAACCTGTGTGTTGCCCCAAAACATTGTTGTCATCGTCAACAAAATTTCCTTTGGAAGGTTCTATTCCACTATCTATTAAAAATTTACGGTAATCATTACTTCCAATAAAGCAAATCCCAAGGCTCTCTTTTTTCGAGGCTAAATAGGTAAAGCCATTTTGCTTAGCAATTTTTCGTACTTCAGATTTAGTATGGTTACCCAAAGGAAAAATTAAACGTTTCAATACAGTACCTGATAATCCCCATAGAAAAAACGACTGATCTTTATCTTCGTCGATACCCTTTG
>Ga0102941_1000752_pt1 | contig 15268 bp, 13 predicted proteins | sample SalPonR2_C_D2_MG_FD_79281 | JGI IMG/M metagenome (GOLD analysis project Ga0102941, IMG submission 79281) | Salt pond soil microbial communities from South San Francisco under conditions of wetland restoration - Salt Pond MetaG R2_C_D2_MG | ecosystem: Environmental > Aquatic > Marine > Intertidal... | reverse complement strand
TGCTTCATTATATAGTTATTGATTACCCTGAAAATCAGATCATTTTTCTGTTTGTCAGTAGTCCATTTCGTTGGATTCACATTCAGGTAATCAATTTCCTGCAATTGTTTCAGCGTGAATTTAACTCCTTTCGGAATTATTTCAGTGCCGTAATAATCTTTTACGCCCTGCGAAGTTTTTCCACTTACAAGGGTAAAAAGTTTATCTTCGAGACGGGCTCTTAAAGCGGTGATTTCATTGTCGAATTTCTCGTCAATCTGATCGAGAAGCGCTTTAGTCGCCGTTTTTCCTTTTTTATCTTTTGCAACGCGCGAGAACAATTTCTTATCGATAACCACACCTGAAAGCGATGGAGAGGCTTTTAATGAAGCATCTTTTACATCGCCTGCTTTATCGCCAAAAATGGCACGCAGCAGTTTTTCTTCCGGTGATGGATCGGATTCTCCTTTTGGTGTAATTTTACCAATTAGAATGTCTCCGGGTTTAACATTGGCACCGATTCGAATAAGCCCGTTTTCGTCGAGATTTTTTGTAGCTTCTTCGCTCACATTCGGAATATCCGAAGTAAATTCCTCGAGGCCGCGTTTTGTATCGCGCACTTCAAGGCTGTACTCGTCAACATGAACTGAGGTAAATACATCTTCCCGAACAAGCTTTTCTGAAACCACAATGGCATCCTCGTAGTTATATCCCTGCCAGGGCATAAATGCTACCATGAGGTTGCGGCCCAGTGCCAGTTCCCCTTTTTCTGTCGCATAGCCTTCGGAGAGTATTTCTCCTTTGGTAATACGTTGTCCTTTTACCACAGTTGGCTTCAGGTCGACAGTTGTTCCCTGGTTGGTTTTTGAATATTTCTGCATATCGTAAGTAACCACCTCGGGGTCGAAACTTACAAAAAGATCATCGTCGGTTACATCATACCGCACAATAATCTGGTTGGCATCAACAAATTCAACAACCCCATCGAATTCAGCTTTAACAAGCACCCGTGAGTCGGCTGCTGCTCTTGCTTCGAGACCTGTACCCACAATTGGCGATTGCGGCCTCAACAACGGAACTGCCTGGCGCATCATGTTCGATCCCATCAATGCACGGTTGGCATCATCGTGTTCCAGGAAGGAAATCAGCGATGCTGCAACAGATGCAATCTGGTTCGGACCAACGTCCATAAGATTCACTTCTTCCTTTTCAACCAGCGGATAGTCACCATCGAGACGGGATTTTACTTTTTGATTCATAAAATATCCGTCGGCGTCGATAGGTGCGTTTGCCTGTGCAATAATTCTTCCTTCTTCCTCTTCTGCTGTTAAATAAACAGCTCCTTCATCGGAAAGGTCAACTTTTCCTTCCTGAACTTTACGGTAAGGTGTAGAAATAAATCCAAGGTCTGTGATTTTTGCAAAAACACAAAGAGAAGAAATCAAACCAATATTTGGTCCTTCTGGTGTTTCAATCGGACATAGCCTTCCGTAGTGAGTATAGTGAACATCACGAACCTCGAAACCGGCCCTTTCGCGAGAGAGGCCGCCTGGCCCCAGTGCCGACATACGACGTTTGTGCGTCATTTCGGCAAGCGGGTTGGTTTGATCCATAAATTGCGACAATGCATTTGTCCCAAAAAATGAATTAATTACCGAGGAAAGTGTTTTCGAATTTATAAGATCAATCGGAGTAAAAACCTCGTTGTCGCGAACATTCATACGCTCGCGAATGGTACGTGCCATACGTGCCAGACCAATTCCGAACTGGTTGTACATTTGCTCACCAACTGTTCGTACACGGCGGTTACTCAGGTGATCGATATCATCGACATCGGTTTTTGAGTTGACCAACTGAATCAGATGCCGGATAATTTCTATAATATCCTGCTTGGTAAGCACGCGGCTTTCTTCTTCCGCATTAAGCCCTAATTTCTTATTGATCCGGTAACGGCCAACTTCCCCGAGATCATAACGCTTATCGGAGAAAAAGAGCTTATCAATGACGTCTCTTGCCGTTGCTTCATCAGGTGGCTCTGCATTACGCAACTGCCGGTAGATGTGAAGCACTGCTTCTTTTTCAGAGTTACAGGGGTCTTTCTGCAATGTATTGTAAATAATTGCATAATCCTGTTGTCTCTGATCATCTTTATGAAGCAGAATGGTTTTAACTCCTGATTCAAGGATTTCTTCGATGTGTTCCTCTTCCAGCACGGTTTCGCGATCGATGATCACTTCGTTTCGTTCGATGGAAACAACTTCACCGGTATCTTCGTCTACAAAGTCTTCTACCCATGATTTGAGCACACGGGCAGCCAGCCGTCGACCGATAACTTTTTTCAGTCCGGTTTTGGAAACTTTTACTTCATCGGCAAGATTGAATATTTCCAGGATATCTTTATCACTTTCGTATCCAATTGCCCGAAGCAGCGTAGTAACCGGCAATTTTTTCTTCCTGTCGATGTATGCAAACATCACGCTGTTGATGTCGGTTGCAAACTCGATCCAGGATCCTTTAAACGGTATAATACGTGCCGAGTAAAGTTTTGTGCCGTTAGCATGCAAACTTTGCCCGAAGAATACTCCCGGTGAACGGTGCAACTGTGATACAATAACGCGTTCGGCACCATTGATAATATAAGTACCTTTTTCGGTCATGTAGGGCACTGTTCCCAGGTACACATCCTGAACCACGGTATCGAAATCTTCGTGCTCCGGATCGGTACAGTATAACTTCAGTTTTGCTTTTACAGGCACACTAAAAGTTAAACCACGCTCGATGCATTCCTGAATGGTATACCTCGGCGGATCGACCTGGTAGTCGAGGAATTCGAGTACAAAATTGTTACGGGTGTCCGTAATCGGGAAATTTTCCTCGAAAACCCGTGACAATCCTTCCTCCTTCCGCTTTTCAGGCGTGGTGTTTAACTGGAAAAAATCCTTAAACGATTTAATTTGAACTTCCAAGAAGTCAGGGTAATCAAACCTTGTCTGTGATGAGGAAAAATTTATCCTCTCGATTTTTGTATTTACTGACATGTATTTATACAGGTTAATTATATAAATAATATAAATACACAAAAAGGTTTAGAATCCTGCCTTGCAGGATTCTAAACCATACAACCTTTGTTAAAAGGTCTGATTGCGAATTATTTAACTTCAACTTCTGCTCCTGCTTCTTCCAACTGACTCTTAAGCGCTTCAGCTTCGTCTTTAGAAACTTTTTCTTTAATAGCTTTTGGAGCTTCATCAACAACTGCTTTGGCTTCTTTGAGGCCAAGACCAGTTAATTCTTTAACGAGTTTAACGACTGCCAATTTTGACTGACCTGCTGCTTTTAATACAACATCAAATTCAGTTTGTTCTTCAGCGGCCTCGCCTTCACCTCCACCTGCTGCCGGCCCTGCAACTGCTACTGCGGCTGCTGCAGGTTCGATTCCGTACTCCTCTTTCAGGATTTCAGCCAATTCGTTAACCTCTTTAACAGTCAAGTTTACTAACTCTTCTGCAAGTTGTTTTAAATCTGCCATTTTTATTTACTTTATAAAATTTATTTCTAAAAAATTATTCTCTCTCTTTCAGTGTTTCCAAAACACCATGTATTGTGTCGCCACCCGACTGCAACTGCGAAAGCAGTGTTTTCATTGGTGACTGTAACAAGGCAACAACGTCGGCAATAAGTTCGTCTTTCGATTTTACCGTTACCAGTGTTTCCAACTGGTTTTCACCCATGTAAACTGATTCTTCAACAAAAGCGGCTTTTAAAATTGGCCTGTTGTGTTTTTTCCTGAAGTCTTTAATCAGTTTTGCAGGTACATTACCGGTTTCGGCAAACATTACCGTGGTGTTCCCTTTTAGCGCATCGTAAAGCTCTTCAGCATTCTTTCCAGAATTCTCAAGCGCTTTTCGAAGTAGTGTATTTTTTGCAACAACCAGTTTTACATCTTGTTTAAAACATAGTCTCCTTAAATCGCTGGTATCTTCAGCGTTCAATCCACTAATGTCAGTGAGGTAAAAATGGCTGTACGAGTTGACTTGCTCCTGCAGGTCATTAATAATAACTTCTTTTTCTGTACGTTTCATTTTTACTCTGCTTTTATCGTCACAACTGACTTGGGTTCAACTTTAATACCAGGGCTCATAGTACTTGAGAGATAAATGCTTCTAATGTAAGTACCTTTTGCAGCTACGGGCTTCAACTTGTTAATGGTATTGATAAACTCAATGGCGTTTTCTTTAATCTTTTCCGGAGAAAAGGAAACTTTGCCAATTGTTGTATGCACAATTCCAAACTTATCGACTTTAAAATCAATTTTACCCTGTTTTACTTCTGACACGGCTTTTCCAATATCCATAGTCACAGTACCACTTTTCGGGTTAGGCATCAAACCGCGGGGCCCTAAAACTCGCCCTAACTGGCCAACTTTGCCCATAACAGGGGGCATTGTAATAACCACGTCAACATCGGTCCAACCACCTTTGATTTTTTCGATATAATCGTCCAAACCTACGTAATCTGCTCCGGCATCTTTGGCTTCCTGTTCTTTATCAGGGGTAACCAAAGCCAGCACTTTAATCTCTTTTCCAGTTCCATGGGGTAACGAAACTACGCCTCTAACCATCTGGTTGGCTTTTCTTGGGTCGACTCCCAAACGGATATCCAAATCAACGGATGCATCAAACTTAGTGAAAGTAATTTCTTTTACCAGTTTGGCAGCTTCATCAATCGGATAAGATTTTGTTCTGTCGACTTTTTCAAGCGAAGCCTTTGTATTCTTCGTAATTCTGCCCATTCTTAAAAAGATTTAATTTAATTTTTGAATGGTGATTTACCTTTTACGGTAATTCCCATACTCCTGGCAGTTCCAGCTACCATTTTCATTGCCGATTCAACAGTAAAACAATTCAAGTCAGCCATTTTTCCTTCAGCCACTTCGCGCACCTGATCCCAGGTAACGCTGGCCACTTTGTTGACATGAGGTTCCGGAGAACCTTTTTTGAGTTTTGCTGATTCGAGCAACTGCACGGCTACGGGAGGTTGTTTTATAATGAAATCGAACGACTTGTCGCCGTAAACAGTAATAATTACCGGAAGTAATTTACCGGCCTGGTCTTGTGTACGACCATTAAACTGTTTACAAAACTGCATTATATTAACTCCCTTGGCACCTAATGCTGGTCCCACCGGTGGTGACGGATTTGCCGCTCCACCTTTAATCTGTAATTTAATTAATCCAGCAACTTCTTTCGCCATAATAATAAAATAATGCGTTACTATTCCTTCTCAACTTGCATAAAGCTAAGTTCTAAAGGCGTTTTACGTCCAAAAATCTTCACCATCACCTGCAGCTTTTTCTTCTCTTCATTGATTTCTTCAATGGTTCCGTTAAAGCCGTTGAATGGTCCGTCGATTACTTTTACGGTTTCTCCTACTACATAAGGGATATTCAATTCCTCGCCGGTTTCAGCAAGTTCATCTACTCTTCCCAGGATTCGGTTCACTTCGTTTTGCCTCATCGGTACCGGATCTCCACCTTTGGTGTCGCCGAGAAACCCGATGACGTTAGGAATATTCCTTAGTGTGTGTGTAACTTCACCCACTAATGAAGCTTCGATAAGAACATATCCAGGAAAAAAATTACGTTCCTTGCTGATTTTTTTACCGTTCCGAATTTGATAAACCTTTTCGGTAGGTATTAAAACCTGTTCTACATACCCTTTAAGATCTCCATTTGCGATCTCGTTCTCGATATATTCTTTAACTTTCTTCTCCTTACCTCCAATAGCCCGAAGAACATACCATTTTTTTGTACTGTCGCTCATTTTGACCTCCCAGGGATTTTTCGATTAATAAAATAATCCATAAATAAAATCCATTATGTTTCTGAAACCCAGATCCATAACGAATATCAAGAGTGATATAATAAAGGAAGCAACCATTACAACCAATGCGCTGTTTTGCAGCTCTTTCCAAGTAGGCCACGTCACTTTGTGAACGAGTTCGTTATAGGCCTCTTGCAAATACAATTTTAGTTTCATATTAAACTTTACTCATTAGTACGGAAGGTAAGACTCGAACTTACAACATAAATTCACCCCCAATTGAATGAGTTTCTTCCGTGAATAGTAGTCCCGGACAAATAGCCCGGGACTATTATTTTTTTATACCTGATTGTAACAGATTTATTCCATAATTTCAGTAACCTGACCAGCACCAACTGTGCGGCCACCTTCGCGGATTGCAAAACGCAAACCAACGTTAAGGGCTACCGGATAAATCAATTCTACCTCAATAGAAACGTTATCACCCGGCATTACCATTTCACGGCCTTCGGGCAAGTGAATTTCTCCGGTTACATCGAGTGTACGCAGGTAAAACTGCGGACGGTATTTGTTATGGAATGGAGTATGGCGCCCACCTTCTTCTTTTTTCAATACATACACCTCAGCTTTAAATCTGGTATGAGGAGTGATTGAACCTGGTTTGGCCAAAATCTGTCCACGCTTAATCTCTTTTTTATCTACACCACGAAGCAGCAAACCTACGTTATCACCGGCTTGTCCGTCGTCAAGGATTTTACGGAACATCTCAACACCAGTACAAACTGTTTTGCGTCCTTCGGCTCCAAGGCCAATCAACTGAAGCTCGTCACCAGTGTGAACAAGTCCTGTTTCGATACGGCCGGTAGCAACAGTACCACGACCTGTAATTGAGAATACATCCTCAACCGGCATCAGGAATGGTTTGTCAACTTCACGTTCCGGAAGTGGGATCCATGAATCAACGGCATCCATCAATTCCATAATTTTATCTTCCCATTCCGATTCGCCATTCATAGCACCAAGAGCTGAACCTTGAATAACAGGTGTATTGTCACCGTCAAATTCGTAGAACTCCAGCAACTCGCGAATTTCCATTTCAACGAGTTCCAGCAATTCTTCGTCTTCAACCATGTCAACTTTGTTCATGAAAACAACCAGCCTTGGAACGTTTACCTGGCGGGCCAGAAGGATATGCTCGCGTGTTTGCGGCATGGGTCCGTCAGTAGCAGCAACTACAATAATTGCTCCGTCCATCTGGGCAGCACCAGTTACCATGTTTTTCACATAGTCAGCGTGACCGGGACAGTCAACGTGAGCATAGTGACGATTTGCTGTCTGGTACTCAACGTGAGCCGTGTTAATTGTAATACCCCTCTCTTTTTCTTCAGGTGCATTATCAATTGAATCAAAAGATTTGATTTCGGAAAGGCCTTTTTTGGCCAATACCATAGTAATAGCAGCAGTCAGGGTAGTTTTACCGTGGTCAACGTGGCCAATTGTGCCAATATTGACATGGTCCTTATCCCTTTTAAATGTTTCTTTAGCCATAACTCCAAAATTTTAATTATTATCTAAATTAATTGAGCCGAAGACGAGAATTGAACTCGTGACCTCATCCTTACCAAGGATGCGCTCTACCCCTGAGCTACTCCGGCCAAACATACAAAGAGACAGGAGTTAAAAGCAAACATTTACTTAAAACTCCAATCTCATTTTTTGAGCGGGAGACGGGATTCAAACCCGCGACCCTTAGCTTGGAAGGCTAATGCTCTATCGACTGAGCTACTCCCGCTTATATGCATCCCGGCAAAAACGCGGTGCAAAAATACAAAATTTTATCAAAAAACAACCGGCAAAAATTCGCCGCCGTCAGAAAAAAAGCAATTCAAGATTTCAATACCACAGGTTTCAAATCAATTTTACTGATGCTAATTTCATTAAAACCATCAAACTACTTTAATTTCAGATGTTTCTGGAACGCCCCTAAAAAGGGTGTGCAAATGTAAAAATAATCTTTTAAAAATCTAAAAACTTTCAGCAAAAAATTAATATTATTTGTTTTTAAGCTTTTCCTTATATTTAGTAAGCTGTTTACGTATTGCATCAACGGCCAAATCAGTGGCTTCTTCAAATGTGTCGGCTTGTTTCTTGGCAAATAAATAGCCGTTGGCCGGTATCGAAAGTTTGATTTCAGCAATCTTGTTTTTTGCGGCCTCGGGTTTCAGTACTTTCAATGTTACTTCAGCATTAATAATACCATCGAAGAAGGTATCGAGTTTTCCCACTTTTTTATTGACGAAATCTACCAGTTTCTGATCGGTAGAAAAATGCACTGAATTAATTATTATTTCCATAGTAACACTTTTTTAGCCCCTTGGATGGGCTTGTTTGTAAATATCATGTAATTTTTCGAATGTGGTATGTGTATAAATTTCGGTAGCAGCAAGATTGGCATGGCCGAGTAACTCTTTTACAGCATTCAAATCGGCTCCTTTATTCAGAAGATGCGTAGCATAGGAATGCCGCAAAACATGAGGACTTTTCTGCTCCAGCGATGTCACACTTTCAAGGTTTCTTTTTACCACTCTGTAAATTAACTTTTCGTAAACAGGTTTTCCTTTTTCTGTTACCAGCAATATTCCGGAGAAATGTCCGATTTCGCTGTTTCTTATATCAAGGTATTGAAACAGCAAATTGTTCACTTCCCTGGGGTAAGGAATGATTCTTTCTTTTTGTCGTTTTCCAAAAACCTTTATCAGATAATTGTTTGTATCGAAATCTGTCTCCTTTAAGCGCAGGAGTTCAGACAGCCTTATACCTGTGGCATAAAGCAGTGCAACAATCAGTTTATCCCTGGTTCCTTTAAAATCATCGGTAAAAAATCCGCCGTCCAGCAGGTGATGCAAGTTTTTTTCTTCTACAAAATTGGGCAATTTTTTCCTGATTTTTGGCAGGGGCAGATTTACCGCCGGATTGGCATCAGCAATATTTTCTTTCATAAGATAACGAAAGAAGGCTTTAACCGTTGAAACTTTTCTGTTAACCGACCTCGGACTGAGTTGCTGCTCCATCAGGCTTACAATCCAGCTTCTGACAAACTTTGAATCTACCCCGTTAACATTAAATTCCCCGACCATTTCAATGCAGTACTGCACAAATTGATCGAGGTCTTTTTTGTAAGCTAACACCGTATGGGAAGAGGTCCTCTTCTCATACTTTAAATAGTTGATAAACGATTCCTGATAGTTCATTTACTTTCTGGCCTCTAAATCAGGAATCACTAAAATACTTAGTCTTCCTGACGTTGCAACTTCTCTATGTAAGCAGCTTTCTTAACTTCTTCCCTTCTCTTCACTGAAGGTTTTGTAAACTTCTGACGGTCGCGCAATTCTTTAATTACTCCCGTCTTTTCAAATTTACGCTTAAATCTTTTTAAGGCTCTTTCTATATTTTCGCCTTCTTTTACCGGAATCACAATCATTTTATACTCGGTTTTTAAATTGAGGCGCAAATTTAGAAATTATTCCTACTAATTCAAATTTAAAAGAAAAAAATAATAATTCCTACCTGGCATCCCGATTTAATCTTTTTTAACGACAGGTCAGGTAAGGCGTAAGTTGCTTAACTTTTTCAGCATCAACAATTCCGGCATCCTCAAATTCTTTAAGTGTACGAAAAGAACCATTTTCATTACGGTAACCGAGAATTGCTTCCACTTCTTCTTTCTGAATATAAGGGTGCCTCAACAATTCACCATATCCGGCAAAATTTAGCCTGATTGGCGAAATATGCTGCGGATCGGCTGATAGATTCTGATAAATATTGTGGTAAGTTTCTTCAGGAAAATGATACACTTCGAGCAACTGTTCAACGGAACAATACCCTCCCAGCAACTGCCGGTATTTAATGATACGGCTTGCAAATACACTCCCAATTCCGGGCAGTTTTATTAAGTCGAGTGAATCGGCAGTATTTAATTCAATACTGATTTCCGGTTTGTCAGTTTTTCTTTCCGGTTCATTTACAATGATTTGTTTTTCAGGTTCAATCAGAATGTTGTTTTTTATGAGCAAAAAGAAAGTTGAATCAATCCCGTAAATTTTCAGCAAATCAGCGGGTCTTGAAAAAGAACCACCGCTTTGCCTGTATTTTAAAAGATTTGAAGCCTGAAATGCATTCAATCCAAATTCCGATAATTGCAGTGAATCGGCTTTATTTGGATTTAAAATTCCGGAAATTTGGATTGAAGCTGGTTTTGAACTGTCTGATTCTTTCTTGTGAAACCGTGTAGCTTCAATTTCCGGTTCAGGAATAATAATGTATTTTTCAATAACCGCAAAAATGCTGTCTGTCATCCCGTAAATTTTACGGACATCTTCAGGATTATCAAATTTTCCTCCGGCCTTCCGGTAATTTAAAATGTTATTTTTCACAAACCGGGGGAGTTGCAGAGAATCGATTCGTTTTTCAGAAACGGTATTTGGGTTGAAACTGAAAAGTGAATGTTGTTGGGTTTCAACGCTGGTTTCCTCTTCCCAGGCCTGAAGTGCTTTTTTAAATTCTGAAAAATCGGACTCTGCCTTAAGTTGAAGACCATCAACAACAAACACCAATACAATTACCAGAAAGATAAGAGCACCGAGTGCAATAATACCTCTCCGGTCTTTTTTCGAGAAGTGAAAATATTCTTTCAATAACTGCCTGAAGGATTTTTCCATTCTTCAATGCGCTGTTGAGACGTAACGAATTTAACGCTTTTCTGCCTGAAATACAAGAAAAGCAAAATGACAGTGAAAGCAAAAAATCAAAAAAAAGCCGTTCAATTCAGCTTTATCAATCCAACGCCCTGCAAAAAAATAAAGGCAATGGCCAGTGGTGCAATAAATTTAATAATAAACATGTAGAGTGGGACATAACCCGCTTTCAGTTCTCCGTTATTCGACAGTTCCCTTTTTGCTTCCTTTTTACCGAGGTACCAGGCCACAAAAAGTACGATGAACAAACCGCCCAGCGGAAGAAGAATGTTAGCAGAAGTAAAATCGAGTAGGTCAAAAACCGTTAATCCAAATATCTTCACATCGGCCATAGCACTGGTCGACAGCACACACATAATTCCGAGAATGGAAACTGAAGCAGTTGCCAGCCAGGTAGCATATTTTCTTTTCAGTTGCAATTCTTCAACAAAAAATGCAACAATTACTTCCAAAACTGAAATGGTTGATGTGAGTGCAGCCACTCCAAGCAATATAAAAAACATGAGCGAAAAGAAATAGCCGCCGGGCATCTGCTGGAATATATTAGGGAGCGTTATATAGACCAAACCTGTTCCTTCATTCGGATTTATATTAAATGCGAAAACCGCCGGAAATATTGCCAGGCCGGCCAGAATGGCAATAAAAGTATCGGCAAAAGCAACCGAGAATGCGGTAGACCCAAGGTTATCTTTTTTCTGAATGTAAGACCCATAAGTAATCAGAGTACCCATACCGATACTCAGCGAGAAAAAAGCCTGTCCCAAAGCTTCAAGAACAGTTGAGGTGGTAATTTTGCTGAAGTCCGGTTTAAACAGAAAATTAATTCCTTCTTTAGCTCCTGGTAAAGTAACCGATCGGATAACCAGTGCAAGGAGTAAAACCAACAACACCGGCATCAAAATTTTTGTGTACTTTTCAATTCCTTTTTGCACACCGGCCATAATAATAAAGGCGGTTAGTGTCATAAATACAAAAAACCAGATTAACGGCCGCCAGGTACTCCCGGTAAAAGAACTAAACATTGCGTTAAGTTCGTCGGACGATTTTCCGGCAAAGCCGTTTATTACCGACTGATAAATGTATTCCAGTGTCCAGCCGGCCACAGCCGAATAAAATGCCAGTATCATAAAAGCTGCAACCACTCCCATTAACCCAATAAGGTACCACGGACGATTGGGTGCGAGTTTTTTAAAGGACCCGTAAGCATTTTTTTGGGCGCTTCGGCCAATGGTAAATTCCGACAGCATAACCGGAATTCCAATGGCTACAATAAATCCTAGATAAATAATCAGAAAAGCAGCGCCGCCGTTTTCGCCGGCAACATAAGGAAACCGCCAAATATTGCCTAAGCCGATAGCCGAGCCGGCAGTTGCTGCAATTACCCCGAATTTTGAACCAAAAGAATCACGATTTGCGGAAGGTACACCTGACATTTTACAGTTAGTATTAAATTAATATTTATACCAATGGTTTAGCTATAGGTAAAAACCAAATCGGGGCTAAAAATGCAAAAAAATAATTCAACCGGAAAGTGGAATGAAAGAAAAGTATTGATTTTTCAGAAAGGATAGCCAATGGCAAAAGACAGATTAAAATCGTCGCCGGTGTAAGGTCTGTTTCCAATGATCCATCCATTTCCGAGTTGCTGTGATGGAACGCGCAGTTTCATTCCCACATCGAGCCGGAAAATAAAATAATTAAAATCGAGCCGGAACCCGGCACCGGTACCCAAAGCGATTTGTTTATAGAATTCATTGAATTTAAATAACGCTCCCGGCCGGTTGTCTTTTCTATTAATGGCCCAAATATTTCCGGCATCGAGAAACAAAGCAGCCTCCAGGAAACTAATCAGGTGAAAACGGTATTCCAGGTTGGCTTCGAGCTTAATATCGGCCGACTGGTTGGGATATGTATCGGCAGGTGCCCGATAAGTTCCCGGACCCAGTGAACGAACCTGCCAGGCCCTGATTCCATTGGCACCGCCAGTAAAATATTTTTTTTCGAAAGGAAGCACATCAAAATTCCCATAGGGCAACCCGACACCTAAAAAAGCGCGTCCCACCAAAGCATTGTAGCGATCAATGATGTAGCCATACCTGAACTCGATGTCGGATTTTACATACTGCGCAAAACGGGTATTAAAAAACCGGTAATACTCCGAGGTTCCCAGCCCAACCGTATCAACCGACTGAATTTTGGTTTTATTCATTGCACGAGCAAGCAAATCAAGCACATTCCCTGCCGATTCGATATTAAAACGCATGTATGAATAATTACTCCGGGCTTCAATTTCCTGTGTATTGTATACCAGCGAATAATTCATGGCCAGAATGAGGTGGTCGGTAAAACTGCTTTTTATGTACAAATCTTTAATAAAATCGATAAATCCCGGGTCGAACTGGTACAGGTTTACCATATTGAAATCGATGAAATTCCAGTTGTGGCTGAGTTTTTCGGAGGTCATCCAGTTGTATCCGGCCCTGAGGTTGGAAATTGTACGTGTGTATTCCGGCCGACGCTGAAAATTGTATCCCAGTGTAAAAACCGTTTTGGGCAAAAAGTCGCGAAAAGCATTTATTGCTTGTCCCGGGCCAATCAACTTCGGAATGGTAAGGCTCGATTCCACTCCCAGTTCCCGCGTGTTAAAATATTCTGTGTTCTCTCTCACAACCCTTTGCTGACGTTCAACAGCTCCCTTAAAATTCACCTGCAAAATTTCAGCTCCCCTGAACAGGTTCCGGTGCTTGTAATTAACATTTCCGGCAACACCTAAATTGCCCGAAGTATTTGTGCCTTCCAAATCGAATGAAACGGCCTGCTTGCTCATTGGAGCAACCCTGATATGAAAATCGAGCAAATTGGTATCCTGCAAAGCTGAAGGTTTTTCAAACTGAATATCGATAAACCTGAACTGGCGCAACCGGTTAAAGGCATTAAAAGTATTTCTGGCATTGGTTAATTTGTACAAATCGCCACTTTGCATTTGCAGCAAGTTTTCAAAAAGAGACGGACGATAAGTTATTTGCTGACTTTGATACAGGGTATTATTGCCCCACCGTAGCGTATCGGCAAAATTCCTGTCAAGTTCAAGCTCAGAAGTTACCGGCGCAGCCCCCGGCAACACTGAAATGTAAAAATTATTCAGGTAGTGGGGTTCATAATTCCGGACTGTATCCCGGCCTCGTGTTCTCCCAACATAAAGATCTAACATAATTTCTCTTTCATGCCGGGAACTGTCGGCAATGTAACTTACATCGTCTTTATTGAAGTAAAAATATCCGTTATTCCTGAAAAGTTTTACGATGTTTTCGCGTTGCTGTTCAAGCAAATTAAAATCGAACGGCGTTCCAGGGCCGATAAATTTTTTTACTGAATCGGACTGAAAAAGTGAGTCGAGCCCGGTATCTGAAATATGATAATCAATATCGTGAACCTGATATTGCTCGCCGGTAGATATAAAGTAGTTTACATTTGCCTTTTGCTTTTTTTCTTTCAACTTCACTTCCGTATCAACATTTGCCCTGAAATAACCGCGGTTAGCCAAATAACGCTTAAGCCGGTCTTCAGAAGCCTGGGTCAGCACCGGATCGTAAATAACAGGTGGCTCGCCAATTCGTTTGAGCCAGCTTTCGCTCTTTTCTTTCGACGATAAGTTGTAGATCCAAAGATAAAATTTAGCAAATCCAAGAATTTTGTAATTCTCTTTCTGGCGGATATGCGATTTAGCTTCCACCTTGTTTATTTTAGGATTATCGACCTCTAAATTAACTTTATTAAGCAGGTACCTGTTCTCCGGCACATATTTTACAGGAGAACAAGAGAAAAATAAAACTGTCGTAAAAACGACAATCAATTTTGCATAACTGTTTATTTTAAATACTTTCCGTTTGTTCAAGATCATTTTCTTATTTCCTGCAAAAATAATGAAGTGTTTTATATGGAAACAGTAACTTTAACACAATTATTTTACGGGGCTAAACTTTACGCATGATTAGTAAAAATACAATAAAACTTATAAAATCGCTTGCCCAAAAAAAATACCGGCACAAACATCGCCTTTTTTTAGCAGAAGGAGATAAAAATGTAGTTGAGGCGCTGCAATCTGAAATGAATGTTGAACAACTTTTTGCAACTGACGGGTTTATTCAGAATAACCGGAGATTAATTGAAAATGCTGAAAGAACAGAACAGGCTTCTCCTGATGAAATAAAAAGAGCAAGTTTACTGAAAACCCCTCAAAATTGCCTGGCCCTTTGCACCCTGCCAGATGTTGAAGTTTTGCCTGTAAAACCGGATGATTTTTCATTTTACCTTGACAGAGTGCGCGACCCCGGAAACCTCGGTACCATTATCCGCACCTGCGACTGGTTTGGGATTAGCCAACTGTTTTGCTCCGAAGATACAGTCGATATTTTTAACCCGAAAGCTATTCAGGCCACAATGGGTTCTTTTTGCCGGATTAAGATATTTTATACCGGATTTGAAAAGGTGGAAAAAATGGCCAACTTATCGGGCATGCAGATTTTGGGAACATTTATGGATGGCAGGAACATTTACCAAAACCAACTCCCCGAAAAAGCGCTTGTTGTGCTGGGCAACGAAGGAAGTGGTATCCGAAAAGAGATTGAAAACGCAGTAACTCAAAAAATCAGTATCCCGCGATTTACCCAAAATAATGACAAACCTGAATCGCTGAATGTTGCAGTTTCAGCA
>Ga0102941_1000751_pt1 | contig 15280 bp, 14 predicted proteins | sample SalPonR2_C_D2_MG_FD_79281 | JGI IMG/M metagenome (GOLD analysis project Ga0102941, IMG submission 79281) | Salt pond soil microbial communities from South San Francisco under conditions of wetland restoration - Salt Pond MetaG R2_C_D2_MG | ecosystem: Environmental > Aquatic > Marine > Intertidal... | reverse complement strand
CTGAGTTTTTGTAGAAAAGAGTATTTAATAAAAAATATAAAATATATTCTTAACCTACCATTTTAAAATGGTTATGAATAATTAAGGTATATTGGGGTTCAGACATTTATTCTTTTTATACGTTCCATTCTGATAATTTTTTTATATATTTTTCTATCAGGCGGTAGCAAATAAGAACAATGTTTTGTTTTTATTTCAATAATTTTTAACAACAGGGGCTTAGATACGATAATTAAACAAAATAGGGGAAACCTCAATATGAATAGTAGAAATGTCTTGAAAAACAAAAAATAATTATATAAAATTGTTTACGTTAACAGCGATGCTAAATAACTAAAATTTAATATCCTGTTGACAAAATGGGAAAAATATTACACTTTAGTTTTAGATAAATTTATTGGTTTGTTATAAAATTTAATAAATTTGGATAATTGAAGAGGTTATTTTATAAATTTAAAGTTCGGAAATAATAGTTAAGAAGATAGAGGTTAGTTTATGGATATCAAAGAAAATATTTTTGGAATGACACCGGAAGGGAAAAAAGTTAAAATATTTACTTTAGAGAAGAGTGGTATTGAAGCAAGAGTAATTACTTATGGTGGAATATTGCAGAAGCTTGCTATTCCTGATAAAGAAGGTGATTGGGATGATATTGTATTAGGATTTGATTCATTGCAAGGTTATTTAAAAGATGATTCTTATCTTGGCGCTACTATAGGTAGATATGCTAATAGGATAAGTGAAGGTATTATTGATATAGATGGAGAAAAGATTCAGCTTCCTCAAAATGATGGTAAAAATCATTTGCATGGTGGAGAACGAGGCTTTAATAATGTTGTTTGGAAAGCAAAAAAAATAAAAAATGATGAGAGTATTGGGGTAAAATTAACTTATATAAGTGAGGATGGAGAACAAAATTATCCTGGTAATCTAAAAACTAATGTGACTTATTTATTAGAAGAAAAAAAACTAAAAATAATCTTTGAAGCAGAAACGGATAAAAAGACGCCGGTTAATATGACTCATCATAGTTATTTTAATCTTACTGGGGCAAGGCGTGATATTCTCGACCATGAATTAAAAATTAAGGGAGAGTATTATCTCCCTGTGAATAGTGACTTAATTCCTACTGGTGAGAAAAAGAAAGTGGAAAATACTCCCATGGATTTTACCACTCTAAAGAAAATTGGCGCGAGAATAGAAGATGTTGAGGGTGGATATGACCATAATTGGATTTTAAATAAGGAAAATAATAGATTGGAGTATGCTGCTGAAATTGTAGAACCTCAAACTGGACGTAGGGTGAAATTGTATACAACTAAACCGGGTCTCCAATTCTATTCTGGTAATAGTCTTGGATTTAATGGGAAAAAGAATACATTTTATGAAGATCATTATGGTTTATGTCTGGAACCGCAGTATTACCCAGATTCTCCCAATCAGAGTGATTTTTCTTTTTCATATTTGGAGCCTGGAGATAAATATGAACATAAAATTGTTTATGAGTTTGATACAGTTAAAAATATTGAATGAGCACATTGAAAAAAGGTTGGAATACCGTTATCCTGAACTCTACTAAATAGAGGTTATAAACCTGGTGAGACTTTGACCAGGGCTATTATACACAAATACACAAACCTTTTTTTCAGTAGGTTCATTTGGTTGTTATTCGTTGTGAAAAATTGTATTTGAATTTTTGAAGGTAAAAAACGAAGAACTAGAGAGAAGAAAAAGTTAATCTAATATATGAAGGTAATTATGAGTAGAAAGAAATCAATTGAAGAACTAACAATTAATACTATTAGGGGGTTGGCAATTGATGGCCCTCGCGAAGCAGATTCAGGTCATCCCGGGGCTGCTATGGCTTTAGCACCGGTGAGTTATGTTTTATACAAGGAAATCATGGATCATAATCCTGAGAATCCGAACTGGGTTGATAGGGATAGATTTATTCTCTCTGCTGGTCATGCTTCTATGTTGCTTTATAGTACTTTATTCTTATCTGGATATGATATCTCATTAGAAGATTTGAAAAACTTTAGACAGCTGAATTCAAAAACTCCAGGACATCCAGAACTGGATGTTGATCTAGGTGTTGAAACTACTACTGGTCCACTTGGACAGGGACTTATGAATGGAGTTGGTATGGCAATGGCTGAAGCTCATCTTGCTAAACAATATAACAAAGATGACCTCAATATTTTTGATCATTATACGTATGTAATCTGTAGTGATGGAGATTTGATGGAAGGTGCTTCCCATGAAGCAGGTTCTTTGGCAGGGCATCTTGGTCTGGGAAAATTGATTGCCATTTATGATGACAATCATATCAGTATTGAAGGCGATACTGCCCTTGCTTTTACTGAAGATGTTGCCCAAAGATTTGAAAGCTATGGCTGGCAGGTGATAAATGTTGGTGAAAATGCTAATGATATAGAAAAAATAGAAAAAGCACTCCACGAAGCTAAACAGGAACCTAATAAGCCTTCAATTATCATTGTTAGAACTCATATTGGTTATGGATCACCTAATATGCAGGATACTCCTGATGTCCATGGTAGTCCTCTAGATGAAGATGAGATCAAATTAACGAAAGAAAATTATGGCTTACCTGCTGATGAAAAGTTTTATGTGCCTGATGAAGCTCAAGAACATATGAGTAATGTTATCGAAGAGGGAAAAGAGAAAGAAGCAGAATGGCAGGAGAAATGGGAAGAATATCAAGAAAAATACCCTGAAGATTATCAAGAAATCAAAACAAGATTTGAACAAAATGTTCCTGATGATCTGTCTCTAATAGATTTTGATGAATCAGATGGACCAATTGCCACACGGAAAGCGGCAGGTAATGTTTTGAGGGAAATAGCTCAACAAATACCCTGGATAATCGGTGGAAGTGCTGACCTATCTCCTTCTACAAAAACTTCAATTGATGATGAAGAATATTTTCAAAAAGAAACATATGAAAATCGAAATATTGACTGGGGAGTTAGAGAACATGTAATGTGTTCAGCCAGTTCAGGTCTTGCTCTCCATGGAGGAGTTAGGCCTTTTGCGGCAACATTCTTTGTCTTCTCAGACTATGCACGTCCTGCGATTAGACTTGCTTCCTTTATGAAATTACCTGTTATATATTATATGACCCATGATTCTATAGGAATTGGAGAAGATGGCCCTACACATCAACCTGTGGAACAACTTGCTTCATTCAGAGCCATGCCAAATCTTGATGTAATTAGACCTGGTGACGCTAATGAAGCCAGATATGCCTGGCAAGCGGTTCTAGAAAGAGAGGATGGTCCTTCAATGTTCGTTTTGACCCGTCAATCACTGCCAGTATTAAATAGGGACCAAGACAATATAGAAAGTGCAGAAGATGTATTGAAAGGCGGTTATGTACTTTCCTATGAAGATGGGGAAGAGCCTGATATTATCTTGATCGCTACAGGTTCAGAAATCCATTTTGCCCTGGATGGAAAAGAAGAATTGGCTCAGCAAGATATTGATGCTAGAGTTGTTAGTTTACCTTGCTGGGAAAGATTCCAAAGACAATCCGAAGAGTATCAGGAAGAAGTCTTACCATCCAGCGTCTCAAGTAAACTTGCAATAGAAGCAGGAACCGCCTTGGGCTGGGAACAATTCATCGGAGGAAATGGAGATACAATTACTGTTGATAAATTTGGAACAAGTGCACCCTATAAAGATGCATTTGCTGATTATGGTTTTACAGTCAGGAATATAGTGAAGAAAACAAAAGATATTATTTCATAGAATGATTTGAAATAATACTGCAGCTGGTTTCAAAAATACAATAGCCCCGGGAAATTCCGGGGCTATTTTTTTGCAGGAAGGGAGGACGAGATGTATCTTACTAATAGATTGATTCTGAAATTCTCATCAAAGGTTCTTTTTCAAGATCTATTATATAGGGATCATCTACTTTGTTACCTTCCGAATCTTTAATAACTTTTATTTTCGGACGAGCAGGTCGTGCTTTGTTGACTGAGGTAACCTGTGCTACTTCTCCTGAATTTAATATAACCTTACTTCCAACAGGGAACATGGTAAACTCATTCATAAAAATTTTTAAAATATCTGGATCAATTTCTTTTCCTTCATATTTTAGTAATTGATGGTAGGCTTCCGTATTTTTAAAATGTTTACGGTAAGAACGGCTATGATTTAAAGCTTCAAAAATATCACAAATCATAATTATTCGAGCAAATTCAAAGATTTCTTTACCTTCCAATCCATTAGGGTAACCCTCTCCATTATATTTTTCATGTTCTTGCTGAACAACTTTATATAAAAAGGGGTATTCAGCTTTGAGAGGGCTAATAATATTAACTCCATATTGAGGATGTTGCTCGATTGCTTCTCGTTCTGAGTTGGAAAGTTTTCCATCTTTGGATTTGATTTCCTTAGGAACCTTGACCATTCCTACATCATGCAAAAGGGCACTAAAAGTTAAACTATATAATTTTTCCTTATTATATTCCATTCCAAGGCCAATTTTGATAGCATATATACTCACATTGACAGAATGTGATTCAAACCAGGAACCATACCGTTTATCGCTTAGTGCTCTAAGTAACAATACATTATTTAGCTGGGTGTATTTTACCATGGCAGGTATATATTTTATTAATGGAGTAGGAGAAATCTGCTTATCATTTAAAATATCATTTTTAATTTGAGCTAATTTTTTGTGAAGAATTAGATATAGTTTATAAGCTTTGGCTTTATTATCTTTTGTATTTTTATTGGAAGAAGTATTAGTAGTTTGTTTTGTATTAGATAGTTTATATTGGTCATAATTATGCTTGGTATTTGAAGATTTAGACTGTTTCATTGAATTTGTAATATTATTGTTTGCATTCACATTATTTTTATGTGACCTGGTAATTTCGCTCATTTGGGGCACAACTATTCCTCAGATTGAACAATATTATTAATTATTTCAGTTCCAATCTTATCTACTTGTTGTGTGGCTCCAGTAACGAGACTTAAGTCACAAATATTATTTATTTTCCTTGGAATACCATCAGAATAATCATAAATATTCTGATAGGCCTTTTCAGTAAAAATTGGCTCATATCTGCCGGCTGCTCTCAGGCGATAATTAATATATTTTTGCGTTTCTTTTTTATCAAATCTCTTTAAATGATGCCTAATTGATATCCTCTGATTAAATTGCGGGATACTTTTTAATTTTTCCCGTATTTCGGGCTGGCCAACCAGGAAAAGTGTTAACATGAACCGGTCATTCATCTGGAAATTTAACAGCATTCTTAATTCTTCCAGGGTCTCTTTAGTTTCAATTGCCTGAGCTTCATCTATTATAATAAGAGTATGTCCTCCTTCTTCAATTGTGCTGTACAAAAAATCATTCAAGGTATGTAGCATATCTGTATGAGAATCAGAATCCCACTCTATACCTAATTGATATAATATTTCTTTGATTAATTCTTTGGGCTCCCTATTAGGATTGGTAATAAAAGCAATATTGTACTTTGATGTGTTTAAATTATTTATGATCGTATGGAGTATTAAAGTTTTGCCACATCCATATTCACCACTTAAAAGCATTGCACCTTTAAGGGATTGAATTGCATATAGTATTCTAAGAATTGCATCGTCGTGTTCTTTAGAATGATATAAAAACTTTGGATCTGGTGAATTTTCAAATGGCTTAACCTTTAACCCCCAATATTTTTGGTACATTTCTTAGTTAATCTCACTCCTTTATCCGTTTACCTCTCTAGAAACTATATCAATTCTTCGAAAATATCAAAAGGTTTATAATTAATAAATGTATAATAATAGCAATTAATATTGCAATAATACTATCTAAAAATCCACCTCTGACTACTAATATGGATAGCAAGCCCATTGAGCTGGTCAGAAAAAATGAAAATAAGTTCACCCTTTCCTTTGATAGGCCTAATTGAATAAGACGATGGTGTAAATGATCCTGTCCTGCAAAAGATAACCATCCTTTAAAAGTGGAAACCTTATTATTTATAATTCTCATTATTGTAGTCATTAACATGTCAGTAATTGGTATTGAAAATAATAAGATGGGAATTAAAAGATCTATAATTTTAATACTGCCCCACTCTCCGTAGATAGCAAGTCCGGCCAGAGTAAAGCCAATAAAAGTACTTCCAGTATCACCTAAGAATACTAAGGCTGGTTTACCTATCCTGAAATTATAGATATAGAAACCCAGTATGGACCCAGCTAAGATTAAACTCACGATCACTATGAAATAATCATTTTTTAATAGGGCAATTACTGAAAAAAATAGAGTTATTGTAAGAGCATCAGTACTTGCAAAGCCATCTAAACCATCAATACAATTAAATGCATTAGTTATTCCAAGGTACCATATAAGGGTCATTAAGATAGCAATCGTATTACCTAGAAGTGTTTGAGGTAAAAATGAGATGTAGATACCATATGAAATTAAAATTATGCTAGCCAGTATCTGTATTGCGAGCTTAATTATCGCTGACAACTCTATGAGGTCATCTAATAGCCCAAGCAGAAATAATATGGAGGAACTAATAAATAACCCCAAAAACTCCTGAGGAATATTACTTGCTAGACTCAAAATAGTAATGAACGAGATGAAGATAGCTATACCACCTACTACAGGAGTTTCATGATCATGAGGATGTCTTCCCCCTGGTTCAGCAGTAAGTCCTAGATAGTAGCCGATCTTATAAAAAATTGGTATTAAACCAAAAGAAAGCAGAAAAGCAATTAGAAAGTATTTAAAAAGATAAAATAACTGACCATTAGGGAATATATTAAAATAAGTAATAAGTGGAATGAGCAGTAAAGAAAAAGAACGGAAATAAAAATATTTTAATTTATTCATAGTCTTGTAAGAAAGTTAATAATTTGCTGGATTTCATTTTGTTTAAGGTCCGGATAAATGGGAATGGAAAACTGATTTTCCCACGCTTTTTCGCTGACTGGTAATTTTAGATTGTAATTGCTGTAGAGATGAATGGGTTTAAAAACAGGTTTTCTGAATTGAATTGAATTCTTCCTACCTGCCTCAATGATTTCATTTGCTGTGTAATCAGGATGGGAAGCAATGCACCTAAAATAATTACTGGAATATTGCGAGCTTTTAACTGGTATCTGAATCAGTTCTTCAAAATTCATAAGATACCGACTAAAAATATTTTTTCTTTCTAATATATTTTCTTCAATGTTTTGTAATCTATTCAAAGTCAACGCTGATATAATATCAGACATCTTAGCATTATAGCGCTTTTTGAGATCACTTTTTTCATCATATGATTTTAAATCTTCGATCTTGTGGTGTATTTTAGAAGAGTCCGTTAAAACTGCGCCTCCCTCTCCTGCTCCTATCATCTTCGTACCGTAAAAAGAACAAACTGTTATGTCACCAATCGAGCCAGCTTGGTGAGTATCTAATTTGCTTCCAATTGTCTGGGCAATATCTTCGATAATTGGTATGTCAAAAGTATTTTTCACAGCAAGAATATTTCCTGGCTGGCCAAACATATGTGGAAATATGATTGCAGCAGTCTGCTCTGAGACTTTCTCATCTAATTTTTGGGGGTCCAGATTGTAAGTTTCTTCCTCAATGTCTACTATTTGTGGTGTGGCTTCGACAAATTTTATAGCCTGCCATAAAGCGGTACAGGTATAGGAAGGCATTATCACTTCATCACCGGAGTTTACATTCAACCCTTCTAAAGCCAAAACTAATGCCATGTAACCGGATGAGACTGCAGCACAAAATTTTTTATCAAGAAATTGAACTAGATAATTTTCTAGTTCTTTAGTCTCTTTACCTTCAGTAATGTAGCCTCTGTTAAGTGGGGATAAAATGCTGCTTTTATCGTTTTTTGAAAAATTTAATCTATTATGTGGAATCATAATTACTTACATGTTTATGAATAATCGTGAGGGTTGAAACGCTTCAGCATATGTTACTCTACCCTCGACTCCCCTAAAATTAGCGTTTGAACGTGCAATATCCAATATATTTAAGTCAGCAATATTGGTTTTATTCACCTGGGAACTATGGGCCCTTAAAGCTTCTAATTTTTTATCTAAATATTTTTGCCCAATGTCAACGTAAGTATCAGGTTGAAAATTTTGGGTTGTAGGCGTTTCATAGAATAGTACATTTCTGACATATCTAGTTGCTGAGTTAGTTATTTTTGCTAATTGACGATGATCCTGATGGGTATCCTCTTTATAATTAACAAAAGTTAGATCGGGATCTACCTGTTGTACAACTTCTTCAAAATTTGTGATAGCCTTTTTGCTAACTTCAATATTGGTATCGGTGAAATTGCCCCAGAATAATTTTTGGGCTTGTAATATTTGTGCGGATTGTTCCTGTTCTTCTTTTCTGACTGTTTTATTACCACCTTCCGCTCCTCTAGAGAGAATATAAAGATAGACGTCATGTCCTTTATCGGCGTATTTGGCCAGAGATCCACCACAGCCTATTTCTAGATCGTCCGGATGCGCACCGACACCTAATATATTCATTTTTTCATTTTCTATTGTAGAATGCATATTATTTGATTCCTTTCAAAATTATATTTTTACTCTGTGGGCCTTGATTCAAAAGTAAATCTAAAGTCGATAAATGACTTATAAATCTGGGATTTAATTGGTTATATTTTGGGTGTTCAAAGTTTTGGAATTTTAAAGTTATATCACTTTTTTTAAAATTATCTGTATTTAAATAATCTTGTCCCCCTTGACCAGAAAGATAGGTGTCAGCATCTACTTTTTTTACTATATTTATTAATTTTTCTGCGGGAGCTTGTCCTTCACCTTGCTTGGTATCAAGATCGGAAGCAAGATATAATTTTGTTGAAATATTTAATTTTTCCAGCAGCCAGTAGATTGTTTTTAAGTTAAATTTATAGAGCAATTCCCAGTTTTGATCGTATATAGATTTTATTTCCTCATAATACTTATCAAAATATTCTGCCTTACTGTAATAAGTTTGCAAAGTCTGTTTGTGATCATGTTTCCACCGTTCTCTATTATTTATTTTTACTTGATTTATTTTTTGGCCAAAACTATGAATTACTGGAACTGTGAACCATCGGGCTTGCTGGCCGTATTTTAATTTATTTCTGTTTTGGTATTCCTGTTTTTTGAATTGGACATTGTCCAAAAAGACGAATATATCGGACTGATAAATTTTAGCAAAAAATCCCAACCAGGGCCAGGTCTGAGGCTGATGTATACCGCAGATCATACTTGATTATATCCCTATTTATTATAAAGTTATTACAAGATTAAATTCAATTAATTTGAAAAGGAGACCACCAATGAAAAATTTTGTCAAATCTTTAATCATTCTTGGTTTCATTTCCATTATTTTAGGCATTATCTCAAGATTAACTATGCAAATTATAATTGTTCAAGCTGAAGCCTATTTACAATTTAGCCAGTTTTGTTATCTTGTTGCAATTACTTGTATCCTCTATAAAATGGGTTTCAAAGATGAAGAAGAATAAAATATCTCCTATTAAATTTTTTTGATAAAGATCGGATTTGTTACTAATATTTTGAAATCTCTGGAACCAACATAAATTTTATAATAAGTTATTTCACTTTTTGGGGTAACTGGTAGATTAAAATCTTCCTTCAGGTCATTTTGTAATGGGATTATTTTTTTCAATTTGTCTTTTTTGTAGAGGTAGATATTTTGTGGTTTAATATCTTGTTTAACATCTATTTGAATGTGAGCTTTTATTATATCTCCCTGAGGATTTAAGGTTTCTCCCAGAAAAGCAGTTTTTCCGGTCCTTACATCTTGCAGTGTAAAATCTTTCAACTCAACTTTATCACCAAAATATCCTCTGGTGGAATACATTCTTCCCTTTTTTATGGCATCTAAAACTGCTTCTGATGATTTTTCTTTTGTAAATAAGAAAGTATTGGTTTCATTTATCATCTCCAGATTGTTACTATCTTCAAAATCCAATTCACCTATCCCCCAGAAGGGACTTTTACGGATCCCTCTGCAGTATTGGTTGAGTGTCATATCCCATATGCCACCAGGTTTACCAACTGATTTCATTCCTTCCCAGAATATTGCAAATCCATCATGTTCATAAGTTTTAGAAATCAATTCAGGATAAGGCGTAGTACTTAATTTTATTTGCGGATCCATAAAGGGTAAAGAAATTTCTCTTTTATCTGTATATTCTGCTTCGGGATGAGCCCAGTATACTAATCCATCTTTTTTATTCACATAGTTTATCACTTCCTGATAGGGACCAGCACCTTGATCACCCTCATACTGATTATATTTTTTAGGAAGAAAAGGAAATTCAAAGAAAAGGATAGTCCCAAATATTAAGGTGAAGATTAAAGATTTATAAGAGATAGTAACTTCTTCTTGGTTTTCTTTAAAATTTATATTTTTGTTGAAAATAGTTAGAATTGAAATGACAAAACCTGCTAAATAAATAAAAATCAGTAGAAAATGAAATAAATGTTCCATAATATAGTTTAATATGTTACCTTCAGGTAGGGCAGGAGGCATTTTACCATTTGCAAGAGAAGGAATATTTTTAAAATCCTCTATTTTATCCATGCCAAATACTAACATATGCCTATGCCAGTTGTGTAAAGTCATTTTACCTTGAAATGGCGAGCCACTCCAATAGTAATAGGGGACTGCTTCAATCCCAGGAATTAAAATAACATCATCATGTATCAAGTTTAGATTATGAATTTGCTGAAAATATTTATCATATCCATAAGTAGAAATTGAGCTCTTTTGAATATCATAATTAATCAGATTTTCAAAAGGTTTTAATCCATAAGTAACTTTCATATTATCGTGATCCGTTAGTATGGCCACATCCAGGTCGGTTCTGGATATGATATTTGCAAGCTGAGGAATAGAATTTTCTCCTCCACTGACCTTTGAGTCGAAATGAATACCTGTTTTTAGTATCTTATAATCATTTCCAGTAGAGGCTCTTAATGTAATTGTAATAAATAAAATGAAAATTGCTAAATATTTTCTCATATTTACTCTTTTAAATAATTCAGCCATTGTATATAATTTCTATATTATTAATATAATTATCAATGGTATATTTTTGGGCCTCCCTTATATTCCTTTGGGATATTTTATTATATAGATCTTTGCTATTATAGAGTTTAAGAATGGCCTGTCTTAATTTTTTGTAGTCATTTGAAGGCACCAGTAATCCATTTTTACCTTGAGTTATCAAATCTGGAACTCCCCCAACTGAAGTAGCGATAATAGGTAGACCCGCTGCCATAGCCTCTACAATCACCCTACCAAAACCCTCATTTTTTGAGGTTAAAATAAAAATATCAGAATTCAGAAGGAATGGTATAATATTATCTTTATATCCTTCAAATTGAAGATTGTTTAGGTTTAGTCGTTCCGCTTGCTTTTTTATTTTCGGTAAAAGTGGTCCATTACCTATCATTCTATAAGTAAATTTATTAGAAGGAGAGTCTATCTCATGAATTGCTCTTATAAACATTTCCGGATTTTTTATACTGACAAATCGACCTATCCAACACAGAGTAAAAGGACTATTTTTATTTGAACTAAGGGGAGTAATATCTTCGAAGGGAGACAAGTCAACACCACAGGAAGAAACTTTAAATTTTTGGGGAGGACCTATATTTTCCTGTATATGATCTTTTTTCCCTTGTTCGGTCAAGTTAAATATTTTTGTAGAGAATTTTGCGGCAAATTTTTCTAAAATAATAAAGGCTTTTGATACTATTTTGGAATGATAACCATAAAAAATATGCCCATGGGGTGAATGATAAATATCAGAGACTCCAGCAAGTTTCCCAGCAATGCGACCCAAAAAGCCAGCTTTAGAGGAATTGGTATGTAAAATATCGGGTTTATAGTTAATCAGGGTCTCATATATTCTATAGAAGGCCTTTAAATCGAAAAAAATATTAATATCTCGTCTTAAAGGAGATATAAATTTGAGTCTAAAATTATTTTTTTCTGCATACTCTGTTAAATCTCTATCTGGATTAGTAGTTTTACCAGCAATAAGTAATACTTTATAACCACGTTGAGATAAACCTTTAGCCAATTGCAGAGTTAGATCGGCCGACCCTCCTCTGTCCAGTCTGGTTATTAATAAGGTAATTTTTTTCATCTGGTTAAATTTTCTATTGTATCTTTGATTTGACTTAAAAAAGTATCATTAATTTGAGGATGTGGGGGAATTAATAAAAGATGTTGAGCTAAATATTCAGCATTACTATATTGACCAGTGCTATCTAAATTGGGATAGATTTGATGAAGAGCCTTGCCATACATCAAAGAGGTTTCAATACCTTTATTTAGTAATTTACTTCTAAATTCAGCTCTATGTTCTAGATTCTGAAATAAAATTGGAAATTGGTTAAAGGCTATTTCCGTATTATTGGGTGGGTCAGCAACCTGAAGGCCTTTTTGATCTTGAAATATCGAATATAATTTCTGGCCATTCTCAATTCTCTTTTGAGTCAAGTATTTGGCTCTTTTCCAGATATTTTTTCCTTCTGCTGCCTGGAGAGTGGTATATTGGAAGGATCGAAAATCGGTATGTAGATCTGTGTATTTATATCTGGATATTATAGCATAGAGGAGAGTATAAAAAGGTGGACGAACTGCTAAACCAAGTCCAATTATTTTAAGAAGAATTAATAACTTACCAGTGGTAGATAATTCCGGAAGGTTGTTACATAATTTTTGAAGCTTGGGACTATATTGAGTGTCTTTCCAGGTAATTATTCCGCCTGACAAAGTCGATATGTTCTTTCCTCGATTCATAGAGTAAAAACCAAATGGAGCTACCGCACCAGTGTGCTTACCATTGATTTGAGACCCCAGAGAAGAGGCTGCATCTTCAAAAACAAAAATATTATACTTCTTTGCGATTTCCAGGATAGGCTGAATTCTGGTTGGTATTCCAAACATATGAACCGGCATTATTGCCAATGTTTTGTTTGAAATATGTTTTTCAATTTTGGATATGTCAATGTTAAATGTTTGAGGGTCAGTATCTACAACTACAGCATCCAACCCGGCTTGTCTGATAGGTAATAACAGGGAGGGAGCAGTATAATCTGGAATGATTACTTCATTTTGCTCACGATTTTTACGGTGATGTTTAAATAACTGGAGCAGTATGAAGCAGGCAGTTGTTCCGGAATTAACTAACAATAGGTTATCTACATTTAAATAGGATTTTAAACTGTTTTTGTATTGTTCTATTATGTTTTTATCTTCAAATGCCCCTAATATAGCTCTGCCAATATCTTCGAGCCTATAGGGAGTACCTGCTGTAGGCATTATTGTTCTGAACATACTTATACCTCTATGATTGCCAGATTACTTAAAGAGAGGAGACTACATTTTAATCCTACGGGTATGAATTTGATTGAGGAATAATTAGAAAACTGTAATAGTCTTTTAATCTCTGTTTTAGTATAGGCTTTTATAGTGAGATTTTGGCTAATACTGCTGAAATAATATTTCAATTTGAGAAAAGGATTGGCTCCGTTTCTGAATTCTATAATTATTTTTCCATCAGGTTTACAAATTCTAAACATCTCGTTAATAAATTGTCTAAAAATTTTTTTATCATCAATGTTTATTGTTGTTGTTAGTAAGGTTATAAAATGAAAATAATTATCAGGGAATATTGTCTTTCTACCATCCTGCAGGGATAAATTTATATTTTTGTTAGAATTACTATTATAATTTTGTGCAATTTCTAGAACTACTGGATCATTATCTATGCCATACAATTTTAGTCCCGGATTTTTTTCAGCTAATTTGGATAAAAATAATCCATTTCCGCATCCTATATCTAATAGTTTTCCGGATTTATTTTTAAAAAAATTAAGTGATTTTTGGCGTACTAATTTGGTTATGAAAGTTTTAAAAGCTGCCGGATTATAAGAACTATTTTTCATTGTATTGATTTAATTTGCTGGCTTTTAAGTTTCCAGGTATATTGGTTTTCTACTCTTTTTCGAGCTTTGTATCCCATTTTTTGAGATAATTTAGGATTATTTAATAGCGATTCAATAGATTCTTTGATTTTATCAATATCATCTTCTATTATAAAGCCTGTTTCACCATTTGCAATGGCATCTCGAATTCCACCGAAATTACCGGCAATAACAGGTAGGCCAGAAGCAGCAGCTTCCAAAAATACGATACCAAAACCTTCATAGTCTCCTTTGAGACCGATATCCTGAGAGGTTTGACGGTTCATCAGAATAAATATATCTGCCAGATTGTAGAAATCAGGTAAAACTTCATCACTTATGTAACCACAAAAAATAACTTGTTTTTCAAGTTCATGCTCTGTAACGAGGGTTTTAAGTCTTTGTTCTTCTTCCCCTGATCCTACTATTAAATATCTGATTTCCGGATATTCGCTTTTGAGTTGACTTAAGGCCTGTATAACTCTATCATGCCCTTTTCTAATATCCAGCCGTCCAACTGTCAATAACACTTTTTTATTTTGAAGATTATATTTTTGTATTAACTTCTGATTCGGTTCAGTAGGATTAAATTTCTCTATGTCAACTCCAGGGTTTACAATCTTAAATCTATTTTTGGGAATACCAAATTCAATAAATTCATCTTTGGTAAAATTACTATTTGGTATTATCTTTTTAGCATCTTGTAAAAATATTTTCATGGCTTTAGCCAAATATGGATTTGAGCCAAATCTATAAGTTTCTGAACCGTAGACATAAATCACATAAGGAATCCCAAATAGTTTCTTCATTAACCAACCAGTAAAGCCGGAAGAGAGAACTTGACCACAATGGATCAAATTAAAGTCATATTGTAGATGAAGTACTATTGTCCAAAATGTGTATAAAACACTTTTGGCAAACTTAGACACATAAGAATCACCAGTGGGAATATAATGGCGAATTATATTTAGGGATGCATTTTTGTCTAATTTCTGCCATCCTTTATATTTTGCAGCAAGAATGATATTTTTTCCGGAATCAAAAAATTTCCAAATTTCATAAAAATACGTAGCAATCCCACTTGTGATAGGAGGAAAATCACCTGGAATTAATAAAGTTTTTTTGAGCATAACGATTTAATCCTTAATTATTCATAACCATTTTGAAATGGTAGGTTAAGAATATATTTTATAATATTTTAAATACCCTATTCTATAAAAACTCAGTTTCTATGGTTATGAATAATTTTAAGGTAACCCCCAGG
>Ga0102941_1000750_pt1 | contig 15281 bp, 18 predicted proteins | sample SalPonR2_C_D2_MG_FD_79281 | JGI IMG/M metagenome (GOLD analysis project Ga0102941, IMG submission 79281) | Salt pond soil microbial communities from South San Francisco under conditions of wetland restoration - Salt Pond MetaG R2_C_D2_MG | ecosystem: Environmental > Aquatic > Marine > Intertidal... | reverse complement strand
CAGGTAGACCACCTATCTCAATATCATTTTCATCTAATTCTTTATAAAATTCATCGATTGAATCTGGATCAATATCTTCTAATTTTTCCAACTCTTTTTCTATGGCTTTATATTGTACTATACCATCTTTTTTACCTTTTTTAATAAACTTATTTTTTATTTTATCAAATTTCTTATTCATTATTAATTGATACTCCCTTGTCTTAATATATTTATTTCTTTATATACTTTATTTATTTTTGAAAGTAATTCTTCATTATTGGGGTCTTTGTTCAAACTCTCCCTTAAAACTAACAATCTCTTTTCCTTATGTTTTATTAAGATTTTATTAGCAAGAAAATCCAATTCATCAGTTGATACCTCAACATCGCCAAGATTCGAATTTTCTTTAGGCTTATAATTAATATGAAAGTCATTCCCAAATATTTCTGTAAATTTATCTTTATATTTACTTAATATATATTCAAAAAGCTCATCGTCATATGATGCTAAATCTAAAAGTTTATCTAAATAACTTCCTAAATCTAAATCCCTAATAGCTTTTTTTCTATCCTTGTTCTTTCTAATAGGTTTTTGTTTAATGTTTTTCTTGGAATTTTTTTTGTTGTATTCATTTAATAAATTTTCTTTTGAAATGTTTGTTTTCTCAGAAATTTTTTCAATTACCAATTCTCTTTCAATAGAGTTTGTAATATTCTTTACATTGTGTAAAAAATTTTCTATGTACTCCACTTTTCCTTTGTTTGAATTTATATCATAAATATTAGAATAATAATCATCTAAAAAGCTAAAGTACTCAGAAGCATTATTGATTTTTTCTTTAAATTTTACTTTACCGTATTTAGTTATGTAATCATCGGGATCCATATTATCTGGAAATGTTATAACTTTTGCATCTATATTGTAATTTTTAAATAGATTTAAAGCTTTTATAGCTGCCTTGATTCCTGATTTATCTGAGTCATATGCAATATAAAATTCATCAAAATACTTTTTTAGTAATTTTACTTGATATTTGGTAAATGATGTACCTAAAGATGCTACAGTATTATTATACCCAAATGATGATAGTTTTATAACGTCCATATATCCTTCTGTCAATATAACATAATTTATATCTTTGTTCTTTAAGGCATTGTTAAGATTATAAAGATTTCTCCCTTTATAAAAAACCTCTGAATCAGGAGAATTTAAATATTTAGGTAATGAGTTATCTAAAACTCTACCTCCAAAGCCAATTATTCGCTTTTTAGTATCTATTATCGGAAATATCACTCTATTTCTAAATCTATCGTAATATCCTTGTTTTTTATCTCGACCAATAATCAACCCAGTTTTTAGTATATCTTCATCTTTATAATTTTTATTTTTCAAATGATTGTATAAAGCTTCCCAACTATCTAAAGCATAACCTAATCCAAAGCTTTTAATTAGTCTAGTTTTTATGCCTCTATTTGAAAAATAATCTAAAGCTTTCTTTGATTTCGCTAAATTTTTGTAGAAAAAAAGCCCTGCTTCTCTGTTGATTTCATACAAAGTATTTTTCTTTTTTGTTTCTTTTTTAGATACATGTTCCAATTTGATACCTGCTTTTTTTGCTAAATACTCTGCTGCCTCAATAAAAGAATAATTATTGTGTTTCATTAAAAAAGAAAGGACATCTCCTCCTTCTCCACACCCAAAACAATGATATATTTGTTTGTCTGGAGAAACCACAAAAGATGGTGTTTTTTCGTTATGAAAAGGACACAAAGCTTTATAGTTTGTACCTGCTCTTTTTAACTCTACGAATTCCCCAACTACATCAACTATATCATTAACGTCTTTTATTTCTTCTAATTTTTCTTCTGTTAAATCGTATGGCATATCATCACCATTCTATCCCGAAACATCGATGTTATATTATATATTAATATTATTACCATGTCAAGCTATTTATCCCAAGGAAGAGGCATAAATATATCCTTGTATTTTTTTATTGCATATCTATCTGTCATTCCTGCAATATAATCCTTAACTCTTACTTCCCTATCTTCATCAATGCTAAAAGTATCTTTTGGTATTTCATTAGGTTTATCCATATAATAGTAAAATAAATCTCTTAATATTTTTTCTGCTTTATAATTTTCACTTTTTGCCTCAGTATTTAAATATATTCTTTCAAACATAAATCTTCTAAGATTATCCATTGCATTCTTAGCATTTGTGCTCATTGCTATATCTTCTTTTCCTAGGCTTTTTTCAATCATATCTACTACCATGTTATTAATTCTCTCACCGTGACTTTTTCCCAAAATATCAATTACATCCTTTGGAATATCATTATTCTTTATAACTCCAGCCCTTACAGCATCATCTATGTCGTGGTTTAAATAAGCTATTCTATCTGCTGTTTTTACTATTCTTCCTTCCAATGTTATAGGGATACCATCTCCTCTATGGTTCAAAATCCCGTCTCTAACTTCAAAAGTAAGATTTAATCCTTGTCGTTCTTTATGCTTTTCCAGTAAGTCTACCACTCTTAGACTTTGAATATTATGTTCAAAACCAAAAGACGTAATATCTTTTAGTGTTTTTTCACCATTATGACCGAAAGGAGTATGGCCTAGGTCATGTCCTAATGAAATAGCCTCTGTTAAGTCTTCATTTAATTTTAATGCTCTTGCTATAGTTCTTGAAATTTGACTCACCTCTAAAGTATGAGTAAGTCTTGTTCTATAATGATCTCCTTCTGGAGCTAAAAAAACCTGAGTCTTATGTTTTAATCTTCTAAAAGCTTTTGAATGAATAATTCTATCTCTATCTCTTTGAAATTTAGTTCGAATTTTACATTCTTCTTCTTCCATTTCCCTTCCTATAGAGTTTATTGACTTACACCCATATTTAGAAAGTCTATTATTTTCAAATTTTTCATAATCTTCCCTTAAATTCAATATCTCACCTTCTATTACTATTTGTTTCATTATACCAATTCAAAATTATACCTGCTGTTTCTTCTATAGCTTTATTTGATATATCTATAACTTTACAACCTATTTTTTTCATCAGTTTTGTAGAATATTCTAGTTCTTCAACTATTCTGTTCAAATCTGCATAACTTGCATTGTCCTTAAGACCCAATGCTTTGAGTCTCTCTTTTCTTATTCTGTTCAAATGCTCTGGATTAGCTGTCAAACCTACAATTTTTTTAGATTTAATTTCAAATATTTCCTTAGGAGGTTCCACTTCCGGTACTATAGGGAAATTGGTGACCTTTATATTTTGGTTTGCCATATACATACTCAATGGAGTCTTTGATGTTCTAGAAATCCCTATTAAAACTATATCTGCTTCCTTTATACCTTTTGTACTTTTCCCATCATCATATTTTACAGCGAATTCTATTGCTTCAACTCTTTTATAATACCTTTCATCCATTTCCCTCAGCAAGCCTGGACTCTCTTTAGGCTTTAGTCCTAAGTGTTCCATTAAGGGATTCATCAAGGGGGTTATAACATCAATTGCAATTATATTTCTTTCTCTAGATTTTTCGATTATATATTTTTTAAGTTCATTTATTACAATTGTGAAAACAACAACTGCCTTTTGCTCTTCTGCTTGATCTAGAATTTTATCTATTTTATCTTTTTCATTCACATTTGGAAACCTTATTATATTTTGATTATCTACCTCAAACTGTCTTAGAACAGCCCTTGAAATTTGTTCGGCTGTTTCTCCGATAGAATCTGATACAGCTAAAATATTTAGATTTTTCATTTTTTCTCCTTTCATTTAAGTGTATCGTATAAACAATTAACAATATTTGTCTTAGAAATTCTACCGACAACTTTTAATCCTTTTTTTGTATCTTCAATTACTGGTAAACAATCTATTTCATTATCTACTATTTTCCTTAATATTACTATTAAACTTTCATCATCTTTGCAGTAAATTATTTTAGGCATTCTTGTCATAACAACTCCAACAGGTATGTCAGCCGGATTTCCTCCCCCTAACGAAGCTTTCAAAAGATCTTTCCTGGATATAACTCCCTGAAGTATGCCTTCTTCAACAACAAATATGGTTCCTACATTTTCAACAAACATAGTAACAGCAGCATCATAAATCTTAGTATTTTTTGTTACAACAATTGGAAGTGATTTCAAATCATTAACTTTTACTCTACCTAATAACTTGTTATTTAACCCGGTATTTTTTTTATTATAAAAATATCCAATTTTAGGTTTAGCTTCTAGAATATTTAACATTGTAAGTATAGCTAAATCAGGTCTCAAAGCACCTCTTGTCAAATCCAGCATACTTGCAATATTTTCTCCAGTAATAGGCTCATATTTTTTTACTATTTCAATTATTCTGCTTTGTCTTTTAGAAAATTTGATTTTAATCACTTCCCCGATGCTATAGTTTTATTCTTTTTTCCACATAGGATTTAAGTTCATCAATTTTCACTCTTTTTTGTTCCATCGTATCTCTATCTCGGACTGTAACACATCCATCTTCTAAAGAATCAAAGTCATAAGTAATACAGTAAGGTGTACCTATTTCGTCGTGTCTTCTATATCTTTTACCTATACTTCCTGAATCATCATAATCAACATTGAAATATTTTGATAATTCATGAAATACTTCTTCAGCCTGCTCATTCAATTTCTTAGTAAGAGGAAATATAGCAGCTTTGAATGCTGAAATCGAAGGGTGCAAATTTAAAACTATTCTTTCTTTTCCGTTTTCAAGTTTTTCTTCTTTATAAGCATCTATAAGTATTGCCAACATCAATCTGTCAACGCCTAATGCCGGTTCTATACAGTAAGGTATATATTTGCTACCGTTATATGGATCTGTATAATGCATATCTTGATTTGAATGTTCTTGATGTTGTTTTAAATCAAAATCCGTTCTATCTGCAATACCCCATAGTTCTCCCCAACCAAATGGGAATTTGTATTCTATATCTGAAGTTGCATTACTATAGTGGGATAATTCATCTTCGTCATGATCTCTAAATCTTAAATTTTCAGGATTCATATCCAGTTCATGCAACCAATTTATACAAAATTCTTTCCAATAGTTAAACCACTTTATATCTTCCCCAGGTTCACAGAAAAATTCCAATTCCATTTGCTCAAATTCTCTTGTTCTAAAAATAAAATTACCTGGTGTTATCTCATTTCTAAAGGATTTTCCTATTTGTCCAATTCCAAATGGTATTTTCTTTCTAGATGTCCTAGCGATGTTTCTAAAGTTTACAAATATACCTTGAGCTGTTTCAGGACGAAGAAATATCTCTGATTGTGAATCTTCAGTAACTCCTTGGAAGGTTTTAAACATCAAATTAAATTCACGTATATCTGTAAATTCTTTGCTACCACAGTTTGGACAAGAAATATTATTTTTTTCTATAAAAGCTTTTAATTTATCATTACTCCAACCATCTACTACTGTTTCATCGTCTTGACTTCTCATAAAATCTTCTATGAGTTTATCTGCTCTGTATCTTGTTTTACACTTTTTACAATCCATCAAAGGATCATTAAAACCATCTAAGTGCCCTGACGCCTCCCAGGTTTTAGGATTCATTAAAATAGATGAATCAAGTCCTACATTTAAAGTGCTCTCTTGAACAAATTTTTTCCACCATAGCTTTTTTATGTTGTTTTTAATTTCTACCCCTACTGGTCCGTAATCCCAAGTATTAGCTAATCCTCCATATATTTCTGATCCTGGAAATATAATCCCTCTACTTTTAGAAATTGCTACCAGTTTGTCTAATTTATCTTTTTCCTTTTTTGCCATTTTCTTCTCCTTTCAAAAAATCAAAAAACTTCCATCCCTATATAGGGACGAAAGTTAAATTCCGCGGTTCCACCCTATTTGGTGTTTTAACACCCACTTTAAATCATAAATACTAAAAGCGCCTTCATCAATTCTCAATACTGGGATTCCACCTATACCCAACTCTCTGTCTTATATTGAACCGACTACTATTCTTTATCATCGTAGTATTATAATCAAGCAATTTTGTACTAATAATTTAACACTTATTTTTCAAAAAGTCAATTTATTTACCCTCTGTATATTTCTTCTTAGATTCTTTAAATTTTTCGTTTAAATTATATTCTTTACCCTCTTTTGATATAATAGTAATTTCATATTTAGACAACATTGCCACAGTTAGTCCCCCTATACTTAAAAGTGGTGCTAATACTAAACCAATAGCTCCTGCGGTAATAGGTAGATTTATAACTGTTTCTTCTCCCTTTTTTACTATTATTTTACTTGCATTTACTTCATTAACCATCTTTTTTAATTCTTCTATTACATCATCATCGCTGAAAGATTTCTTACCTTTCTTTTCTTCTAAATAAATTATGGCATTAAGAAGATCTTCATCAGCTTTTTCGTAAGCTTCCTTTGCTTCTTTATAAGTTGTATCTGTTCTTTTTACTATTTCATCTATAATATTCATTTTTTTATCCATTACAAATCCTCCAGTAGCTTCAAACTTTTAAAATCATACTTATCTATATGATACATTAAATAGTTCCTTACTATTCTTTTTATATGAATAGGTATATTCATATCATTGATTTCTTCGAATTTAAACCCTATTAGTTTATTCAAAATCCTAATATCGCTATTATTTATTTTGGTTAAATAATCATCACTTTTTTCGCAATCCGCGCATGTTAGACCACCTTCATTAATACTAAAACTATTATATGATTTTTTATGACAGGATACGCAAAAAGACAATTGAGGTCTAAATCCAAGAATGCTTATTAATTTTAATTCAAATCCCGTAACAATATTGCTTATATCTTTGTATTCTTCAATTAAAGTAAAAAATTTTAGAACCATTTCGAAAATTTTCTCATTAGGTTCTTCTACAACTATATTATTTAATAGTTCTGCTATATAACAAGCATACACATATTTATTATAGTCATCATTTATTTTATAAAAGTTATTAATTATTTCAGAATTATTAAGAATTGGTAAGCCCTTTCCATTATATAAAATAACATCTACATAAGAAAAAAGTTTTAATGGGCTTATATTCTTATTTCTAGTTTTCCTTGCATTTCTTGCTATAAAATTTATTTTTCCGTTATTTCTGCTGAATCCGTGGATTATCTTATGGTAATCTTTGTACTCAACTTCTTTTAGTATTATTATCTGATCTTTTACAATCAACTATATCACCAATCTCTATACCCCAGCTCTTTGAGAGTTTTTTCATCATCGCGCCAGTCTTTTTTTATTTTAACCCATAAATCTAAATGAGTTCTGCTTCCTAAAAGTTTATTGATTTCTTTTCTTGATGCTGTTCCTATTTTTTTAAGCATAGAGCCCTGTTTACCAATAATTATTCCTTTATGGGATTTTTTCTCACACATTATAGTAGCATTAATATTTATACTTTTTCCCTCTTCACTACCTTCAATTTTATCTATATAAACACCTACACCGTGGGGCACTTCCTGCATTAAAAAATTAAGAGCTTTTTCTCTTATTAATTCAGCTATTATAAATCTCTCAGGTCTATCAGTAATATACTCATCTGGATAATATTTTGGTCCTTCTGGAAGATTTCCTTTTATCTCATTTATTAAATCTTCTAAATTTATACCTTTAAAAGCAGATATAGGGAAAACCTTATGAAATATTTCACTTTCAACAAGTTCTGATACAACATTAACGATATTTTTATGTATGTCTATTTTGTTAACAAGTCCAATTACAGGCGTCTTTAACCCCTTTATTTTTTCAATAATATACCTATCACCTGGACCAAGGGCTTTTTTTTCATCAGTCATAAATATAACTAAATCCATGCCTTCCAAAGAGCTATCTATTTCTTCTCCCATATACTCACCTAATTTATTTTTAGGTTTATGTATACCAGGTGTATCTATAAATATAACCTGACTATCTTCATCAGTAAATACAGCCTGAATTTTATTTCTCGTAGTTTGGGGTTTGTCTGATATAATAGAAACTTTTTCACCAATAATTTTATTTATAATAGTAGATTTACCTACGTTTGGTCTTCCTATAATAGTTACAAATCCAGATTTAAACATCTTTCATATCCTCCGGTCCAAAACTATTAGGAAGCAAATCGCTAATTTTATAAACCTTATACTCTTCTGTGTTTTTTGCTATAATAACCTTTGTGTTTTTACCAAATTCCACAATAAACTGTCTGCAAACTCCACAAGGGTATGTATAATCTTCAAGACTTCCAACTACAGCTATAGCTTCAAATTCTCTATACCCTTCTGACACTGCTTTAGATATTGCAGTTCTCTCTGCACATATAGTTGGTGTAAAAGACGCAGACTCTATATTACATCCGGTAAAATACTTCCCCTCTTTTGTTTTAACTGCTGCTCCTACAATAAATTTTGAATAAGGTACGTAAGCATTTTTCCTTGCCTCTACTGCTTTTTCTATTAATTTTTTGTACATTTAATCACTCCTCTTCACTATTTATAGATGTATCCTGAGTTACAAGCTCAATCCAAGTTTGACCAGGATTCAGTATTAACTCTTCTCCATTCTCGTAATAAAAATATGTTTTTTTATTATATTTTTCTTTTTCCCAAGTAATATCAGTCAATTTACCTTTTGTTATATAAGTTCCTTTTCCTTCACCAACAGTAGTTATGGCCAACCTTCCTACGTCATCTAATACTCTTTTTGAGGTTTTTATTAATATGATATTAGAAGCTTTTATATCTTCTTCATAATATTCATCAATTTGTTTTTCACCATTTACATATCTATTATAAATTTCTTCGTTTTCATCATATGAAAAATCAACTTCATAATGAGAATTGAATATGATATTTATCTGACTACAATCTTCTGATGATAATTTTTCATTTATAGGCCTTACAATATCATTGAATTTATAACCCTCGAAATCTCCATCCATCCTATATCCATATGACTTCTGTGCATCTCTTAAATTTTCCATATCTGTATACATATTATTTGGAATAGACTTGCCGGTATCATTATATCTCCAGAAATTTCCACTATATAATCCATCAACATTTGCCATATAATAATCCTCTATTTTAGACTTAGCATCATTACTACCACCTACATGTACATAAATAGAATCATACTCTAATGCATATCTCAAATAATAAGGCCTTGCGCTTCTAACAGGTCCTATATGTTCTGGTTTTCCATTTTGAAAAACAGCTAAATATCTAGTGAATGGAAATTCCACTTCGCATTCGTAAACTATATCTGCTTTAACAATACCAGCTTGCCATCTTGCATAAGGATGGTTATCATACATTACTGCTACAGGTCTAAGGTCAAAATCTTCTTCTACTAGATAAGTCCCATTTAAATTTGATTGAACAAATCCTTCGTTTTTTAAATTTTCTATAAGCTTTAATGCTTCTTCTTTTGGATCTACCTCTTCAGGTTTTTTAATATCTTCCTCTTCTATTTTTTCTCCTGTTTCCTCATCTTGAGGTTCTTCTTCCAATGGTTCTTTTTCTTCAAGATTTTGTCCATCTGAGCCGCAGGATGTAACTGTAATTAATATAAATATAAGCAAAATAAAGTATAATGATTTTTTCATAAAATCTCCTATTGTCTAAATAATTCTAATTTTTTTGTTATTTTTTTTTCTTTATCTCTCATAATCTTTTTATCTTCTTCATTTATGTGGTCGTATCCTAACAAATGAAACATACCGTGTATTATAAGATAAATTAACTCTCTTTCAAATACATGATTATATTCATAAGCTTGCTCTATAACCTTATCTATGGAAACTATAATATCTCCCAATATAATTAATCCTTCTATATCCTCATTAAGGGGAAAAGAAAGAACATCAGTAGGATAGTTTTTGCCTCTATATTTTCCATTGAGTTCTTGAATTTCTTTATTTTCTACAAAGGATAGGCTTATCTCTACATTTTTATCTGTATTTTCTTCTTCTAAACAAGCTTCAACTGCCCTTTCAATTAGTACTATTTCCTCTTTTGTTATTGATCTTATTTTTTGCCTGTTATCTATTAGAACTTCCATCAGATACTTTACCACCTTCATATTTTTCATATGCACTTATAATGTTTTGGACCAACTTATGCCTAACTACGTCCTTTTTATCAAAATACATAAATCCTATCCCTGGAATATTTTTCAATATTTTTTCTACCTGTTTTAATCCAGATTTTTTACCTCTTGGCAAATCTACCTGAGTAACATCTCCTGTTACTATTGCTTTAGAACCATAACCTAGTCTAGTTAAAAACATCTTCATCTGCTCTTTAGTAGTATTTTGAGCTTCATCTAATATTATAAATGCTGAATCTATTGTTCTTCCTCTCATATATGCTAGAGGAGCAATTTCAATTAAACCTTTTTCAAGATTATTCATATAATTATCTGGTCCCATTATATCGAACAAGGCATCATACAAAGGTCTAAGATAAGGATCCACTTTATCCTGCATATCCCCAGGAAGAAATCCTAATTTTTCGCCTGCTTCAACTGCCGGTCTTGTCAAAATAATCCTTTCAACCTCTTTTTTTCTAAAAGCATTAACAGCCATAGCAACTGCTAAGTATGTTTTCCCAGTACCTGCAGGCCCTATGCTAAAAACTATATCGTTTTTTCTGATATTATCAATATAACGCTTTTGTCCTAGAGTTTTTGGCTTTATAGTTCTTCCATTAGAAGTTAAAGCAACTATATCATTTAATAATTTATCTAAATTACCTTCGTATTTATCTATATATAAATCTAGAAGGTAGTTTAATCTTTGTTTATTTACAGTACCTTCTTTTTTTATAGTTTTTATCATTTCATTTATTATATTTGAAACAGTTTCTACTTGATTATCTTCACCTATTAATTTTAACTTATTTTCTCTAACAACTATATCTACATCATACATTTTAGAAATTTCTTTGAAATTTTCATCCATATTTCCTGCTATTTCTCTGTATAAATTATTTGATTCTAAGTCTATAATTTTTTCTTTTGTTTTCATTTAGCCTCCTTACTTATATTTATATAATATCATATGATCTATTCTTATACTACTTTATTTAAATTAAATTAAGACCCCTTTAAAGGGGCCTTATTTTAATTTAAATATCTCATGACAATTTTATTAACTTGATTCCCGTCAGCTCTCCCTTTGACTAATGGCATCACTTGACTCATTACCTTTCCGATATCTCTTTTCGTTTCTGCTTTAGTTTCTTCGATAGCTTTTCTCACGATATCTTCTAATTCGTCATCAGAAAGCTGTTCAGGCATATAGGTTTTTAATATTGATATTTCTTCTTCTGTTAAGTCTATTAGGTCTTCTCTATTTCCTTTTCTAAAATCCTCTATACTATTTTTCTTTTGCTTAATTTGTTTTGATATTATATCTATAATATCCTCATCATTAAGGTCTGTTCTGTTATCTACTTCTTGCTGTTTGATAGATGATCTTACTAAGGTAATAGCATTTTTTTTAATTTTATCTTTGTTTTTCATGGAAGTTTTTAAATCTTCCATCAGTCTTTTTTTCAAAGACATGCAATATACACCTCAATTATCTGTTTTTCTTTTTAAGTTTTCTTCTTGCTGCTTCAGCTTTCTTTTTTCTTTTTACACTTGGCTTCTCATAATGTTCTCTTTTTCTAGCTTCTGTAAGAACGCCAGTGATAGCACATTGTCTTTTAAATCTCTTGAGAGCGCTGTCTAATGATTCATTTTCTCTTACTTTAATTTCCGTCATTTGCTACCCTCCTCTCATAGTACATAAATATGTTGCTTGAAACACTTGTTAATTATACATTATATGATTACTAATTTCAATGATTTTTTTATTTAACCTGGTGGCCACTGTAAAGTTCGTTTTCCTAAAAGATGAAAATGTATATGGTCTACAGTCTGAACAGCATCTTTTCCACAGTTAGAAACTACTCTATATCCTGATTCATCCACGCCTAAAGTATTCGCTATTTTAGGAATTTTTTCGAATATGTGACTAATGACCCCACTGTTTTCATTTTTAATGTCGTTAAGGCTTGATATATGAGTCTTAGGTATAATCAAAACATGTGCTGGTGCTTCCGGTTTAATGTCATGAAAAGCTAAAATTTTATCATCTTCATACACCTTGTCACAAGGAATTTCACCATTTACTATTTTACAAAAAACACAATCGCTCATTTCTTCACCTCCGCTATCCTAAAAGTTTATTTTTTGAAATATTTTTTACAAAATGTTTTTCAAGCTTATTTTCTAGATTTTGCTTGCTTTTATATTTAAAATGCAAATAATTACTTGTATATCCTTCATAAAAACCTTCATGGTTTTGTTTTTCAAATAGAACTTCGACTTCTTTTCCTAGGAATTTTTCACAAAACTCTTTCTCAAGCACTTCAGCCAATTCTATCATTTTTCGACTTCTTTTGTTTTTAATCTTACCATTTACTTTTTTCTTCATTTTATAAGCTCTAGTGCCTTCACGAGGAGAAAATTTAAAAACATGAATTCTTGAAAATCCTATTTTTTTGACAAATTCATATGTCTCCTTAAATTCTTCTTCTGTCTCTCCAGGAAAACCTACTATTATATCAGTAGTTATCCCACAATTAGGAGTATATTTTCTTATAATTTCAACTTTTTCTTTAAATTCTTCTTTAGTATAATTCCTGTTCATTCTCTTTAAAACAGAATTAGAGCCACTTTGTAGTGACAAATGAAAATGTTTAGCAAATATTCGATTTCCAGAAATAACTTTCATCATTTCTTCATTGATAATCACAGAATCCAAAGATCCAAATCTTATTCTTGAATCTATATCTAATTTATCAATATCCTTTATTAAATCTATTAAGCTTCCTTCGTTATCATCCTTGCCTAAAGCTGAAAGATTTATTCCATTTACTATTATTTCTTTATAGTTTTTATGAGATAAATTTTCGATTTCTTTTAAGATTTTTTTTCTATCTCTACTTCTACTAGGTCCCCTTACATAAGGTATTATACAATATGAACAGTATTGATCGCATCCATCTTGAATTTTAATATTAGCTCTCGTTCTCGATTCCCATTGTATTATATCAAATTCCTCATATTTTTCATTCTTTTCAAATTCTTCCACATTATCATGTTTTATATGCTTTTTTATATAATCATTGGTAATTTCTAATATTTTGCTTTTTTCTTTTGTACCTATGATTATATCTATATTTAGATTTTTTTTCAAATCTTCACCATAATTTTGACTATAACATCCTGTTAGTACAACTATAGAATCAGTATTTTTCTTCTTAAACTTCCTTATTGTTTGTCGAGTTTTTCTATCACTTGCGCTGGTTACTGTACAGGAGTTAATAATAAATATATCAGCCTTTTCAGTTTCCTCAACTATCTTATGTCCATTTTTTTTAAATAGATTCTTCATCGCTTCTGTTTCATATTGATTTACTTTACAACCTAGTGTATAAAAGGCTACATTCATAATTTTCTCCTCATATTACCTGTTTCATAAATAATTATAGTACTTAAAACCAAGGCAGCTGTTTCACTCCTTAGTATTCTAGGTCCTAAAGTAATTGGTTTTGCACCTATTTCTAACAATCTATATATTTCTTTTCTTTCAAATCCGCCTTCAGGTCCAATAACAACTGAATAATTTTTCTTCTTATAATTTATATCTTTAGCACTTTGTATAAGCTCATTTTCATAAGGAACTATTACTTCTCTATCCCCATCATTTATATTGCTTTTTAATTCTTGAATCATATTTTCAAAAGATAATACACTTTTTATCTGTGGAATTTTATTTCTCATAGATTGTTTTGCTGCTTCTTCTGATATTTTATTCCATCTTTGAAGCTTTTTCTTTTCCTTTTTATTGTTTTTAATTTTAACTAAACTCCTATCACTAATAATAGGAGTTAGTTTATTTATTCCAATTTCAACATTCTTTTGTACAATATAATCCATTTTACTTGATTTAGGTAAGGATTGATATATATGAATATTTACATTAGGTTCTCTTAAAACCTTAGTTTCTTTTATATTCTCAATAATCAAATTTTTTCCATCATCTAACTTTATTTTTGCAACATATTCTTTTTCTTTATATACTGCATAGATTTCATCATTTTCACCAAGTCTTAAAACTTTTTTTGCATGATTATAATCATTTCCAGTTATGGCCACAACGTCTTTGTCTATTTCACTAACAAAAAATCTATTCATTAATCTCTTTCCTTGCAACAATACATAACCATTCATCCATTATATTGTTTTCTAAAATTTGGAAATTATTTGCATTTAATGCCTCTACTACTTCGTCTTCTTTGTTTTGGAGTATTCCTGATGCTATAAAATACCCACCTTCTTTAAGAAATTTATTTAAACTACCACTCATATTAATTATTGCATCAGCAATAATATTTGAAACGATAATGTCAGACTTGTCCATTACTTTATTTAACAAATTTCCTTTAATTATCTTTACTTTATCAGCACACTTATTGATTTTAACATTGTCTTTAGCCGTTCTAACAGAATCTTCGTCTATATCTATTCCTAAGGCAGTAGCTCCTAGCTTAGCTGCTGCTACTGACAATATTCCACTACCAGTACCTATATCATATACTAAATAATCTTTCTCTATATATTTTTCTAGTGCTTCAATACACATTAGAGTTGTGGCATGTGTTCCGGTTCCAAAAGCCATTCCTGGGTCTATTTCTATAACTATCTTATCAGTATCTTCTTCTATTTTTTCCCAAGATGGTTTAATGAGAATGTTTTTTCCTACTTGAAAAGGTTTGAAATGTTTTTTCCACTCTAGGTTCCAATCAGTTTCCTCTATAGTACTTATTTTAACTTCAGTACTTCTTATATCTAAATCATATCTAGGTAAACTATGAATCTTTTCTTTTATGAAATTTATTTGTTCTTGGACTCTATCATCTTCTTCTAAATATCCTTTTATAATTATTCCTTCAGAGTAATTATTTAGAAGCTCCGGGTCTATAAAATCCCAATCATCTTTATTTTTTTCCAAGTCTAAAACATCTTGAAAATCTTCAATTACTATTCCTTGGATATTTGCTTCATATAAAATATTTGTTACATTTTCCTCGAATTCCGAAGTGGTTTTAACAAGTATTTCAATCCATTTCAAAAAAAACACTCTCCTTAGTTAAAGGCATCTTTTACCTTATCAATTATCCTTTTTTTTTGTGGTTCTATTTTTTCACCAAAGTCTTCTGCTAAGT
>Ga0102941_1000749_pt1 | contig 15290 bp, 14 predicted proteins | sample SalPonR2_C_D2_MG_FD_79281 | JGI IMG/M metagenome (GOLD analysis project Ga0102941, IMG submission 79281) | Salt pond soil microbial communities from South San Francisco under conditions of wetland restoration - Salt Pond MetaG R2_C_D2_MG | ecosystem: Environmental > Aquatic > Marine > Intertidal... | reverse complement strand
TTAGGGAATATAAGTACTATTATTGGAAATGAAGATATTGATATTAAAGATTTTAGTATTGAAAAAAGAGAAGAAGTTAGAAATGAAATATGGATCCAATTTACTCTGCAAATAGCAAAAGATAAGCAGATAGATAATCTAAATAGTGGATTATTGAATTTAGAGGGATTGTTAGAACTAAAATGGGATGAGGTATAGTTGAATGATTCAGAATAGAAATAATATAAAATAAATGAAGGAATTTTACTAACTTATGTTTAATATAATACTAAGTAGTCTACAATAGAATAATAATATTTTTTTAAATTAAAATTATATTTACATTTGATATTAAATTTCTTTTATTGAAATAGTAAATTTAGCAATATATACTTTAAAATATTTTATAAAAGGGGTGATAATTAAGAAAATTAATAAAAAAGAAACTTTTTATTTAAAGAAGAAAGTGGTTGATTTTTGCACTTTAGTCTGATAATATGTTGAATAATAAATAATTAAATTATTTATTATTAACGAGGAGGAGAGAAGTTGACAAAAAAATTATTTTTTAGTTTATTTGCGGTGTTAATGTTGGTTAGTCTTTTATTTTCTTCAAGTGCCTTGGCTCAGGAACCTAATTATGGAGGTACTTTAGTTTTTGGTCGTGGGGCAGATGCTGTTAGACTCGATCCGGCAGATGTCACTGATGGTGAATCAGTAAAAGTACTTACTAATGTTTTTGAAGGTTTAGTAAGATTTAAAGCTGGGAGTACAGAAGTAGAACCGGCTTTAGCTACTCAATGGCGAGTTTCTGATGGTGGAAAGGTTTGGGAATTTAAATTAAGAGAAGGAGTTAAATTTCATGATGGTACAGAGTTTACTGCAGATGATGTAGTATTTACATTTGAAAGACAGATGAATGAAGACCATCCTTATCATAAGGGAGATTTTGCTTACTGGGGTTATATGTACAGTATGGTTGAAAGTGTAGAAAAAATTAATGACTATCAAGTAAAAATTACTTTATCTAAACCATATGCTCCATTTATTTATAATCTCGCTTCTTTTCCAGCATTTATAATTTCAGAAGACGCTATGAAAGATATGGGAGTAGAAGAATTTAGAGTTAACCCAGTAGGAACTGGACCATTTAAGTTTGAAAACTGGGAACATGACTCTCAAATTACTTTATCTGCTTTTGAAGATCACTGGGATGGAAGACCTTATCTTGATAAAGTTGTATTTAGAGTAGTTCCAGAAAATACTACAAGAGTTATGGGCTTAAAAGGAGATGACCTTGATCTAATTGATAACTTTGGTCCGCAAAATGTAGGAACTATTAGAGAGTCAGATAATATTAAACTTATGGCTCAGCCTGGTATGAATGTTTCATATATGGCAATGAACTTTACTAAAGAACCTTTAAATAACAAGAAAGTTAGACAGGCTATAAGTTGGGCTATTGACAAACAGTCAATTATTGAAGGTGCTTATAATGGAGTAGCTTCAGCAGCTAAAAATCCAATGCCACCAACTCTCTGGGGATATAATGATAGAGTAGAAGATTATGGTTATGATCCAGAAAAGGCAAAGGAATTATTAGAAGAAGCAGGATATGGAGATGGATTTAGTATTGACCTCTGGTATCCTAATAACCCAAGACCTTATATGCCAGAAGGTAAAAAAGTTGCTCAATCTATTCAGAGTAATTTAGCAGATGTTGGCATAGAACTAGAATTGGTAACCTATGATTGGGGTACTTATTTGGATAAAACTGAAAATGCAGAACATGATATGGCCTTACTTGGTTGGATAGGAGATAATGGTGATCCTGATAACTTCCTATATGTTCTTCTAGATAAAGATAATGCAACTATGGGTAGTGCAGGGAATATAGCTTTCTATAAAAGTGATGTTCTCCACAAAATCCTAATCCAGGCTCAAGAATCTACAGCAGGAAAGCCTGAAAGAGCTGGTATGTATAAGGCTGCTCAACATGTTATCCATGAAGATGCACCATGGGTACCAATTGCTCATATGAATAAATTTATGGGAGCAGCAAATGATGTAATGGGTTTTGAAATTCATCCTACAGGACAGGTATATTTAAGAAATACCTGGATAAAGTAAAAAAATTAAGTAAGTAAAAAGCAAAAAGTAATAATAAAAAGTATCCTGCCAATCTTTTAAGTTGGCAGGATATTACATTATCAAAAAAGAGAGATAATTATGAGAGTATGGAGGAATTGAACATGTTTAGATATGTTCTTAAAAGATTATTAATGTTAATACCGGTCTTATTAATAATGTCATTTTTAATATTTGGAATGATTGATTTGATTCCCGGGGATCCCGCCCAAATGATGTTGGGAACTCATGTTACAGAAGAGACTTTGGAAGAAGCAAGAGAAGAAATGGGTTTAAATGATCCTTTTTTGGTTAGATATGGACGATTTTTAAATGATACTGTTCATCTGGACCTTGGTCAATCTTTAATGTCTAAAAGACCAGTCTGGAATATGCTTGGAGAAAAATTACCGGCTACAATTGAATTATCTGTTTTTGCAATGATATTTGCTTTATTAGTTGGATTAACGGCAGGTTCTATTGCAGCCTGGAAGCAAAATACTATTTTTGATTATTTTTTCTCGATGATTGCTTTGATAGGTATATCAATGCCAGTATACTGGCTTGGTTTTATGTTAATACTTTTATTTGCAGTAACTCTTAACATTTTACCCACTGCAGGTAGAATTGCAGCAGAAATGGATTTAAGTGCATTAACCACTAATTTTGTCCTATTTGAAAGTCTTTTAACAGGACAATGGGATTTATTTATTTCCAGTATAAAACATATGATATTACCTGCAATTGCTCTTGGTACAATTCCTATGGCTATAATTGCAAGGATGACAAGATCATCACTTTTAGAAGTGTTAAAACAGGATTATATGAGAACTGCTAGAGCCAAAGGGTTAAAATTTAAAGATATTTTTATTCATGCAATTAAAAATGCAGCTATCCCGATTATAACTGTTTTTGGAATGCAATTTGGTCGTTTTATGGGTGGAGCTGTTCTTACAGAAACAGTTTTTGCCTGGCCTGGAATGGGAAAATGGATACTTGATGGTATTTATAAAAGAGATTTCCCGGTTGTAATTGGTGGAGCTTTGACGATTGCCTTTTTATTTGTATTTGTAAACTTACTGACAGACTTAACTTATACATTATTAGACCCTAGAATTAAATATTGATATGAGGAGTTAGGTAGATATGAAAAATAAGAAAGTGAGAAGTGAGGATTTGGAAAAACAGGATTTTGAGAAATCTAGTCTGGTCTTAGATGCCTGGAAAAGACTAAAAAGAAATAAACTTGCTTTGATTGGAATGATTATATTAGCAGTTTTTGCTTTAACTGCAATCTTTGCTCCAATTCTCGCCCCTTATGATCCTATCAAAATTCACTGGGGTGATGAAGCAGAACCTCCTTTTTGGATGAAGGATAGTTCTCAAGAAACAGCTACTACTAATCAGGAGACTACAACAGAACAGGAAACCACTATGGAACAGGAAGCTACAAATAAATCTACTTCTGATGAAGCTAGTACAGAAGATGATAATTCTGGTTGGTCAACTGGAAGTGAAGAAGCCAGTGAAAACGAGAGTTCAACTGAGAGTAGTGGTGATGAAGGAGGCTGGTCTACTGGAACTACTGGTTTAGAAAGTGAAGAAGAATCCAGCGAGTGGGGAAATAGTGATGTAGATGAGCTAACAAAATCAAGTAAAACTTCAGAAGGGACAGATAATTTCTATCTATTTGGTACAGATCAGATGGGAAGAGACCTGCTATCCCGTTTGATATTTGGAGCAAGACTAACATTACTTGTAGGTTTTGTTTCAGTTAGTATTTCTCTTATAATCGGTACCACTTTAGGCTTGTTATCCGGTTATTTTGGTGGGATAGTAGATACAGTGATTATGAGATTTATGGATATATTACTTTCCTTTCCCTATATATTATTAGCTATTTTTATAGTTTCAATTTTAGGTAGAGGTTTAACAAATGCGATGATTGCTATTGGAATTGTAGGAACACCCAGATTTGCTAGAGTTGTAAGAAGTCAGGTTCTTAGTGTAAAAGAATCAGAATATGTAATGGCTTCGAGGACTTTAGGGGCTGGAGATTCATGGTTAATTACACGACATATTTTGGTTAATTCACTTTCACCTTTAATTGTACAAACTACAATGAGTCTTGCATCAGCTATTCTTTATTCAGCAGCACTCGGTTTTCTTGGCTTGGGAGCCCAGGCACCTACTCCTGAATGGGGAGTTATGTTATCTGATGCTAGATCTGCTTTACTTACAGCTCCCTGGATTATAGTATTTCCTGGTATTGCAATAATACTTTGTGTACTTGGCTTTAATTTACTTGGTGATGGCTTGCGTGATAGTCTTGATCCAAGACAAAAAAGATAATGGAATTTGTGAGGTGTAGCTATGAGTAGTGACAAGAGAGAGAAGCTGCTAGAAATTAATAATTTAACAACATGTTTTGATACAGATAATGGAAAAATAACTGCTATTGAAGATATATCATTTGATCTTTACAAAGGAGAATCTTTAGGTATTTTAGGTGAATCTGGTTGTGGTAAGAGTGTAACAGCTCTCTCCATGATGGGACTTTTACCTGAAGGGGTAGGTTATGTTGAAAATGGTGAAATTATTTTCAATGGTGAAAACTTATTAAATTTAAGTAATAAGCAACTTAGGTCTTATAGAGGTAATAAGATGTCTATGATTTTCCAGGAACCGATGACATCTTTAAACCCGGTATTTAAAGTAAAAAAACAGTTATTAGAAGTTTATGAAACTCATTTAGGTTTAAATAAAAAAGAAGGTATGGAAAGAGCTGTTGATATTCTAGATATGGTTGGGATTCCTGACCCAGAAGAAAATATAGATAAATATCCCTATCAATTATCTGGAGGTATGAGACAGAGAGTAATGATAGCTATTGCTCTGGCCTGTCAGCCTGAACTTTTGATTGCAGATGAACCAACTACAGCTTTAGATGTAACAATTCAGGCTCAAATTTTAAAACTAATGAAAGAGTTAAAACAGGAAGTGGATACTTCTATCATGCTTATAACTCATGATTTAGGAGTTATAGCTCAGATGGTAGAAAGAGTATTAGTTTTCTATGCCGGACAGGTAGTAGAGAGAGCTAAAATATCTGATCTTTTCAATGAGCCCAAACATCCTTATACAGAGGGATTGATTCGCTCTATACCTAGAGTTGGTAAAAAACGAAAAAGGCTTGATACGATACCTGGTATTGTACCTTCTCCTTTTGATTTTCCTGAAGGATGTCGTTTTGAGCCAAGATGTGAACAATCAATGGATATTTGTGCAGAAAAACAGCCAATTGAAACTGATGTAGGAAAAGGTCATCAATCTCGCTGCTGGTTAAATGTCAAAGAAGGTGATAGAAGATGAGTGCTGCTCAAAAAGAAGATACTATTTTGAAAGTTGAAGGTTTAAAAAAATATTTTCCGCAAAAGAAAGGTTTTTTCAAACAAAAAACTGAATATTTAAAAGCAGTAGATGGAATAACTTTTGATGTGAAAAAAAATGAAACTCTTGGATTAGTTGGTGAATCGGGTTGTGGTAAAAGTACTACTGGAAGAACTATTCTTCATGTCCATGAACCAACTGCAGGGAAGATATATTTTAATGGAAAGGACATTTCTACTACTACTGAAAAAGAAATGAAAATTTTAAGAAAGAATATGCAGATGATTTTTCAGGATCCATTTGCTTCTTTAAATCCGAGAATGACAGTGAAAAATATTATAGGTGAAGGTTTAAATATTCATAAAATAGATAATAAAAAACAAAGGATGGCAAGAGTAGCTGAGTTAATGGAAACTGTCGGACTAAGAAAAGAATATATGTATAGATATCCTCATGAGTTTTCGGGAGGACAGAGACAGCGAATAGGTGTAGCCCGTTCTCTGGCACTTAATCCAGAGCTTATTATCTGTGATGAACCAGTATCTGCTCTTGATGTTTCTATTCAGGCTCAGGTTATAAATTTACTGATGGATTTACAGGAAGAATTTGGTTTGGCTTATATTTTTATTGCCCATGATCTATCAGTTGTAGAACAGATAAGTGATCGAGTGGCTGTAATGTATCTTGGTAAAATAGTGGAGATTACTTCCAGTGAAGAACTTTATAAGAATCCTCTTCACCCTTATACTAAAGGTTTATTACATTCAGTTCCTGAACCTGATCCTTCTAAACCATTAGGAGAGGTTGAACTGAAGGGAGATATTCCCAGTCCAGTTAATCCTCCTTCAGGTTGTAGTTTTAGAACAAGATGTCCAAAAGCTTTTGACCGATGTAGTGAAGAAGAACCAGAGTTTAGAGAATATGGAGACGGCCATTATGTAGCCTGTCATTTGTTAGATTAAAAAGTATAAAATTAACTATTTAAGGCCTGGCTTTTTGCCAGGCTTTCTATTTTTTATTGACATATGATTATAATCTAGATATAATAATATCTGTAAATCCAAAATTTATCTTAAAGAAAGCAGGTGAAATAGTGGAAATAAAATTAGATTGTCTTCCCTGTATTTATAGACAGGTTTTAGAATCAGCAAGAATGGCAACTGATAATAAAAAATTAATCAGAGAAATAATGAATGATTATGCCAGAATGGTACCTGAAATAGATGATGATACCGTGGCCCCAATTATAGCCGGGAAAATGCAGAAAATAATAAAAGAAAAGACAGGAGTAGCTGATCCTTATCAAAATTTCAAAGAAAAAAATATAAAATCAGCTAAGAAATTTATACCAGTAGTTAAAAAAGAAGTTGAAAAAGCAGAAGACTCAGTTTTTGCAGCTTTAGTTATGTCTGCTATGGGAAATTCTATTGATGCTGGAGTTAGTTTGAATGTTGATATAGAAAAAAATATTGAATTAGCATTAGAAAATGGGTTTGTTAAAAGTGATTATAATAATTTCAAAGAAGAATTACATAAAGCCGATGAATTATTAATAATTGCTGATAATGCAGGAGAGGCAGTTTTTGATAAAATTTTATTAAAAGAATTAAATAATTATGGCTTAAAAATTACTTATGCAGTAAGAGAGCTACCTATTTTAAATGATATCAGTAAAAAAGAGGTTAAAAACCTTGGGCTTGATAAATATGCTAGAATAATTAGTAGTGGAAGTACAGCACCGGGAATGGTTATGGAAGAAGCCAGTTCTGAATTTAAAAAGGAATATAAAGAGTCTGATATAATTATAAGTAAAGGACAGGGTAATTTAGAAGGACTATCAGATGTTAAAGAAAAAATATATTATCTTTTGAAAGCTAAATGTAATCTTGTTGCTGAATTATTAGGAGTTGAAGTTGGAGACTTTGTTTTTATGGAAAAATAGATAAAAAAATGGAAATTACAAAGGAGGAATAAAAAATGAGTTTAACAATCGCCTGTGCTACAGATGATGGAGAAAAATTTATTAGCAGACATTTTGGTGATGCTGATTATTATTACATATATAAAATTGATGAAGACAAGTCAGAGTTTGTTACTAAAATCAGTAACAATTCAGTAGAAGAGGAAAAACATGCTGATCCTAAAAAGGCAAAAAGTATAGTAAAGATTTTAAAAGATAAAAATGTTCAATGTGGAGTATCCTGTGCTTTTGGTCCTAATATAAAAAGGGTGAAAAAACATATAGTTCCTGTTATAATGAAAGAAGAAGATATGAAAACAGGGATACAAAAGTTAATCGATAATTTTAAGACCTTAGAAAAATCCTGGAATAATGGGAAAAATAGAGAACATATTAATATGTAATAGAGTAAAAAGGAGGAAGCTTTAGTGAAAGATAATAATTTGAAAAAAGTACAGAAAACACTTGGATTAATTTTAATTTTAAATCTAATAGTAGCTGTGCTAAAAATTATTTTTGGCTATTTAATAAAAAGTTCAAGTATGACTGCAGATGGTTTTCATTCTCTGACAGATGGACTTTCAAATGTAATTGGTTTAATTGGGATTCATTTTGCTTCAAAACCTCCAGATAAAAATCATCCTTATGGACATTATAAATTTGAAACAATGGCCAGCCTTTTTATAGGTGTAATGTTAACTTTACTTGGGGCGAATATTATAAGAGGGTCTATACCACAACTTTTCAATCCAACAATTCCAGAAATATCTTCAATGAGTTTAATAGTTTTAGTTATTACCTTAATTGTAAATATATTTGTAGCAACTTATGAAGCTAAAAAAGGGGAAAAATTAAAAAGTGAAATCTTAATTTCTGATTCCCACCACACTAAAAGTGATATTTATATTTCTTCAGGTGTTTTATTAACTTTAGTATTAATTAGGCTGGGCTTTCCTCCAATAATTGATCCGATTGTATCTATAATTGTGGCTGGATTTATTTTACAGGCTGCTTATGAGATTTTTAAACCAATCACAGGAGTGTTGGTTGATAAAGCAGTTATTGAACCAGAAGAGTTAAAAGATATAATAAAAGATTTTGATCATGTAAAAGAATGTCATCATATTAGAAGTAGAGGAAAAGCAAATGCTGTTTATGTTGATTTACATTTAGTAGTAGATTCTGATTTAAGTGTAGGAGAATCACATAAGTTAACCCATAAAATTGAAGAAAAGATAAAAAATAGTTTTGACAAAGATATTCATGTATTATTTCATTTAGAACCAGAGGGAGAAGAAATAGGAGATAATCAAATATTAGAATAAAAAAAGCAGGCCAGGCTGGCCTGCTTAATTTAATAAGCTGGATACTAGTTTATTTACTCTACGTCTTTTTTTGTTATTAATTCAAGAGGAACAGCTATACTATCTTCTAATTCTTTGCCTTCAGCTATTTTTTGTGCATTTTCAACTGCCATTTCTCCCATTAAACCAGGTTTCTGGGCAATAGTGGAATCCATTTTGCCATTTTTTATAGCTGTAAGTGCATCATCAATTGCATCAAAACCAACTATTTCTACCTCATCAAGTCTGCCAGCAGCCTCTATAGCTTTAACAGCACCTAGAGCCATAGAATCATTATGAGCAAATACAGCATCTATATCCTGATGTGCCTGGAGGATATTTTCCATTACTGTCATACCTTCAGATCTATCAAAACCTGCAGGCTGACTTGCTACAACTTCTATACTATCTTTTTTATCTACTATATTGTGAAATCCTTTACCTCTTGCTCTTGCTGCAGAAGTACCAGGAATTCCCTGTAATTCAACGATTTTTCCGGAACCATCTAAAAGTTCAATAATTCTTTCTCCTGCCATTTCTCCACCGATTACATTATCAGAAGCGATATGAGTTACTACTTCTCCACCACTTGCTCCACGATCAACAGTTATAACGGGGATGTTAGCTTGATTGGCTGCTTTAATAGCAGAAACTACTGCATCACTATCAACCGGATTAATAATGAGTACATCTACCTGTCTTACTATTAAGTTTTCCACACTACTCATCTGATTGGAAGCATTATTTTGAGCATCTGCAACAATAAGTTCTGCTCCTATTTCATCAGCTTTTTTCTGAGCACCTTCTTTTAAAGTTACAAAGAACGGATTATTTTGTGTGGAAACAGATAACCCGATTTTAAGATCTTGAGCCTGAGTTACACCATTAAATGCTCCTGAGACTAAAATCAGACTTAAAACCATAACAAAAACTGCTGAAATTAATTTATTATTTAACATTTTAACCCTCCTTGAAATTTTTAAATTAATATTTTGCTTATAAATATTAAATATTTAAGTCTTCAAAGATTAAACATTATTTTTTTTGAATTGACTTTTACAATCACCTCCTTAGATTAATGAACTTAAATGGTTTCGCGAGTTCTACGGTCAATGTAAACAGCCAGTAAAATTACCAATCCTTTAACTACCTGTTGAAAGAAAGAAGACACTCCAAGTAAAGTCATTCCGTTATTTAGAACACCAATAATTAAGGCCCCCATTAGTGTTCCAATTATACCTCCCTGACCACCAGCGAGGCTGGTACCTCCAAGCACAACAGTAGCAATTGCATCTAGTTCATATCCTGTTCCTGCCTGTGGTTGAGCAGATCCAAGTCTTGAGGCTAAGACTATCCCACTAACAGCAGCCATAATTCCACTAATAGTAAATACAGTCATTTTTATTTTATCTGTATTAATACCTGAAAGTCTGGTAGCATCTTCATTACCACCTAAAGCGTAAACATAACGTCCATAGGGAGTATTGTTGAGTACTAGATAACCGATTCCTAATAGAGCTAATAATAATATTACTGGAAAAGGTATTGGGCCAACATAGCCGCCACCTATATAATTGAATAAATCTGTAAACCCTTCACTTATAGGTCTACCACCAGTATAGATAAGAGTTAGTCCACGGCCAATTGACATCATAGCCAGGGTAACAATAAATGCAGGCATTTTTGCTTTTGAAACTAAAAATCCTGTGAAAGTTCCCATTAATGCACCAGTAGCAAGACCTGCCAAAACTGCTAGAGCAAAACTATGAGTTGAACTCATTACTCCGGCAGTTATTGCTGAACTCAAAGCTAAAACTGAACCTACAGATAAATCAATTCCACCACTTAGAATAACAAAAGTCATTCCATAGGCAACAATACCAATTATAGAAACCTGTCTTAGAATGTTTAAGATATTATTAAAGGTTAAAAAGTAATCACTTGCAAAGGATAAGACAATAACTAATGCGATTAAACCAATACCAGCTTTGAATTTGCTTAATATATTTACAAATTTATTATTAAAAGAATTATTATTTTTTTGTTTTTTTAAATCAGTCAATTTTGATTCCCCCCTGTCGCTAAGTTCATAATTTTTTCCTGGTCAGCAGATTTAGCATCTAATATACCTGCCTGTTCATTTTCATACATAACAAGTATTCTATCACTTAAATTTAAAATTTCTGGTAATTCAGAAGATATCATAATAACAGCTACATCTTCACTAGTAAGTTTTTTTATTAGATGATAAATTTCATTTTTTGCTCCAACATCTATACCACGAGTAGGTTCATCTAAAATTACAATTTGAGGTTCTGTTGATAAAACTTTTGAAATTACTACTTTTTGTTGATTACCACCACTTAAATTTTTCACTTTTTGTTTAGGTGAAGGGGTTTTTATATCGAATTCATCAATATAGTTTTTTGATATTTTGTCTTCTTCATTTTTATTAATAAAAATTCCAAATTTACTCAACTTATTAACTATAGAAAGAGTAATATTTTCTTTTACTGAAAGATTTAGGATTAAACCTTCACCTTTCCGGTCTTCACTTAGATAATATATACCATTTTTAATAGCTTTTTGGGGAGAATCAAGGTTTATTTTTTCACCATGTAATAGTATTTCACCACTCATTTTTTTAAATTCTCCATAAATACTTTTGGCCAATTCAGTTCTACCTGCCCCCATTAATCCGGCAACGCCCATATTTTCACCTTTGCGAAGTTTAAAGGAAGCATTTTTAATTTTATTAGGAACATTCAAATTTTTAATTTCCAGTATAGTATTTTTATTTTCGGTATCAACTTCTGGAAATCTTTCATCGATATCCCTTCCGACCATCATTTGTATTAATTTCTCTCTTTCTGTATTTTCGACTTTAACATCATCTACTTTTTTTCCATCACGAAGAACTGTTACCCTATCACATATTTCAAAAACTTCTTCTAGTCTATGAGAGATATAGATAATACTTATTCCCTGTTCTTTTAATCTTTGAATAAGGTCAAATAATATTTCAATTTCCTGATTGGTAAGAGAAGAAGTAGGTTCATCCATTACCAGTATATCTGCATTTTGAGAAACAGCTTTGGCAATCTCCACCATTTGTTTTTTTCCTATATTTAAGTTATTGATAATTTCTTGAGGATTTATATTTACTCCTAATTGATTAATGATTTTTCCTGTCATTTCATAAAGTTTTTGATAATCAATAAATATTCCATTACGAGGTTCTCTACCCAAATAAATATTTTCTGCTACAGAAAGATGAGGGATTAATTCTAACTCCTGATGAATTATTGATAATCCTGCTTTCATAGCTTCTTTAGGATTTTTATATTCTACTTCTTTTCCTTTATATTCAATTTTACCTCTATCTTTTTTATGAATGCCATTAAGGATTTTAACAAGGGTAGATTTTCCAGCTCCATTTTCACCAACTAGAGCATGAACTTCACCTTTATTTAAAGAAAAATCAACATCGTCTAAGGCCTTTACACCTGGGAAGGATTTATCAATATTTTTCATGGTTAAAATTTTTTGATCTACCATCAAAAATCAACTCCAGAGATCAAAATAATATTTGCAAAGGGTATGATTTCTCCACTGCGGACTACACCTTTACTCTCTTCAGTTATTTTTTTGAATTTTTCATGAGAAACAAATTTAATAGGTATATTATCTAAAATTTTATCTACCTTTTTGTAAAGTTCGGGACTATTTTCTTTCATTTCTTTAGCTATGATAGCCTTTTCTACAACTAAATCTTCTAATACAGAATTTAGAACTTCAATAAAATGTGGTATTTCGCGGGTAAGAGCTAAATCAATTCTATTTGTCTTTTCAGGAATTGGTAGTCCTGCATCAGAAATAACTAATTTGTCCTTATGGCCCATTTCTGCAATCAATTTGGAAAGGTCATTATTTAAAACTCCTCTTTTTTTCATTAGTTTTAGACCTCCTTTTCGGAAAAAGAATTTACTTCTTTTATTGTAGGAAGTGAACTTTGAGCTCCTAAATTAGTTACTGAAATAGCCGCTACCTTATTTGCAAATTTATAAATTTTATCTTCATTCCAATTTCTTTGTAAACTATATGCGAGTGCACCAGCAAAAGCATCTCCAGCAGCAGTTGTATCTACTGTATTTACTTTTAAAGATGAATAGTTCATAGTATTGTTTTTATTATAGACAGTTATTCCATCTTTACCTTTTGTTAATATAAGATTACTTACTCCTAATTCAAGTAATTTATCAATTTTTTCATTTAAATTAAGATTATTGTTATCTAACAAATTTTTTAATTCACCTTCATTAGGGAGAAGATAATCTATTTTATTATAAATTTCAGAATTTAATTTTTGGGCAGGTGCTGGATCAAGAATGATAGTAGTCTCAAATTTATCTCCTAATTCTATAGCTTTTTCTACAGAGTTAATTGGAATTTCAAGTTGGAGTAAAAGAACAGAAGCATTTTTTATTATATCAGCATGTTTAGTTATAATTTTAGGGGTTAGTAAATGATTGGCACCTGGAACAACTATTATTCTATTATCACCATCTGTTTCTACGGTAATAGAAGCAATACCAGTATTTTCTTTGACTCTGTGAATGTTTTTGGTATTTACCCCTTCTTTTTTAAGGTTAGAAAGAAGTATATCACCAAAATTATCATCTCCACAGGCCCCAATAAAACTTACATTTCCGCCTAATTTACCAGCTGCAACCGCTTGATTGGCTCCTTTACCTCCAGGAATTTGATGAAATTTATTTCCTAGAACTGTTTCTCCTTTTTTTGGTATTTTATCAGTTTCAACAACCAGGTCCATATTCATGCTTCCAATAACAACTATTTCATTATTCATATTATAACCTCCTGATTGAGTTCCGATTTATTAAATTTGTGTTTAATATTATTTCTTCATTACTTAATTTATTACTTTCAATTTCGTTAATTAATAATTGTACTGCTTCGTTTCCTAACTGATATTTTGGTTGGGACATTGTAGTAAGAGTAGGATTTACTAATTTAGTAACATCGATATCATCATGACCAATAATTGATATATCTTTGGGAATTGATAAATTCAATTTAAAAACTGCTTGATAAGCTCCAACTGCCATTAGATCATTGGCAATAAAAACGGCAGTAGGTGGATTATTACTTTTCAAAAGAGCCAACATATTTTGATAGCCACTTTTTTTACTATAATCGCCATTTTTAATATAAGATTTATTTAAATTAAGATTTTTTTCAAATATGGCTTTTTTAAAACCTTTTAATCTTTGAGAACCAGTTATTGTTTCTAAATCACCTGTAATATGTGCTATTTTTTTATGACCATTTTTGATTAAATATTTAGTAGCGGTGTAGGCTGATTTTACATTATCTATAGTTATTGAAGGGTAATTTATATTAGGAATCTTACGATCAATTTGAACTATTGGATATTCTAATTTGCGGAGATTTTTTAATTCTTTTTCATTAGTTGTAGAAAGAGAAAGAAGAATGCCATCCACTTGTTTTTCCTTCATCAAATCTATGGCTTCTTTTTCTTTTTTTTGCTCATTATCTGTATTGCAAAATATGACTGAATAACCTTTTTGATTTGCCATGTCTTCTACTCCTCTGGCTATATCTGGAAAAAAGGGATTGCTTATATCAGGAATTATAAGGCCTAAGGTATTTGTTTTTTGCAGGGCTAATCCCCGAGCAATACTATTTGGTTTATAACCAAGTTCATTAATTTTCTCTAAAACATTTTTCCTTGTATTTGGACTGACGTCTGGTTTATCATTTAGAACTCTTGAAACTGTAGTTACTGACACATCTGCTTCTTCGGCTATGTCTTTGATAGTTACAGCCATATTTTCAGCTCCTTTTACTTTTTATGTATTAAATATTCAGTATAATGAAAGCGTTACCGAAAGCGTTTTCAACTACATTATAAAATTTTCTGAATAATTTGTCAAATAACAATTTTCAATATTTTAAAATTCAAAATTCTACAAAATTCGATTTGCTATTATAGATAGATGTTGCTATAATTAAATCAGAGTATTTTTGTGTGAAAAAGAAAAATTTTAAAAGAGGAGAAAAACCATGGATAAAAAGATAGCTATTGTTACTGATAGTACTTCGGATTTAAAGAGTGAAGAGTTAGAGGAATTGGGAATAGAGTCATTACCTTTGAAAGTTATATATGATAATAAACAATTTCATGATAGAGTAGATATACAACCCCAGGAAGTTTATGAAAAATTAGAAGAGGAAATTCCTACTACATCGATGCCTTCCCCAAAAGAAATTAAAAAAACATATTTAAAATTAAAAGAACAGGGTTATACTCATATTATTTCTATTCATATTTCTAGTGGTCTCTCAGCTACTTATAATAATTGTAAAATGGTAGCTGACCAGATGGAAGAAATTACTGTAGAAGTAATAGATTCAAAAATGTTGTCAAAAGGATTGGGAAGGTTGGT
>Ga0102941_1000746_pt1 | contig 15330 bp, 15 predicted proteins | sample SalPonR2_C_D2_MG_FD_79281 | JGI IMG/M metagenome (GOLD analysis project Ga0102941, IMG submission 79281) | Salt pond soil microbial communities from South San Francisco under conditions of wetland restoration - Salt Pond MetaG R2_C_D2_MG | ecosystem: Environmental > Aquatic > Marine > Intertidal... | reverse complement strand
CATAGCACTCTTGCACTATTATACAATCTAATCCAAGCATAGCCGCTTGACTTGCTACTGCCGCTCCATAATTTCCACTTGTAGCTGCTATAACTCCCTTGTATCCTAGTTTTTTTGCATTATATACACTTACAGCTGCTCTTCTTGCTTTATAACTTCCAGATGGATTTGAAGCTTCATCTTTTACAAATATTCTTGCTCCTTTTCCTTCTGGAGCTAATTTTCTTGCTAACTTTGTAATGTTTTTAAGTTCAATTAGCGGGGTGTTTCCAACTCCTGTATCTGACTGTATTTGTTTAACTTGATTTAATGAATAACCGGTTTCTTTCATCATTTTTTCATAATCAAAACCAATACCTCTGCTTTCGAATTCACTATAATCCAAACCTACAGATTTTTTCATAATTTCGCTTTTTCTTTTTGTAACTTCTTCATAAGAATTTCTATTAGTCATTTAGAGTTTCCTCCTTTAAAATATCTCTCGTTTGTCTTCCTATGTAAAGCAACTCAGTAATACACTTTCCATAGTCGTGAGTATAGTAAGGATTTATTTCCACGAGTTTTCCTTTAACTTTTCTTCCAATATATGTTTCCACTTCCACTTCATCGCCTATATCAGCCTCATCTTCAAGTAAAAAACCTTTATCCCACATTTCAAGAGAAACTTTTTTTGTATCTTCAGGTACTTGAGGTGCTCTTTCTTCAGGTGTTAATATTACTCTGTAAATTCTAACCCAATCACCTTTTTTTCCAATTGCCATTTTAATCCTCCTTAATTATTTTAAGTGGTCTCTGAAATCTCCCATTATTGCTCTTGGTACTGGTAAGTCAATCATAGTCTTTAAACCGGAATCAGCATTAATTACAAGTGGTATCATATTTACACACATAGCTATAGTTCCCAATCCACCATCTACTTCTGGGTTAATAGCCATATTAACTTCTGGAGTTCCTTTAATCTTTATATAATCTCCTGTTTCAGTTCCTTCCATTTCAGGTTCTATTTGCTGAGGATGTATCATATCTATTTTTACTTCTCCATCAACATATCCTTGGCCTGTCATATTTACTCCAGCTACATCACCAGCTTTTGCAAATCCATAGGGTGACTTCCTATCGATATTTGTTACTATAGGTTTCATTTGCTGTTCAAATTTTTCTACATTAATTCCTAATGCTTCAGCTATCATTCCTACTGATTCTGCAAATCCAACATGTCCTGCCATAGTTCCTTCTTTAACTTTTTTATTGAATTCTTCTTTTTTCATCCCTACACCTTGTTCTTCCATTACAGCAGGGCCAAATGGAGATAGACTGTTTACCCGTTTACATTGTATAGATTCTACATCTGTCATACAACCTGTTAATGCCACTGCTAGTAAATCCATCATAAGTCCTGGATTAATTCCAGTTCCCAAAACTGATACACCATTTTCTTTTGCTATTATATCTAATTCTTTAGTTAATTCTGGCTCTTGAGCTTTTGGATATGCCATTTCTTCAGCAGTTGATATAACATTAATACCCTGCTCCATTACGTATTTGATTTTAGGAAATGCTTTTTTTGTAAAAGAATCTGTTGCAATTAAACATATATCACAACTTCCTTTATATGCAACTTTTTCTATTTCAGGATTAATAATAACTTCAGATCTTTCCCCTCTATCTACTCCTAAAATATCATACATGCTTTTTCCTACTCTATCTTCACTTAAATCGCATACTCCAACAATTTCTACACCTTTTTTATTAGTAAGCATTTTTGCCATTCCGCTACCCATAGCTCCAAATCCCCATATAGTTACTTTAACTTTTTCTCTCATTATATTCCTCCTATAATTTATTTACTATTATATATTGCAAATAGTATGCCAATCTCAATTATGCATATTTACATATTTTTTTGTATATTTACATCATATTATCCTGTTTTACTGATAAATATACATTAAAAAATATTAGAGCAAAATAATTTGCCCTAATATAGCAAGTTATTTTGCTCTAAAGAATATTTTTTAATTTTATACTGTAATCCCTGTCTTTTTATTCCAAGTGATTTTGCTGATTTTGTAATATTCATATTATTTTCTTTAAGAGTTTTTATAATAATTTCTTTTTCAATTTCTTCTAAATGGTCTTCTAATTTTTTTTCTCCATAAATTACTTCTTCTTTGTTTTTCTTAGGTTTTTTATCCTTATCTGGATTTCTAACATTTATATAATAAGGAAAATTATCTACTTTTATCTCATCATTATTGTCCAGTAAACTAATTGCTCCTTCTATTACATGCTTAAGTTCTCTAACATTTCCCGGCCAGTGATATCCTAATATAAACTTCATTGCTTCTTTTGAAATACCTTTTATTTTAACATTAAATATTCTTTCGTAGTGTTTTACAAAATGCTCTATTAGGGGCTTAATATCTTCTTTTCTATCTCTGAGTGGTGGTATCGAAAGGTTTATAACACTTAGTCTGTAGAATAAATCTTCTCTAAATTTATTTTCTTTTACTAATCTCAAAGGGTCTTTGTTTGCTATTGCTATAATTCTCACATCTACTTTTTCTTCTCTATCTCCTCCAATAGGTCTAAATTTTCCAGTTTCCAAAACTCTTAATAGCTTTGATTGGATTTCAAGAGGCATTGAATTAATCTCATCAAGAACCAAAGTTCCACCGTGGGCTTTTCTAAATAGTCCTTCTTTGTTTTCAGCTCCGGTAAAACCGCCTTTTTTTGTTCCAAACAAAATACTCTCTAAAAGATTGCTTGGAATTGCTGCACAATTTTCTGCCACATAAGACCTGTTTCTTCTGCGACTTAAATTGTGTATGCTTTGAGAAAATAGTTCCTTTCCAGTTCCTGATTCTCCTATTATCAAAACGTTAGAATTTATTTTAGCAATATTTTTACTTTGTTCTATTAATCTTTTGATTTTTTCTGATACTCCTATGATATCATTAAAGTTATATCCTTCTTTATCTATCTCTTTCTTATCATGAAGTTCTACTATGCGATCTGACAAACTTTCTAGTTTTGTAACATTCTTTGATATTTCAAAACTACCGATTATTTTTCCTTTATCTATTACTGGATAAGTAGAATTAAGGGTTGATATTTTTTTTCCGTTTTTGTTAAAGTATATCTGTTTATTATTGACTATAGCCTTTCGACTTTTTTGTACTTCCATATGAGTGCTGTTTCTTTTGATATCAGGCATAACCTTTGTTAATTGTTGGTTAAGTACGTCTTCTCTATTCATGTTTTCTATAAAGGCCATTTGTTCATTATAGATAACTGTCTTACCCTTAGTATTTACAACTTGTATACCTTCTTCTATAGATCTTAATAACAATTCTAAGATTTTTTCTTTATCCATAACACACCTCTTGAAAATTATATTATTCTTATTTCAATAGTAATACATAAAAAAGAAAAATGCAAAATATTTTGCGTTTATTTCTTTATGGAAATATTTTCTTCATGTATACTTCCTTTGAGTACCTTTTCAAAATATTTCAAAAGTATTAGACTTGTTATAAGATAAGATATTGCTACTGCTGCAAATATTCCCTTTACTTTAAAAAAATTTGATAAAGTTAATGCTATAGGTACATATATAAGAAAAACTTGAGAAAATGTAAAAATAGCAGCATGAACTGGTTTGTTTATAGCATTTAAAACTGATGTAATAACCATGAATATACCTTGAAATCCATACCCTAAAGGAACAATGTATAAATATAATTTTATATAGTTTTGCACATCTTTACTATCGTTAAAAATTCTAGCGATGACATCTGATAATAAAAACAATACTAAATAAGCACCGATACTATATATAATCATAGCTTTAGCAGCAAATTTTATTCCTTTTAATATTCTATCATATTTTTTAGCTCCATAGTTTTGTCCTGAAAATGGAATCATTACAGAAGATAATGCATTTACAAATGCTAAAGCAAAGAATTCTAACCTCGTACCTACTCCATAACCAGCTACAGCTGCGATACTATAGGTAGATAAAAATCTCGTTATTATACCTGCACTAAGTGGTTGGGTCATTTTTATCATAGAATTTGGAATACCTACATAAAGTACCTGCTTCCAACTATTTATTGTTCTTTTTATAGAAGTGTCTTTAAATGTTATAATCTTATCTCTTTTTATTAGTACATACAAAGCTACAGAAAAAGATGACATTCTTGCAATTACTGTAGCGATAGCAGCTCCTCTTATACCCATAAAGGGAAAAGGACCAATACCAAATATTAACAATGGATCTAGTACTATATTTATTACAGCTGAAGTCATCATTATAAGGGATGGCACTTTTGTATCTCCTAATGCTCTGATTATATTATTACCTACCATCGGAATAACTACAAAAGGTACTCCTAAAAACCATATGGACATATATTCACCGATATAATTCAACATCTTTTTTTCTGCACCCAGTAAGGAAAAAATTTCTTCAATAAATTTAATCCCAAAAAAAGCTGTTATTAGAGCAAATATAAACCCAAGAACAATACTATCTGTACCTATGTGCCTTACTCTTTCAAAATTATTTTCTCCAGCAGCTCTAGATACCACAGAAGAAGTTCCCATTCCAAGACCTAAAGATATACTATTAATTATGAGTACTACAGGAAAGGTAAATGAAATTGCAGCTAGTTGTTCTTTTCCCAACCTACCTATAAAAAAAGTGTCAGCCAAATTAAAGGTAACCAAACTCAAAATTCCAAAAATCATTGGTATAGCAAGTTTTAATATTATATTACCTATATCTCCGTTTATCATTTCTTCTCTACTGACTTTTTTCATATTAATCACACAACCTAAACTTTTATTTCAAATAAGGGTTCATATAAAATATTCCCTTTTATTCTTTTCATTCCACTAATCAATAAGTTTTATCTTAACATTTAGTAAATACAGATGGATATATCCATAATAGCATCCTCTTTTTCATATTTGTTTTTATAATTTTATAATAATTATAGTTTTAATTCAATAGACGGTTATTTATATTAATATAGTTTTATGCTATAATTTAATGGATTTAAAATTCTTAATATGGAGGCAAAAATGACAAATCTTCCTTATCTTATTACTACTTTAATAACTTTATCAATAGTTTCATATCTAGGTATATCCTCAAGTAAAAAAGTTTTGAATTCAAAGGACTTTAATCTTGGAGGCAGAAAATTTTCATCAACTCAAGTTGCTGCAAGTATAGTCGGGACTTTAGTTGGAGGAGCTTCTACTATAGGTACCGCCCAAGCAGCCTTTGTTAGTGGAATCAATGGTCTATGGTTTACCCTTGGAGCAAGTTTAGGATGCTTTTTTTTAGGTGCCTTTTTATCAAAGCCTTTAAGAAATGCGGAAATTCAGACCATTCCTGAATTTATGACCAATTACTACGGTTCTAAATCAAGAGTAACTTCCAGTTTAATATCATCAATAGCAATTTTTATCCATATTACCGGTCAAGTTTTAGCTTCCGTAGCACTAATAACTGCACTATTTTCAATAAATGAAAATACTGCAGTACTTATAACCATAATTTTAATAATTTCCTATATATTCTTCGGCGGATTTTTTGGTTCAAGTTTGGTTGGAAGCATAAAGACTATGCTTTTGTATACGACTCTAACTTATGCAGGTATTTTGGTTTTAAATAAATTTGGTGGCTTTAGCGAATTTTTTGGTTCATTTCCAAAAGATCCCTGGTTTAATATATTTAGTAATGGTCTATTTAATGGATTGGCTATGGGTTTCTCCTTAGTTGTAGGAGTATCTTCCACTCAAACATACTTGCAAGCTATTTTCTCTGGTAAAAATGCTTATGAATCTAGAAAAGGAGCATTTATATCTGCATTATTAATACCTCCTATAGGAATACTATCTACTTTAATAGGGATGTTTATGAAAGTTAATCATCCTCATATTATATCCAAACAAGCTCTTCCCCTTTTTGTAATCGAATATCTAAATCCTCTTATAGGTGGAGTTGTTATAGCTACATTAATAATATCTGTAGTAGCCACAGGAGCAGGTTTAACTCTTGGTATAAGCACGATGATAAGTAGGGATATATATCCTTACTTTACTAAATCTAAGGTCAATGATAAAAAGGAATTGTTGATAAATAGGTCATCCGTATTATTAATACTTTTTTTTGTTACAATAATGGTTTTTTTGAATTTGGACTCTTTGATTTTAAAATGGGCTTTTTTATCTATGACTTTAAGAGGTACTGTAATTTTTATGCCTTTAATTTTCGCTTTAATTTTAAAAGAAAAAACCCCTTCAAAAACAGGCTACTCTTCTATGATTATCTCTCCTTCTATTGTTATTCTGCTTAGTATACTCAATATTAATATAATTAACCCTTTATATATTGGTTTAGGAATTAGTACTACAATGTTTTTATGGGCATATATGTCAAAAAGTAATATTTAGTTAATAATTAATATTTTAAAAAGAATATGTGGTGATTTATATTCACTATATTGTTTTTTTAATATTTTTTTTCAAATTTTCTTTATAAATTCACCAATTGTTACGAAAATGTAGCAAAATAACTTTTAATAACGTTTTCATTTATGTTTTTTAGTGTTATCATCATTTATGTTGATAATAATTAGGATCTTAATATAAAAATATTTTAATGGAGGTAACAAATGGCTGAAAAAACTTTAAATGTTTACGAAATCGTACAGCAGCAAATTAAAGATGCTTGCGATGCACTAGGAGAAACTCAAGAGGTATACGACATATTAAAGCAACCTAAGAGTTGTATAGAAGTTGCAGTACCTGTAAAAATGGATAACGGAGAAACTAAGGTTTTTCAAGGGTATCGTTCATTACACAATGATGCTGTTGGCCCAGGAAAAGGTGGATTAAGATTTCATCAAAACGTTTCAAGGGACGAAGTTAAAGCACTTTCTGCATGGATGACTTTCAAATGTGGTGTTGCTGGTATCCCTTACGGTGGAGGAAAAGGTGGCGTAATCGCTGACCCTACAAAAATGTCAAAAGGTGAAGTTGAAAGACTAGCAAGAGGATTTATTAGAGCTATATCTCCTGTAATCGGAGAACTAAAAGATATACCTGCTCCAGATGTTAACACAACACCACAAGTAATGGCTTGGATGGTTGATGAGTATTCTAAACTTCAAGGTCAAAACACTTTAGGTGTAATAACAGGTAAACCTTTAGAGTTTGGTGGATCTTTAGGAAGATTCGAAGCTACTGGTTACGGTGTTGCTTTAATGATGAGAGAAGCTTTCAAGGCTAAAGAAATAGATATGAATGGAGCAAAAGTTTCTGTTCAAGGTTTCGGAAATGTTGGAAGATATGCAGCAAAATATCTAATGGATATGGGTGCAAAAATAATTGCAGTATCAGATGTATCCTGTTGTCTATACGACGAAAATGGATTAGACATAGATAAAATTTTCGAATATATTTTACAACCTGAAAACAAAAATATGATAAAAGGTTTTTCAGGAGCAAAAGAAATGGGAAGAGATGATATCTTTGGTATCAAGGTTGATGCCTTAGCCCCTTGCGCTTTAGAAAATTCAATAACTTCTGAAAATGCAGACAATATTAAAGCAAAAATGATAGTAGAAGGAGCTAATGGCCCAACAACTCCAGAAGCTGATAAAATTTTAAATGATAAAGGAATATTAGTAGTTCCTGACATTTTAGCTAACGGTGGTGGAGTAATGGTATCCTACTTTGAATGGGTACAAAATTTACAGAACTACTACTGGTCTTTTGACGAAGTACAAGAAAAGCAAGAAGTTAAAATGGTAAAAGCTTTCGATGATATCTATATTATAATGGAAAAATATGATGTATCAATGAGAGTAGCAGCATTTATGATGTCCATCAAACGTGTAGCAGATGCTATGAGAGCAAGAGGATGGGTAAAATAATTTAAAAATTTAAAAATAATATTTAATAGGATAGAGTTAAAACTCTATCCTATTTTTTGTATCTAAATATCTAACTTGAAATCTTCTGATTTAATTAATTTTAATTTTTTCATAAAATAATAAATGATTAAGCCTATTATAGCTGGAAGTAAAAAGTGTAATATGCCAATATATAAATACATTATTAGTCCATCTTTTCCGGCTGCCTCCATAGCTTCAATTGCACCAAACTGTCCTACTAAACCTGAAGTTCCCATTCCTGATCCTATAGGAGTATTTTCTAATTTCAATATAGCTGTAGATAGTGGTCCTGTGATAGTTGATGTTATGATTGCAGGAATCCATATTTTCCAATTCTTTACTATGTTTGGAATTTGAAGCATTGATGTTCCTAATCCTTGTGATAATAATCCACCTATTCCGTTTGCTTCGAAACTTATAACTGCAAACACAACCATTTGGGCAGAACAACCAGCTGCTGCTGCACCTGCTGCCAAACCATTTAAGCCCAACATTATTCCAATGGCTGCACTACTTATTGGTAATGTTAATGCCATTCCCATTAAGACTGATATAACTATTCCCATTGGAATTGGTTTCAAAATTGTTGCAGCATTTATTATACTACCAAATCCCTTCATGAAAGCATTTATTCCCGGACCTGTAACAGTACCCATGAATACTCCCACTAAAATAGTTATGGCAGGTGTTACTATTATATCCAACTTCGTTTCTTTGGATACAAGCTTTCCAAATTCTGCTCCAAATACTCCAGCTATAAAAGCTCCTACTGGCCCTCCTAAAGTTGCTCCTGCAGCTCCTGTAATAACCGAAGAAAAAATAACTAGTGGCGGTGCTTTTAGTCCATAGGCTATTGCAACTGCTATTCCAGGTCCCATCATGCTTTGAGCTAAAGGCCATATCGTATCTGTTAAGAAACCAATACCTAATTTCCCTCCAATAACATTCAGTATGCTACCTATAATTAAGGTGCCAAACAATCCTAAAGCCATATAACTTAAAGCATCTATTAAATATCTCTGAAATGATATTTCAATATTTTTCTTTTTAAGAAATTCAGCTACTTCCAATATAAACCTCCTGTAATCACTTTAATATCTAAGAATTATATACCTATAAAATTAATTATTCAAGTTGTAAAGTATTTGACATTTCAAAGTAAATAATTTATACTATATGCATAATGTATATAGTCAGTATGTATATAGGAGGTAGGTATGGCTAATAGCAAAACAGACTGCTGCAATCATCCTCATAAGGCAGAGAAATTTTTAAAAATATGTTTACTAACATTGTTATATGATAAAAAAGACCATGGATATTCCTTAATGGAGGAGCTTGAAGAATACGGTTTTGATAAAGAAGAAATTAATATTAGTACTCTCTATAGAAATCTTAGAAAAATGGAAAAAGAAGGTACACTGATTTCTTCTTGGGAAAAAGGAAAAAGCGGACCTAAAAAAAGAGTTTATACCATTACAAATGAAGGGAAAAAAAATTTAGAAGAATTTATTGATTTTATAAAATTCAGAAAATCCCTTATGGATAATCTAATAAATACGTATGAGATTAAAAAAGAAGAAGGGAAGAATAATTAAATGGCTATAATTACAATTTACAGTCTTTTAGCATTAACCTTAATAATATCCTTTTATAAAGACAAAAGAAAATCCAAAAAAGCCTTTATGGTAGCTAAAAAAGCTCTAATAAAAATGGCTCCAAGTTTACTTGCTATTTTAGGTATAGTAGGTCTAATTTTAGGAATATTAACCCCAGAAACTATTTCAAGTTTGATTGGAGCTGAAGCAGGTATCTGGGCAACCATATTAGGAGCTATCTTAGGTGCATTAACTCTAATACCTTCTCTTATAGCTTTTCCATTGGCAGGCTCATTATTAAGAGCTGGTGCTACAACCACTACTATTTCAGCTTTTATTACCACCTTAGTAATGGTTGGAGTTATAACTGCGCCTATGGAAGTTGAAGCATTAGGCAAAAAATTTACTCTTTTAAGAAATGGATTAAGCTTTATAGTTGCTTTTGTAATTGCAGTAATCATGGGAGGTATATTAGGGTGAATGAAATAATGAAAAGATTTAAAGCTCCCATCATATTGGGACTTATAATTTTAGGTTTAAAAGTTTTTATACCTGAAACTGGAGATAGAACACTTTCTGTGATTATAGATTATGCAAAAGAAATGGCTATAATAATGCCTGCTGTTTTTTTGCTAATGGGATTTATGGAAGTTTGGATAGATAAAAATAAAATCAAAAAATGGCTTGGAAGCAAATCAGGATTAAAGGGTGCATTAATAGCTTTTATATTAGGAACACTACCTACCGGTCCTCTATATGCAGCTTTTCCTATGGCATCCTCTCTTTTAAAGAAAGATGCTAGTATTTTTAACATAGTTATATTTTTAGGAGCCTGGGCAGCTTTAAAAATCCCTCAATTAATGGTGGAAATAAAATTTTTAGGTTTGCCTTTCACAGCTCTAAGATTTATACTAACCTTAACTGGTTTAATATTGATTGGTTGCATAATGAATTTAGCCTTTAGAAAAAAAACTACATAAAAATAATCCCTTCTTAATTTTATTAAACTCTATTCACATATCTACTCTAGGATCAATTTTTTCTAAATTTATAATTTTTATTATTTTATAATTTATTGTATATTAGTTTTTCAAGAGGGTATATAATAAATATAATTAATTGATAATTATTATCAAATAGAAAATGAATCTTAAAAGGAGGATTTAAAATGAAAACTAACAAACTTTTAATAATTATTTTTACATTAGTTTTAGTTTTTTCAGTAGTAGGATTTGGTAATGAGGCCATTGAAAAGATTGAAGCATATTTAGTATCAGATTTAAAGTTTGAGGTAGATGGAGAAGAATGGTCACCTAAGGATGTAGATGGTAGTCCTTTAATTCCACTTAATTTCAAGGGAAGAACTTACGTACCAGTAAGATCTCTTTTAGAAGATAAGGGTGTAACTGTAGGATACGAGGCTGATACACGAACAGTTCTTTTGGATTATTCTACAATGAAACCTATTGACAAAGCATCTCCTCTTCTAATGACAGTATCTAAAGCTGAAGTTGGCGGTGGTTCTGGTAAGGTTTCCATTAATGATTTGACCATAGAAAAAAATCCTAATTTAGAATTAGACAGCATTAGTGTTGAACAAGAAATAACTTTAGAAGTATCTGAAGATGGAAAAATTTATGCTTGGGGTAGTAATAGAAGAGAAGAAATGTCTTTAAAAGAATTAGCCGCTTCCGACGAAACTATTGCTATAGAAAAAGCTAATTTTAAAATTGATAATGAAACAGGAATGGTGACTTCAATAGAATTATATGAAAATGGAGAAGAAGTAGAATTAGGTAGAGATATTGATATTACAGTTGAAATTTCAGGACCTCCATTTAAAATTAAAGTCATCATAAAATTCTAGTCTAAATTAATTTTAAAATGTATAGGGTTTGTTTTTTCAAACCCTATACATTATCTTAAATAGAAAGAGGTTTTATATATGAATAAGAAAATAATTTTAATATCATCAATTTTGGTATTTTTATTAATTCTATCCAGCTGCAGCACAGATAATAATGCAGTAGATAATTTAGAATCTGAATTGGAAAATTCAAAAAATGAAGTTTCATTACTTGAAGAAGATATAGAAAGTTTAGAGGCTAACTTAGATATATTAGAAATAACTATGTTAGAAAATAGTAATTTGCTTGAAGAAAAAGAAAGAACCATAAATAACCTTAATGATGAAATACAAAATTTATCTAATCCACCAAGTCAATCCGCAAATCTAGTAAATGAAGCATTTACTGTTCTGAGTCATCTAGCTAATGAAGATGGTGCAGCTTTATCAAACCATGCTCATCCTAGCAAAGGTGTTAGGTTTTCTCCATATTTCAATGTTAATTTAAGTACCGATATAGTATTTTATCCCGGTAATACTATTGGTGCTAATATGTTTACTAACACCACAGTGTATGTATGGGGTGAATTTGATGGTACTGGAGAAAGTATTGGTGGAGAATATGCATATTATCACAGTAGGTTTGTTTATGACGAAGATTATTTGAATCCAGAATTAATTGGTATAAATCAAATAGTAGGAACAGGAAATATGAACAATAATATAGAAGCTGTATATCCTAATGAATCCTATGTAGAATTTCATTTTAGCGGATTTGATCCTCAATTTATGGGAATGGATTGGCGAAGTTTAGTTTTAGTATTTGAAGAAGTTAACGGAGATTGGTTTTTAGTAGGTATTGTTCATGGTGAATGGACAGCTTAAAAAAAGAAGAATGAATTAACTCTTTATAATTCATTCTTCTTTATAAATTCAGAAAATACATTTAGTCCTATGAAGAAATAGTAAAGTCCTCCAATCATGTACAATACACTTTTATATGTTGTAATACCAGGACTTTGTTTTGTTTTCTTCTCACCTGTTAAACACCAGTTTGAAAAATGCTCACAATTATTACTAGTAATTTTATATCCACCAAAATCTGTATTTAAATATTTCTCAGCTCTTTTTATGATTTCATTTCGACTCAAATCGACACTATTATTCTCGTATTCTAATATGCCATCAGAACCGGTAAATTTATCTATAGATATTTTTTCTACTCTTCCCATTTTTAACTTTAATATGCTGGGGCAATAGAAATGAATTATTTCATCTTCACTCACCTGTATTCCATAGTGTCTATAGTATACAATTCGTGCTATTAATTTATCTAAGATACAACTGTCCTTATTCATTCTATTTTCTATATTTTTAAATAATAAGGGTTCTCTTGTAACGAATACTATATCACCTATCATCTATTAACCTCCCTTATATTAATTCATGATTTAAATACTTTAAATAATTATAACCTTTTTTTATATTAAATGATAGTTTTTTTTAAAGTATTTTTTATAATTTTCAATTAATCAATTTCAAGGTTTTAAAAAAGGTTTAACTTCTAGTTTGGTTTTCTCCATAATATCTAAATTAAATTATATTTTAAAATACTAATATTATTTTTCTTCATATTTCTTGAATTTTTCAGTAGCTTTTACAAGTTCATGGATAATCCCTTCTTCAGCTGTTGAATGTCCAGCATCACCAACTACAACAAATTCCGAGTTATTTAATTTATCGTGAAGCTGTTTTGCAGTATATGGTGGACATATAAGATCATATCTACCGTTTACTATAAATGTAGGTATGTTTTCAATTTTTTCTATATTATCAAGTATATAATTATCTCCTTCACCAAACATATTGTTATAAAAATAATGGCATTCTAATTTAGCTATTGCCAAAGCTTTATCTGGCCTTGTAGATTCTTCTATTATCTCTTTAGAAGGAATTAGTTTGACAATATTTGCTTCATAAAAACTCCAATTTACTGCAGCCTCTAAAATTTCTTCTTCTGTACCTTCTGTAAATATTCTATAATATGCAGCCACTTTACTTTTACTATTTTCATCTATTGGCTCTAAAAATTTATCCCATATTTCAGGAAAAAATCTAGCGGTTCCACCCTCAAACATCCAATCTATTTCTTCTCTTCTAGAAAGCCATATCCCTCTAAGTATTAAAGCTTTTACTCTTTCAGGATAATTAATAGCATAAATCAAGGAAAGGGTTGAACCCCAGCTCCCTCCAAAAATAATCCAATTATCAACACTTAATACTTCTCTAATTTTTTCCATATCACTAATTAAATCCCAGGTAGTATTTTCTTCAAGTTCTCCTAAAGGTTTACTTTTTCCACAACCTCTTTGATGAAATAATATAATTCTGTAAAATTTAGGATCAAAAAATCTTCTGCTAGTTGGACTAGTACCGGCTCCCGGTCCACCGTGAACAAATAGTATTGGTTTTCCATTTGGATTACCTGCCTCTTCATAATAAATAGTATGGATATCTGATACTTTAATCTCACCCTGGTTATATGCTTCTATTTCAGGAAATAGTTTATATTTTTTACTCATTTTAACCCCCCACTTTTTTTATTGTTTATTATATTGTAATCTCCTTTTTATTATTATACAAATATATTTTATTATAGATTAAATAATTTAAAATTGATATAATAAGAATAAAAGTTAGGAGGCTTATAATGAAATTTATGTATCAAAAAATTGACACTCCAGCCTTATTGGTTGATCAAAATATAATGATGAACAATATTAGAGATATTCAAAGGAAGTCAAATAAGCTTGGACTAAAATTAAGACCTCACACTAAAACACATAAAATGCCCACTTTAGCAAAAATTCAAATTGATGAAGGCGCTATAGGAATATCCGTAGCTAAAGTTGGCGAAGCAGAAGTTATGTCAGAAAATGGAATTAAAGATATTTTTATTGCAAATGAAATCGTAGGAGAAAGCAAAATAAATAGACTTAGAGCCCTAAAGGAAAAGATAAATGTATCTGTTGGCATTGATGATCCTTTTCATGTTATTCAACTAAATAAAATATTTAAAGAAAAAAATATGTCAATAGATGTGCTTATTGAAATTGAAGTTGGAGAAATGAGATCAGGGGTTACATCAGAAGAAAACTTTATTAAATTAGTTAATTTAATAAAAGAATCCCCTCATGTTAATTTAAAAGGAATTTTCTCCCACGACGGTCATTCCTATGGAGCAAATTCCGTTAAAGAAATAGAAAATATTTTTATTGAATCCCAAAAACACACATTATCCTATGCTGAAATTGCAAAAAGACTAGATTATCCTCTTGAAGTAGTAAGTATAGGATCAACTCCTTCTTTTATGTTTGATTTTGAAATTCTAGAAGGAATTACTGAAGTAAGGATAGGTACTTATATCTTTATGGATCTAATTCAAGGTAATATAATTAGCAACTATGATAAATGTGCTGCTACTGTTTTAACCTCTGTTATAAGCAAGCCTACCAACTCAAGAGTAGTAACTGACTCTGGAGCCAAAGCCTTAACTATGCAAGGTAAAAACAGCGGTTTAGGAAAAACACAAGGTATCGGTTTGATTAAAGGCTTTGAAGATTTTTTTGTTGAGAAGGTATACGACGAACATGGAGTTATAATTAATGAAAAATTTAATTCTTTAATCAATATAGGTGATAAAATAGAAATTTTACCAAACCATATATGTCCTGTTGTAAATTTATACGATAAAGCATATTTAGTTTCAAAAGGTGAGATACTGGAAGAACTGGAAATTTCAGCTAGAGGAAAAATAATTTAGATAAATCCAATAAAATATAATGAAAGTATGTAGTAAAAAAGCCATTAAGGTTATTAACTTGAATTTAAGCTTTTTCGTTTTATGTTTCAATAT
>Ga0102941_1000745_pt1 | contig 15333 bp, 15 predicted proteins | sample SalPonR2_C_D2_MG_FD_79281 | JGI IMG/M metagenome (GOLD analysis project Ga0102941, IMG submission 79281) | Salt pond soil microbial communities from South San Francisco under conditions of wetland restoration - Salt Pond MetaG R2_C_D2_MG | ecosystem: Environmental > Aquatic > Marine > Intertidal... | reverse complement strand
TGCGCCGCCGAAGAGGCTGCACTTATAGTCGCGGGAGCTCAACACCGCTCGGCCGCCGGCGCGGGCACTGCCACCGCCAAAGGCACTGCCACCACCGCGGCCAAAACCGCTGCTGCTGCCGCTGCCGCTTCTACCACCGCCGCGGCCACCGCCGCTACATCCAAAGCCACTGCCGCAGCCACTGCTGCCACTGCTGCCGCCGGAAAAAAGGTGCGCATCATCGAGGCCGGTTCCGGCTGGGGCGGCCTCGCGATAGCCTTAGCACGCAGGATTCCGGGAGCGCAGGTAGTGGGCTATGAAAACTCGCCCCTGCCCTTTCTCTGTTCCGCCCTGCGAGCCCGGATTACCGGCTGCCCGTGGGTACAGTTCCGTTTTAGCGACTACCGCAAGATCGATCTTGCCGAGGCCGATATAATCGTAGCGTATCTTTTTCCGCAGGGAATGAGTGACCTCGCGCGACTCCTTACATCGGCGAGCGAGAAAAGCAGGCCCCCAACCCTCATCAGCAACACCTTCGCACTGCCGGGCATACAGCCGGAACGCAGGCTTCAAAGCGGCGACGCCTCGCTTTCAACAGTATACGTGTACCGATCTGCCGGCGGTATGATAAAAACCAACCGAATGTAGGATATTCGAACGGATCCATTTGACTTATATCTAATATGTGATTACTGTAATTACATGAAAGCGAAAATAATTAAAATTGGAAACTCCCGCGGAATCCGACTACCCAAAAAGCTTCTATCCCTGTACAACCTGACCGAAGGTTCTGACGTGGAAATAGAGCAAAATCGCGATGGTCTATTTCTCAAACCTATGCAACCGGAGTATACCCTCCCATGGGAAGAGGCATACCAGCAAATGGCAGCTGAACAGGAGGAAATATTGGAATGGGAAGAATGGCACGCAAGCGATCAGGATGGAATCGATGATTGATCGATACTGTGTATACTGGGTAAGCCTCGATCCAGGCACCGGAAGTGAAATGATCAAAACCCGGCCGGCGGTTGTCGTCAGCGATCAGCTTATGAACCACTACCTGCACACCATCGTCGTCTGCCCGGTTACCTCCCGGATTCATCCAGCCTGGCCAAGCAGGATCCAAACTATGGTTACCGGTAAAATGTCCGAAATTGCAGTAGACCAGATCCGGACCATCTCTAAACAGCAGATCGGAAACCAAATAGGCTGCATTCAAGAGACCACAGCAGAACAGCTGCGACATGTCATAACCCAGATGTACGGGGTTCTCTCTGTAAGCCATAATGCTTCACTACATTGAACACGAAAAAGTTATAGTACGATTTGTCAGCTTGTACCTGCTGGGCTTAGTTCTCTTTTTTGCCGGTTGGACCCTTAGCTATCTGGTCCTACCGGAAGGTCTCATCCGGGGGCTATCGCCGCTCACACAAATGGCAGGTGACGAAGCGGCTGCGGTAGTACTATCGGTACTGTTCCTTGCGGGAGCCGCGTTCCGGGAAGCGTACATGGTCATGCAGGTATAAACACATTATGAGATGATAGACCGGGTTTATGCAGAAGGAAAAGTGATGGTAAAGCAGGTAACAGGATTTCTTTCCAGCGTAAGACTGCCGCGCAGTTGCTCGACAAGGTTTTGTATAAGGATAAGGCCCAGACTGGATACTGTTTTGATGTTCAGGTCCTCCGGAAACGGATACCCGTTGTTTTCTATTTCCAGTGTGTAATGTGAGTTCTTCTCTGAGAGTGAAACTCTGAATTTGTTTTTTTCTGATCGCGAATCGAAACCGTGTTTTACCGCATTTGTGGCAAGTTCTGATAAAATCAAACCCAGGGGTACTGCACGATCGGGGTCGATGTACACCTCGTCCATATCAATATCGATAGAGATTGGCGTGTGTGAAAGTGAGTAAAAAATCTCTTCCACGAGTTCCCGAACATAGCGAGGAAGTTGAATCGCACTCACGCTGTCATCGCGATAGAGTTTTTCATGAACCGTACTGACCGCCCTGATCTGATTTTTCAGGTCCTGCACAACTGTCTGGTTTTCTATCTTGTCGGACTGGAGATTGATAAAGGAGTTGATCATGGCCAGGTTATTTTTCACACGATGGTGAATCTCCTTTATGAGAAAATTCTTATCTTCCAGAGCCTTTTCAAGCTGTTTCAAATACAAATTGCTGCGGTAATAGAGGTACACTATCAGGCCCATTAGCAGAAGCAGGGCAAAACCGGTGGCATTATTGCTCATTCTAATTGTAAAGAGCTGCCGCTCAATATGGGTTTCGATGTACTCCTGCAGTGTGGAAAGGCTTGCCTGAATCGCATCATGATCAACCTGTTCAGGGTTTTTGGATAGAGTATCCACCTCGGATTCCAGTGTTTTCAGTGCCGAATTAAGCAGAGTATCTACACTGCGCAGTTTATCGAAAAACGGGCTTTGTGATGTTTTGTTTAGCAGGTGTGTGAAATCGTTGTTGTGCTGATTACGCGCAGAGTTCGATTCTGTCTGAGATTGGCTCCGGTAATAGGCTGTGTTGAGCTGGTACACTCGCCATTGATTGGAAAGAACTGCTTCGGTTAGGTTATGCGTAAAATGCAGAAAACCGAGCATAATAGCGAGCGTGACCAGCATGATTATTAACGGAAACACTTTTTTTAATCTTTCAAGCCCATACATAGTAACTCCATTTTACAGTATTTTGGGGATATAGCAAAGAATTTATGACCCCGGTACACCTGATTGGTACAATCCTGGTATAGTCCCCCCTCGGAGAGTTTGGTACAATTTTTTATGATACCAGCGTGGCCATACTCAAGGCCGGCTTACACCGGCCTTCAGCAGTATAAAATACTCTTCTTTGCCTTCCTAATGGGAGTTGCAAACGGAACAATGGGTATTATTAATGCGCATGTACTGGAGTTACCCCTGTTTTTGGATACCATTGGTACGCTGCTCTCTACCGCTCTATGGGGGTTCTGGCCCGGCGCGGTGAGCGCTGTATCCACCCATCTGCTGCAGGAATTATTACGCGGCGTAACAGGAGCTTCTTTCAACCTTCCATGGATGATCTGCAGTCTTTCTTCGGTTATTACCCTGGCCCTGATGATTCGCTTTGGACTTTTCAAAACCTTTATTCATGCACTGCTGGTTACCATTCTAATTACCTTTGCAAACTCGATTACCGGTGCCTTGGTAGCCACACTGTTCTTTTCCAGCATCACCCTCCACCCCGTCGATTACATTATGACCGCTTTCCTCTCAGTGGGGCAGAGCTTTCTCAGCGCCTCCTTCTGGGCGCGGCTGCCGGTTAACCTTATCGACAAGGGAATTGCGGTGTTTATTGTATTTTGCATTACCTACCTGATTCACCAAAAGCACAGTAAAGAACTATGATATTGGGGCGGCCCCGGCTTCCGTCCCGCGCCGTCTTTACCCCGTGTGCGCCTGCTCCTCCGCCATCTCGGCGGCCATCTCACGCAGTTTGAACTTGCGGATTTTGCCGCTGGCGGTCAGTGGAAACGCGTCCACGAAAAAGACGTGCTTCGGGGCCTTGTAGCGGGCCATCTTCTGCAGGGAGTAGTCGCGCACATCCGCCGCGCTGAGGTCGCTGTCCGGCGTGCGGATAATGAAGGCGCCGACCACCTCGCCGTACTTCTTATCCGGCACACCGACCACCTGCACGTCGCTCACCCCCGGAATAGTGTAGATGAACTCCTCGATCTCCCGGGGATAGATATTCTCGCCGCCGCGGATGATCATATCCTTGATGCGGCCGGTAATCTTGTAATAGCCGTACTCGTCCACCGTCGCCAGGTCGCCGGTGTGCAGCCAGCCCTCACCGTCGATGGTCTTGGTGGTGGCCTCGGGCATCTTGTAATACCCCTTCATTACGTTGTAGCCGCGGCAGCAGATCTCCCCCTGCTCGCCGGCAGCCACCTCGGAGCCATCCTCTGGGTTGATAATCTTCACTTCAATCCCCGGCAGCTTAGTGCCGACAGTGGACACCCGGCGCTCCACCGTGTCGTCCACACTAGTCTGGGTAAATACCGGCGAGGCCTCGGTCAGGCCGTAGGCTATGGTCATCTCGCTGCAGTGCATATCGTTGATCACCCGCCGCATCACATCTTCGGGACAGGGCGAGCCGGCCATAATGCCGGTGCGCAGCGAGGACAGGTCGAACATATCGAACATCGGATGGTTCAGCTCGGCAATGAACATGGTTGGTACGCCGTACAGAGCGGTACACTTCTCTTTCTGCACCGCCGCCAGCACCCGCAGCGGGTCGAACTCCTCCAGCATCACCAGGGTTCCCCCGTGGGTCAGCACCGCCAGCACGCCGAGCACTATACCGAAGCAGTGAAACAGCGGCACCGGTAGGCAGAGCCGGTCGCCGCTGGTAAACCTCTGCCGCTCGCCGATGCTCCAGCCGTTGATGAGGATGTTGCTGTGGGTCAGCATCACCCCCTTCGGGAAACCGGTGGTCCCGGAGGTGTACTGCATATTCACCACATCGTCACAGGCAATTGAATCGCGCATCCCGTTCAACCGTTCGCTTTCGGAGTGAGCGCCGAGCAGCATCAGCTCGTTGGTATTGTACATGCCCCGGTGCTTCTCCTGCCCCACGTAAATAACACTCTTGAGGAAGGGATACTCGCTGCTGTTCAGGTGGCCCCGCGGGTCACTCCGCAGCTCCGGCACCAGCTCGTAGATGGTGGAGATATAATCCACATCCCGGTAGCGGTCAACCAGGGCCAGGGCCTTCATATCCGACTGCTTCAGCACATAGGCCAGTTCGTGGGATTTATAGGAGGTGTTCACCGTCACCAGCACCGCCCCGATTTTGGCCGTAGCGAACATGAAGGTCAGCCAGTCAGGCACGTTGCGGGCCCAGATACCCACATGATCACCCGGTTCGATGCCGATGGACAGCAGCCCCTGCGCCAGGTCATCAACACGGCGGTTGAACTCGCCGTAGGACCAGCGCAAACCACGGTCAGGGTACACCACAAAGTCCTGCTGCGGGTTCTCGGCCACCTTTTTTTCAAAAAATCGATTTATCGTTTCAGTAGAATTCAACATACAGTTTTTCGCCCCGCTTACATGGGAGTGTAGATAACCGCCAGGATGCGCGCCTCTTCGGAACCGGCGGTGTGCACGTAGTGGGGAACCACCGAGTCGTAATAGATGCTGTCGCCGGCGTTCAGATTGTAGATCTCTTTACCGTAATGCACACGAATCGACCCGTCCAGCACGTAAATAAACTCCTCACCCTCGTGCTCGGAGAGGTTCAGCTCCTTCTCCTCGCCGGGCCGCACGGTGATAACAAAGGGCTCCATATGCCGGTCCTTCTTTTCAGCGGCCAGCGAAAAGAAGTCGAGACTGCTCTGGTCGGAGACGGTCTTGCTTCCCGAAAAGCGAATAATCTTGTCGCTCCTGCCGCCTGCCACCATCACCGGGCCCTGTCCCGGGGCATCATCTAGAAAAGTTCCCAGCCGCACCCCCAGCGCCCGGGCAAGCTTGAGCAAGGGCGCCAGCGAAGGGGCCAATTTGCCCCCCTCCAGCTGTTCAATCATCTGGGCGCTGACGCTGCTGAGCTCCGCCAGACGCTCAACCGAAATCTCCCGCTGTTCGCGGGTCTGTTTGATTTTCGTTCCTATAGTATTCGCATTGTCCATGCGCTCGATAGTAGAGGGTAATTCAAGCTCTTGCAAGACGTGTGTCGACCGCAAACCGAATTTAATATGAAACCTATCTGATTGCTGAAGAGAACGGTTACCAACGATAGTACTCTTCGCACTCACAAACTATGTGTCCCAATATTGTATTATCGGGTGTACACTATAGGGTGCACCTTCGCCTGATCTTAGGTATCACTTTGAGGAGGTGAAATATGAAAAGTTTTCCTACTGCTATTCTTTTTATTTTGATAGTTACTGTCCTGGTCCCCGCATCGATTACAGCCGAACCAAATCCTATTCCGCTGAGTGAGCATAAAACAGTTGTGTTTCAAGACGGCCCGGATTATTCATCAGGAATGGTCTTTGGTGTACAGCAAGAAACCGAAGTTACCGTAACTACTACTACATATTCTGACAAACTGCTTATTGATCTTTACTACCCTCCAGATATGCTCTTTTCTGAACCCCGCCCAGCGGTATTGATTGTAAACGGTGCTCAATCAGATGTGAAAAACCGCAGGGAGATCGGCCGGCCGTACATGCGTACGAATCAAGCCCTCGGATGGGCTCAGCTTATCTCCGAACAAGGCTTGGTGGCAGTTACCTACGAAACCGGCAGCAGCACCGAGGCAAGCTTGGTTGATGTAGTTGAGTGGCTACAGCAGAATGGCAGTGTGTACGGTGTACACCCTGGCGTTTATGCAAGCGCATTCCCAGTAAAGAATCACGGAAGAATTAAACCCGCTATACTGCTGAGAAACAATCCCAATTCGTATCTTGATAGTCGATATAAATCCCTCTAAAATAGGTTATATACTCATAGTTCCGCAGAAGAATGTGCTTAAGAAGGTAGGTAGTGCCAAAAAAAATCCTGATAGTCGAAGACGAGGCAATTATCGCAATGTCCGAAGCCCAAATGCTCGAGAAGCACGGCTTCGAGGTGAGTACCGTTCACAACGGCGATAAGGCAGTCGAGGCCGCTGCCTCCGATCCAAAAATTTCCCTCATCCTCATGGACATCGACTTGGGCAAAGGAATGGACGGCACCGAAGCTGCCGAAATTATACTCGAGACCCGCGACCTGCCCGTGGTATTCCTCTCTTCCCACACCGAGCCGGCGATAGTGAAGAAAACCGAGGGCATTACCTCCTACGGCTACATTGTCAAGAACTCCGGCGAGACGGTACTGATTGCCTCCATCAGAATGGCCTTTCGCCTATGGGAGAGCGAGGACAAATTCCGTAAAGCCTTTGAGTACACCTCAGTGGGAATGGTCCTCACCTCCCCCTCCGGAGAGCTCCTTCAGATAAATGCGGCCTTCGCATCAATGCTCGGGTATTCACCGGCGGAAATTTATTCGGTCAATTTTACAAAACTAACTCACCCGGAAGACATTGAGATGAGTGTCGATCAGATGAAAATGATACTATATGGAAAGGCCGACCACAGACAGTTCACCAAGCGCTATATCCGAAAAGATGGAGCTGTAGTGTGGGCAGATATCAACACCATGCTTCTACGAGACTCAGAGGGAAAGCCGATTCACTTCGTAACCCACGCCCAGGATATCACCGAATCCAAGCGTATGCAGGAAGAAATCGATCGACAGCGTGAGCAGTACGATCTTCTGTTGCGCTCGGCACCAGCCCCCATACTCGTAGCTCAAGACGGCAAATATGTCTATAGCAACCCCAGTGCAGCAAAGCTGATGGGGTATACATCTTCACAAGAACTCATCGGAACACCTATTCAGCAGACCATTTGCAAGGATTCATTGAAGAAGATTAAAAAACGAATGGAACAACTCGAAGCGGGCCGCTCAAATCCTGCCCAAGAAATCACCATCCTTCGTAAAGACGGAGAAACCCTCTGCTGTGAGTCAACATCCATACCGATTACGTATAACTCTTCTCCCGCCGCCCTCATTATAGGCCGCAACCTGACTGCCCAAAAACAGATTGAGGCTGCACTGAAGGAGAGCAGAGATAAAATTGCGAGCATATTGAAAGCAGCCCCTACCGGCATAGGTGTCGTCCAAGGCCGGAAAAAACGGACCCTAGTAGAAGCGAATGAAAAATTATGTGTTATGACCGGCTACACCCGGGAGGAGCTCCTCGGAAAATCCGCCAGGATTCTCTATCCATCTCAAGAAGATTATGAGTACGTCGGTTCAGAGAAATATCGGCAGATCGATGAACACGGCACCGGAAGCGTTGAAACCCGCTGGCAGAAAAAAGACGGGACGATCATGGAAGTGCTCCTCGCCTCATCCCCCATTCATCCAACCGACATCTCCCTGGGAGTTACCTTTACCGCAATGGACATCACCCAGCGCAAGCAAGCGAAAAAAAAGCTCCACGAAAAAGAAGCTCTGTACCGCAATCTAATGGAAAACAGTATCGACGCTACCTATTTAATGAACGAAACGGGTAAGGTGCTACAGGTCAACCATACTGCCTGTGAGATGCTCGGCTACTCCGAGGACGAGCTGCTGCAATTGACAATTGATGATATCGACCCCAACTTTCCCTCTAAGCGTTTTATCGAATTCTGGAAACACAAACCGGAGGGGTCGACTGTGTTGTTCGAAACTATCCATAGGCACAAGAGTGGTAAGGAGATACCCGTCGAAGTAAATGGGATTTTTTTTATACTTGACGGAAAAAAATACCTCTTCGGGGTTTCCCGGGACCTTACGGAGAGAAAAAGGAAAGAGGAAGCTTTGAAAAACAGTGAGGAAAAATATCGCTTGCTGTTTAACTATTCAAACGACGCCATCTTTGTACATGAGATAGGAGAAGACAATCTACCGGGCAAAAATATCGAGGTAAACGAACAGGCAACTACTCTATTGCAGTACAGCCGGGAAGAACTCCTGAGCATGTCTGCAAAAAGTGTAATGCCGGAGGCCAGAGCCTCTGAAATGTTACTGCATGCCCAAGAACTACTACAAAAAAAGCATCTTACCTTTGAAACCGAGAATATAAGAAAAGACGGGGTTGTCGTTTCGATTGAGGTGAGTGCATATCTCTACTCCCTAGGAACCAGGAGGTTTGTGGTAGCAAGTGTTCGAGATATTACTACGCGCATACATACAGAAGAGAATCTCCGAAAAGCTCTTAAAGAAAAGGACTTCCTCTTGAGAGAACTCAACCACAGGGTAAAAAACAACCTCTCTATGGTCTCTTCTCTTATCAGCTTAAAAGACTCGGAAATTGAAGCCGATCTAAGTGATCTGAAACACAGAATAAATGCTATTCGTTTGGTACATGAGAAGCTCCAACACTACAAAGAACTGGACAAAATCGAGGTAAGAGAATACTTCCAAGAGCTTTTAGAGACCATATTCTCCTCCAGTGCCGACCGGAATGTAAGAATAATCAATAAGGTCGAAGAGCTGAGTATTCCCACAAAAACAGCTATCTCTCTGGGCTTAATCGCAAACGAGATAGCCACCAACGCAATCAAATACGGCTTTAACTCCAAGAAGGAAGCCATTTTTACCGTGAGCCTTGCAGAAGACAAGGAAAACCACCTCTACAGCCTCAGCTTTTCGAATAGTGGAAATCCCTTTCCCGAAGATATCAATATTGAGAACACGGAAACTTCGGGCTTACAACTGATATCTATCCTCGCAAAGCAGGTGAAGGGAACACTGGAATTAGAAAAACGCCCCAGTCCGAAATTTACCATCCGATTCCCGGTAGATCCATAGTTTATTTAACCTCCCCATCCATGGTACTATAAAGTATGACGGAAGGTGCGGTGCAGCGTTCGACATTCACCAATCATTACGGCCATATAGCGCTCATGCTGACGGCCCTGCTGGTGATTTCAAGTCTGATCACAGCCCCGCGATCTCCGCCGACACCTCCCAGAACACAGGGAGCAACACTATGAAAGTAACCATTATTTACGACAATACCGCCTTTCGAGAGAACCTCAAGCCAAATTGGGGCTTTGCCGCCCTGGTAGAAGCCCACGGACGGCGCATTCTCTTCGACACCGGCACCCGAGGCGCCCTGATGCTCGCCAATATGCGCACGCTGGGCATCGACCCTGGCAGCATAGATGATGTGTTCATCTCCCACTCCCATTTCGACCACACCGGCGGACTGTCGGCCTTCCTCAAGCAGAACCGCAAAGTCACAGTCTGGTCCCCGCCCTCATTTCGCGGCGCAAAACGATCCTCCAAGGTCATCCAGGTCCCCCAGCCCCGTACTCTCTACGATGGAATCCACTCCACCGGCGAGCTGCAGCGCATAGAGCAGTCCCTGTGCATCGAAACCCAACTGGGCATTATCATTATCGCCGGCTGTTCCCACCCGGATATGGAGACCATCCTCAGCGCTGCCTCGCAGTTCGGGGAAGTCTATGGCATTATTGGAGGCCTGCACGGCACCCGCCCTGAAAGCCTGGCGGGGCTGAAGCTGATCTGCGCCACCCACTGCACCCGCCACAAAAAGGCCATCCAGCGCTTGTATCCGGAGGCCTACGTAGAGGGCGGAGCCGGCCGGATTTTGGAAATTGCTGCAACTGTCTCAGCCCACTAAGCGATTCTGAACGCCCTTGCTCTGCGCCCTCCAGCTTCTCTGTTTGGCTCCTGAACAAAGGTCCCTATCCCTCCACCAGCCGCCATACCTGCTCTGCCCCTTGCAAGACAGCAATTCTAAAATTTGAAAATTTTACCAGAATTTTCAAATTTAGAATGCTCACATTTTGTTTAAGATAAGTAAATTAGCTTAAAGAGTTTGAGGTTATTCTAATTTTGGAAGTCAAAAGACTTCCAAAATTAGAATTCCTGCTTGCAAGAGGCGCCCCCTTGCGGATATCCTGTTCAGTAAATAGTGTAAAAGGCGGAGCAGTATTATGGAAACAGAACACAAGGTCTACACTCTACTCGAAGAGCTGGGAATCGATTACGAACAGCACTCCCATCCGGCCGTGTACACCGTCGATGAGGCCCTCCAGCACTGGCAGGACATCCGCGGGGCCCATCCAAAAAACCTGTTCCTGCGCAACGACAAGGGCAAGCGCCACTATCTGGTCATCGTCGATCATGCCAAACAGGTAAACCTCAAAAGCCTTCAGCAACAGCTCGGCTCAAGCCGCCTCAGCTTCGCCTCCCCGCGCCGTCTCGAAAAATACCTCTCCCTCACCCCCGGCTCGGTCTCCGGCTTCGGCCTCATCAACGACACCGACCGCCTCGTCGAGGTCATCATCGACCGCGAGCTCATGGACCACAGCCATATCAGCTTCCACCCCAACATCAACACCGCCACCCTCACCATCTCCACCGACAACTTCAAAAAGTTCCTCGACTACTGCGGCAACAAAGTGCGCTACCTTTCAATTTAAATATTTTTATAAAAATGCACTCCCCTAGACAGCCGGGGCCGCCCGGGCGGGAGGCCGCTGCGCTGCGCGCCCACTGCCTCCCGCCCAAAGGCATTTGGCCAAAGCCGATACCCGACCCGAGTGACCTTGTGTGTCAGCCTGCATACCCTTCATATATCCATAGTGTGTCTATTCTCCTTCCCAGGGGTTTATAAGCTCTACTCCGGTCCCCTGAAAATCGGCTGTGTTCCGGGTAGCCAGCAGGGCGGCATGCTGCAGGGCAGTGGCCGCCAACATTCCGTCTATTACCGCCGGCCGCCGGCCGCCGGCCTGGCTGCGTGCGACTAAATCCCCCCACCGAACCGCCGTCTCCTCGTCAAAACTCAAAATCCGCCCACTGAAACGCTGGCGCAGCTGTTCGAGCCACAGCCGCAGGGCAGCCCGCTTGGACCCCTCCGGCAGCTCCTCGACTCCCTTCTCCAGCTCGCCAAGCACCAGCGCCGGCAGATACACCTGATCCTCCGGCATGCCCTCTATCCATTCCATCACCCTCAGGTCAGGCTCCGGGCACAAAGCCTCGGAAATCACACAAGTATCGAGCACAATCACAGTTCCACCTCCCGCCCAGTATCCCCGGAGCGATCGATCTGCAACTCAACCCGCGGCGCCGCAACAAAAAACTCCCTCAAGCTCTGTTTCGAAGCTGTAATCCGCCTGTATTCATCGGCGGGCATCACCACCACCGCCTCCCGGCCGTGCCGGGTTACCACCTGGGCCCCAGACTCCAGACAGACATTCACCAGCTCACTGAAACGGGCCTTTGCATCCTGCAGCGACCATGCACGCATACAACCCTCCTTTTTCTTTAGTATAATATAACTAGTCTGACTAGTCAATACAAAAAAAATATAATCTTCACTCATCCGCGTTACCCCTGCTCACGCCCCAGGTTGCATGCCCGAGCACGAGAATCGTGCGCCCAGAGCCATATATCCGTAGTTTATATAACATCCCCATCCATGGTAGAATTGGGCCGGGAGGATGTATGGGAGAGACTATTCGCTTCGGGGTATCTATGGACAGCACTCTAGTGGAACTGCTGGACAAAATGACCCATGAAAAGGGCCACCCGAACCGCTCGGAGACCCTACGGGGGCTGGTCAGACAGGAACTCGTCAACACCTACGCCGGAGATGAAGAGCACCAGGTAATCGGGACCCTGACCCTGCTGTACCACTATGAAAGCGGTCTGCCCCGGGTATCGGTGGAGTCTTTTCCTTCCGTCAGAATTACCGCCAACCTCCAGCTTCACGCCGACAAAGAGGTGTGTGTGAAGGTCCTGGTTGTGCAGGGCAAAGGCAAAGAAGTACACGCCTGGGCGGAGAAGCTGCTGTCCAGCAGAAAAGTAATCGGAGACCTTACTATCGCCGCTACAGATGAACTTCAGAAGGTACTCACAAAACAACAATAGTCCGCATTGACAGAGAAAAAGATACCCTGTAGCCTCTGGGTGAGTGGCACGGTTTTTATTTTTCGTGTTACTTCTACACTTAACGGAGGTTTCCCAATGAACTACAGCTCGATCGGTAAACTATTTTTTGTGCTTCTGTTCATCTGTATCAATGCGGGGCTCTTTGCAATGGCACAGCAGGAAGGGCCGGAACTCGATGAGTTTCATGAGATTACGGACATGCGGGGACGGACAGTCTCAGTCCCCACTGAAATAGACAGTGTAATTGCCCTCGAAGCCGGCGCTTTGAGGCTGATAAGCTATTTAGATGCGGTGGATAAGGTAATTGCCGTGGAAGATCAGGGCCACGGCCGTGAAAAATCGGTGCATACCTTTTTTCCTTTGGCCACCTACCGTCTGGCCTATCCCGGGCTCAGAGAGCTGCCGAGTATTGGGAGCAAGGAAAATCATGAGGGGATCATCGCTGCCGACCCGGATGTTGTCATCTCCTCCACGGTTGATGTCGGCGAACTCGACCAACTTCAGTCGGTTTTGGGCATACCCGTCTTCGCCGTTAACGCCGATGTCGAGCTGTATGACTCGCAGCAATTTTACCAGCAGCTCAGGAGCCTGGGAAAAGTGCTGGACAAAGCGAACCGGGCCGAAGAATTGATCGAGGGCATCGATGCGGCGCTTACAGATATCGAGAGCCGGGCCGCCCGGGTTGAGACCCCCAAGCGGGCATATACCGGGGGCATGATGTTCTACGGCCCCGCCGATCTTCTCCGTACCACCGGCGATTACCTCCCCTTCGATCTCACCGGCACCGAAAACGTCATGCCCAGCAATCCTGCCAATAACCGCCAGCCCTACATGACCTCGCTGGAAGACCTGATTGCCGCCGCCCCGGACTATGCCTTCATCGACGCGGCCAATGTAAACCTATCCAAATCCGGATTTATGCAGCACCGGAAGGTGTTGGAAGAACAGGTGCCGGCGTTTGCTAACCAGCGGGTCTATACCACCCTGGTGTACAAATACTACGGCACCAACTGGGAGAACCAGCTGATCAACGTCTTCTATGTTGGAAAGGTCCTCTACCCGCAGCTGTACAGCGATATTGAGATAGAGGCAAAGGCCGAGGAGATATGGGAGCTCTTTTTCAATAAAAGCATGGACTACGATTCCGTCATCACCCATCAGAAAACCGGACTTGGGCGGGTAGATTGGTTTAATTAAGCCATGCAGCACAGCCAAGACCGCTCAGGAGCACCAGCAGAACCATACGAACTGTCCTCCGTACAGGCTCTTTACAGAAGCTACGTTAAAAGCAAGATTATATTCCTTGCCGCGACCGGTGTGCTGCTGATGCTGCTGGTGGTGATTTCTGCCGCCGCAGGAACTATCCGGATACCCCTGAGAGAGGTGCTTTCAGCGCTCCTGCGGCTGGACGCCTCCGGGGCGGGGAGGATCGTCTGGGAGGTACGGATGCCGCGAATACTTGCGGCCCTGCTGGCGGGGGCGGGACTATCTCTTTCAGGGACGGTGATGCAATCGGTCCTCCGCAATCCCCTGGCCTCACCCTATACCCTGGGTCTTTCCAGCGCTGCCGCCTTCGGCGCCTCCTTTGCAATCGTGTTCTTCGATGCGGGCACCGGTACTACTTCTACCGTTCTCATCAGCAACAGCTACGCCGTCGCATTGACCGCCTTTTTCTTCTGTATTCTCTCCACCATGGCCATCCTCTTGCTGGCGGTATTAACCAAAATCTCCTCCGAGAGCATTGTCCTGGCGGGAATAGCCATAGGCTCCCTCTTCTCCGCCGGCCTTACCCTTATGCAGTACCTGGCCGACAGCATACAGCTGGCAAGCATAGTATCCTGGAGCTTCGGAGATCTGGGCCGTGCCGACTGGCACGTTCTCACGATTACTGTACTCACTCTGCTCCCCCTCAGTCTGCTGTTTCTCTATTACCGATGGGACTTCAATGTGCTGGATACAGGCGAAGAGGCGGCTAAGGGGCTCGGCGTGAAAACCGGAGCTGTCCGGGTTGCCGGTATGACCGCTGCATCTCTCCTGTCCGCAGTTATTGTCGCCTTTTTCGGAATTATCGCCTTTATCGGTCTGCTCGCCCCGCATATAGCCAAGCGGATTCTGGGGGGAGATCACCGCTTTCTGCTTATCGCCTCACCCCTGATAGGGGCAATCGTCCTGCTTGCAGCGGATACCGCGGCCAGAACGGTACTGTCCCCAATGGTTCTGCCGGTGGGAATACTTACCTCACTTTTAGGGGGGCCTCTTTTCATATATCTGCTGATTGCCAGGGGGAAAAGATGATTCTACAGGTCGATGGACTAAACTTCCGCTATAAGAGTGTTCCCATCATCCGGGATGTAGCTTTGACCGTTTATGAAGGAGAGATTCTTTCCATTCTAGGACCGAACGGAGCGGGAAAAACCACGCTGCTCAAATGCCTCAACCGGGTTCTTGCTCCCCGGGGAGGGACTGTTCTTATCGACGGGAAAGATACCCGTGAGATGAGCCGCAGGAAGATCGCCGGAAAGATGGGCTGGGTGCCCCAGCAGGGTGAGGTCTCCAGCATAAAGGTGTACGACCTGATACTACTGGGACGAAAACCTCATTTCAAGTGGAGCCCCGGCAGGAATGACCACCGGCAGGCGATGGAGGCGATCCGGATGCTGGGGCTGGAACATCTATCTCTGCGCTATGCCGACGAAATAAGCGGCGGAGAGTTCCAGCTGGTCCAAATTGCCCGAGCCATGGCCCAGGAGCCCCGGGCAGTCCTGTTCGACGAGCCCACCAGCAGCTTGGACATACGCAACCAGCACCGACTTATGGCAAAGATCCAATCCCTTATTCACGCC
>Ga0102941_1000742_pt1 | contig 15352 bp, 20 predicted proteins | sample SalPonR2_C_D2_MG_FD_79281 | JGI IMG/M metagenome (GOLD analysis project Ga0102941, IMG submission 79281) | Salt pond soil microbial communities from South San Francisco under conditions of wetland restoration - Salt Pond MetaG R2_C_D2_MG | ecosystem: Environmental > Aquatic > Marine > Intertidal... | reverse complement strand
TTTCGGTTGTTGTTTCCGCTCACTGTCGGAGTTGGCCACAGAGCAACCTCCGCCTCCAACCTCTTTTTCGGGTTCCCTTGAGCTATCTCCTTCTCGCTTGGACCGTTCGACGAGCTCACTCGGGGGGTTGGCCAGTTCGACTCCGAGCCTTGAACGCCCGTGGGAGCTATCTGTACGAGGTACCACACTTTGTTCTGATCCTGAACCAGAACAGAAGACGCTTTGCAGTCTATCACGCACAGCTTGCGCTGCAGAGACGAACGCTTGTCGAACGGTAACGCGCTGTCCGTACAGTTGGTCTCTGTGGACTGCCAAAAAGAATACCCTTTTGCGCTGGTGGGGCGCACCGACTTGAGCCGCTGAGAATATATCGAACGTCGCAATGTAACCTCGGCGCTCCAACTCTCGAAGGACGTAGAGAGCCACAGGCTCTCCATCTTCCGCTCCGTCTTGATCTTTGCATTTTGCTGACAATATCCCGTCGACGTTCTCAAGGAGGACGAAGTAGGGCTGCATAGCTGAGAGTCCCTCAGCGATGAACGGAAAGAGATGTCGGGGATCTTCCGTCCCTCGGCCTGTGCCTGCGACACTAAACGGCTGGCATGGAAATCCTGCAGAGAAGAGGCCCACTTTTCGGTGAAAAGCTCGGAATGGGAAGGTTTTAATATCCGTGTACACAGGGCACGGATCCAGGATACCGTGTTCCATCTTTTGAACCAGGTTGTGTGCGCAAAAGGCTTCGATCTCCACATGAGCGACGGCTCTAAGATTCGGAAAGACTCTTTTGAGTCCCAATCCGATTCCGTCATAACCGCTACAGGCGGAGACATAGGTAAGTTTTTCGGTACTATCCACATTGTACATTTTACCCCTAAGAACGTATTTAAGGAATGAATAGTACTGAGCGCGTCATAAAATCAATCTTGCAGGGTACATCTACCGCCGATGCGATAGAGGAAGCTTTCGCTACGACCTACTTTAAGCTACAAAACAAGCTCAAGCCTGAGGCTCGTGAGGCGGCAAACAAGGCATACGATAGATGGGTGAGTGCTGGAAAACCTACAAAGTCTCACAGGGAAGGGAATTTTAGTGTGTCGAACTACAGTAGCTCTGGGCGTCCTGACGTGTTCAGGGTCGGGTGGTCTGGTCCTCAGTCTGACTACAGAGCCATTGGGATAGAGAACCAAGGCGAGCCTGACGGGGTGGATTGGCTTTGGATAGGTACTCACGAGGACTATAACAAGGTTTACAAGGGTGTCGTGAGCCGTGCGCGTCCTGTGGTGAGAAAGCGCAGATAAGGTGCGTGGTTAACATTTTCGCTGCTCATGTATAGGAAGGGGTATGAGCACTATTTACACCATCGAAGATTACGTCAACGAGCTGTCTGTTTTCTCTGAGCACGCTGAAGCCCTCGCTAAAGAGGCTGCGGAAATCGCAGAGAACCCTACGGAAGACGCAGTGAATGCTTTTGACGAGAAGCTTCGTGCTATCCGCCCCTCTAGTCAGGTGAGTTTTTGGAGCTTCCTCACCATTGACGAGATTCCCTCCGAGGGGACTGCTGATTTCTTTTTCTACGCTCTGAGCATGTACGTCTCGGACTTCTCCCGCTAACACCCGCTAACACCTTACTACTATGACACCAACCATCGGACTTATCTGTGCCGCAGTAGTCGGCATTTGTATCGCGTACTTCATCCTGAAGTATATTACGAAAATTATCCTAGCCGTAGCCCTAGTGGCTGCGTTAGTACTTGGCGGAGGGCTTGTTCTCGGCACGTTCACTGTCACTGACCTAAAGCAAGAAGCGGAAGGTCGCCTGTCTGCCGAGGATTCAAACTCAAACCTTCTGGATAAAGCCTTAAACTACTTCTCAGACCATGAAAAAGACATACACTAATTACGCCCTGATACTACTCGCCCTTCTCGTGAACGCCGTCCCCTGCTTCGCGCAGATGGACACTATGATGAAAGTCATAGCCATCAAGGAGAGTGCCGAGAATCCCTACGAACACCGCACTCAGTACCAGTTTACGCACGATGCGTGGATTGAAGTCAGCGATATGCCGTGGAGTTACGTCCTTGCCCACCCTGATTGGGCGGACGTACACGCCGAGGCTGAACGCGCCTGTGCAAGACGCATCGTTCTCATAGCCGACCAGCTGCGCAAGGCTGGTAGAGACGTAAACCCTTACGCTATCGCGTACTGCTGGCGTGGAGGGGTCACAGCCTACCTTAAACGCCCGTTAAACCCTGTTTACCACCGATACGCTACGGAAGCCTCAAACCTTTTCTTCCACTACGAGAAAGGCTTTGTGACGAACGCAAGCGGCTACGCTTTCTGTACGAAGCACGAGTACGTTGACGAATCTGGTTAGCGGCACACGTCTTTAGCGGATCAGCCCTCTTCTGGCAGGAGAGGGCTTTTCTGTGTTCTTAACCCCCGATGAAATAGCGAAGTGGTTAACAAATCGGGCGCTCATGTATAGGAAAGGGTATGAAGATATATTTAATCAGCAAAACAGGGCCTGAATGGTCTGAACCTGTCGAAGCTCATGCTTGTGGCAAAAAGAAGGCGTACAAACGCGCCAAAGAGTTGGACGAAAAGCTCAAATCAAGCAGCGACCCGTTTGACGCCATGAGCAGTCACACGGTTACGCCTATGGAACTGCAAGGCCTGAAAACAGACAACATGTTCCCGAGTCCGACGTTCAGGTAAAAAAAAACCCCCACCAGTTAAGGTGGGGGTTTTTGTTAAAACGTGTTAATCAGCGATTAACCGATAGTCTGTCCGAAGGCGACAGGGCTGTTCTGAATCAGACCACGCGCATACATGTTCGGGTTCACTGCCTTCTTAGCGAACGAGGTGGCGAAACCACGCTGGTTCACGAAGTCAGTGAGAACGATGTTTGGAGTGGTGTACAGCTTCTGGTACTCCGCCAGAACGTACCCTGTGGTGAGGAACTGGTCGCCCTTGTGACCCACGAGGAACTCGTTTGTTGGGTAGTGGGGATCAGCGAACACCTTCTTGTTGCCGAGGTCACCGATGTAGGTGATGCCCTGCATGTTGGTACGGTTGTTCTTCGCAACGAACTGTGGCAGAGTGGCGATAACCGTGCTGCCTTGCAGACCTGTCAGAATCCAGTTACCAGCAACCATGTTGGTGGAACCGAAGATGAAGTTGCTCGCAGTCTCGAACGCGTCGATGATGGAGAACTTGTGGGTCTGGTAGTTGACGTTTGCGGGCGGGATGGCGTCCCAAGTGACAAAACCAGCGTTGGCACGAGCGCGGAGGTCATAAATGACCGAGCGGTGCTTCTGGTAAGTCAGGGCGTTCGTGAGGGCGTTGAGCAGAACGGACTCAGCCTTGATGTTGTACATCGACTGGAGGTTCTGGTCTGCTTCTTCGGACCACAGAGCGCGGAGCTTGAGTACTTTCGCAGTCACCGGAGTGCTGGTGAGCTTGAGCTCGTAGTCCATGATCGCCGTGCTTGCTTCCGAGTTGAAAGCGTACGTAGCGGCCACGGTCGAGGTATTTGCGCCTGCGATTGTGATTTCACCAGTCACGTAGTTGACGGTACCAGAGAGACCACCTGAGGTGATGAACGAGCCGTTGCCGTCATCGGTAGTGGTGTCAGTGCCGTCCGTGATCTGGATAGTGCCTGGGCGAAGCGGTACGTAGTCGAGGGTGGCAGTGAGTGCGCCGCCGCCGTCCGTAGTACCGACAGTCTCGTCAGATACGACTTCGTCAGAGTCATCCCAGCGGTCAACTGCGCCTTGAAGCGCACGCCACATTGGGCTGCCTGCGGGAGTCGCACCCTTCTTCTTGCCTGTGACGATGTCCATGTACACAATCTGTGACACAGGTCCCGCCATCGGTTGAAGCGCGACAAGCTGGTCAATGACGTCGTTCTCAGACATGTTACTGATGACAGGGAAGATCCACTTGTCAAAAGTACCGAGGTTCTGAGTACGAGTTGTCTCATCGAGACGACCGAACTTGTTGCGGCAGTTTTCGAGCATAATGGCTGTGATAGCCTGCTTATGCTCGGGGAGGTGTTCGACGAACTCCTTCCAGCCTTTAGCGTTCCAAAGTCCCTTTGGATCGCCTTCTTGTACGCTGACAGGTGTTTCGGCAAGACGATAACCCCATTCCAGAACATCTGTGAATCGAGTCAGTTCTCCGCCGTTACTCGCCAGACGTGGTTTTCCGTTATCCATGATAACCATGATATTTTTCTCCTTGTCTTGAGTTTGGTGGTTGAGGCGGGGTTATTCCGCCGAAGTAGGTTTGTAGCCAGACATACGGCGAACCATATCAACCGACTCAGCGATTGAACGCGGGTCACGCGTATTAGACTCCGAGATGCTCACGCCAGCAGGCTGAGATGCAGACCCGGAAGGCTTGCCAGACTCTTGAACAGGCTTGCGGGGCTGTCCTTTGCCTTGGTCTTTGCCTTCTTGCGTGGGCTTGCTGCCTTCTTGCGTGGGCTTGCTGCCTTCCAGAGACTCGCGAATAGCGATAATGTCCTGGGGGACTTTCGCTTCCTTGAGCTGTTTCTGGACGGTTTCGTCGCTGAGCTTGTCCTTGAACTCCATCTCGATGATGCGACGTCCGAGGGTTGTGACATCCTCTTGGTAGCGATCGCGCATGGTGTCGCAAGTCTCGCACGCAGTCTTGAAGCGACGGTTGAGCTTGGCGTTCTGGGCTTCCAGCTTCTTGGCACGGGCTCTCCAGGCACGGCCACGGCGAGTGATCTCCTCGGCGAGCTTCTTGTACTTGTCGCCTTTCTTGAGGGACTCACCGAGCTTTTTCTTCAGAGAGACCCCGCGATCAGCGACGGCTTTGGTTACAGAAAGAAGTTTAGTGTACGATTCACTCAACTCCTGTGCTTTTTTGCTCGGGGCGGCGGCGGCTGCTTCCCACTGGCTCTCGACCTCAGAGATGCTCTCGTGAAGCTTCTGGGCGTCCCACGATAGCTTAGGGTCGGCAGCGGCCCACTCTGCAACTTCTTTGTGCAGAGATTCGAGGCGGCTCGCACCTTCAGCAAAACGCTTGGGAGTGAGTTTAGTAGGGTCAACCTGCTGCATGGACCCGATAGCTTCTTGGATATGCTTTTTGTCCATTGTAGGTTCTTCTTTGTTTTCTTGTTTGGGCGGCTCGCCGCCGTTAAATTCGAGTGCGGACTGTATAGCTGTGTTCACCTTGTCAGACAGGTCTTTCCAGTCTTCAGCCGTGTACGCTTCAGCATCTGCGGGTGAAATACCGTTAAGGTACTCATGTACGGCTAGGTCCGCCTTCTCAGCTTGTTCTCGGCTATCAATACGCCGTTGAAGGTAAGCCTCTTCGTCCCACTGCTTGCCTTTCCCGCCCGACAAGTACCACTCAATAGCCTCAGACGCCAGACCTTCGGTGTTTTCGCGCATAAGCTCCAGCGTAGAGTCGCTTAACTCCTGGGCTTCGCTCAAGGTCTTGGCGTACTTTTCGGGGTCGTTCGTGAATGATTCTCCGATTTTCTTTCCTTTAAGGAATACAGCGACATGGTTCGAGTCAGAATCTTTGACAGGGTTCACGAGTACCGTGGATTCGCCTACAAAAAGGACTCTTTGAGGCTTCTCGGGTGTAACATTAAGAGCCTCTGTCAAGGCTTTGGAGTCGTGGGGCTTGGCACCCTCTACTTGGGACTCGCGCTGAGGGTTGAGGACAGCTTCCTTGAAAGAAGGGGTGAACACGACGTCCCACCCCTCACAGACGTAGTCGTCATCGACTTCGTCAACACCGTCTTCTGCGGTATAAATGGATCCGAACCCACGGCTTGAAACGGTCGGGTTGTACCCGTGCTCGATCAAAGCACGAAGCTTTGCGCCTGGGCTGTTTTCGCCATACTCGATAATCTCGATTGCGCCGTGTACTTCGACGCCGTCAAGCTTCACCTCGGTAATCTTGTGCGAAATAGGGCTGAGGAGCGTAACAACCCCGTCAGAGGGGTGTTCAAGAAGGCCAAAGCAGGCGTTGTTCTTGATTAAAGTTTGAAGGTGGGAGTCTTCCTTGATGTTGTTCTCCCACACCGACGTGCGATAACGTCTTCCGTTACCATTAACAACCCCGCAGACTGACAGTCGACCTGGGATTGTGGTTTTTGTCATACCGCCTGGAAGGGATTCCGTGACGATATTTTTACGATCCACAAGCATAGGGCCTTGGACGTCTTCAAGAAGTTGCTTTTTTCCCATGCAATAACAATTGGGAAATGTACTTTATGTACGTCAAAAAACGTCAAGCGTTACAAAGACGATTGATTGATAGTAACTCAAGCACCTTATACTATACTTGGGGCGATACGCCATCGGTGGATAGTGAAGCCTCGATCGGATTGGTTATCTTGACGTACACAGGCTTGTAGTTTCCAAAGTTCCACACGTAGTCTAGCGCTCGCTCTACGGCGTCCATGCTCGCCCCTCTGCTTTTGAACCATTCTCGGCACTCATCAGGGTCAAGTTCCTCGGTGTACCCGTTTTCGACTATATCAAGCTTAAACCACGGCATAGGTATCTCGCGTGACACCTTTACAGTGATAGGTACAGGTTTGCCGTCATCCGTTGATTTTTCTGAAGACATCCATCGTTCGGTTAATAGATCCAGGGTTGGTGACGTGTTCTGGCATACCGGACCCTGTCTGCATTGCGCTTTCGGCTCTCATTTCAGGAGGCATACCGTTCATCGCTGGGGGCGGTGCTTGGTTAGGCATAGGAGCCTGCGGGAGGTCACCGTACTGACCTTCCCCTAACAGCGTACTCATTGCGTCGCTTTGTTGAGGCTGAGCTTGAGCTTGAGCCTGTTGCGGCTGAGCTTGAGCCTGTTGTGGCTGAGGACGTGCAGGTTGAGGTACTTGGTGAGGACTCAAAGGTTCTGACGCGCTGGGGGTTGCGTCTGGAGCTACTAAAGCAGCTGAGGTAGGTATGCGTCCGTCTGGCTCTGCTATTTCGTCAGGCTTAACTGCGGCAGGGCGTGCGTCAGTGCTTGAGCCTTCCGAGCTGACCTCTTCTGCGTCACTAGGTATCAAGTCTGAACCCTTGTTGTTATCATCAGGCTCCTGCTTTTCTCCTAAAAGGGCTGAAAGCGTGCTTGTATTCTTCTTCAACTTGGCTTTAGGTTTGCAGTTGCTAGGCGAAGGCTTTTCCGCTTTCTGTCGTGCCGCCGCTGAAGGTGCGCGGGCAGCAGTCGGATACCCGTCGTTCTCACTAAGACCTAGCATTCTGTTTGTTATATTGCTCATGCTGTTCTAACTACTATGATGAAACCAGCTATTGCCATACTCACGTACAACCGCGCCAGCGTACTAAAGAACAGCATCGCCTCCGTACTCAAGCATACAGACTGTGCTACAGCTATCTTTGAGGACGCAGGGTACAAAGACAACACCGTGGATTTTCTCATAAAAGACCGCGAGCCTCAAAACGAGGACGAGGTCTCCGAATGCGTACGGTGGTACGCTGACCGAGAGAGCTGCGAGGTGTACCTCGGGACTCGAAACATAGGCGTAGCAGGGAACTCTAACCGCGCCCTTCGCTGGTTCATGGAGAGTACCGATGCGGACTTCCTTCTGCTTTGCAACGACGACATCCTCGCAAAGGGCGACTTCACTAAGGCGTACGGTCACGCCCACGAGCATACTGACATTGGAATGTTCTGCTACTGCCCCTTTGACACGCCGCAGTACGCATGCGCCGAGACCCCTTATCGTGGTGTTCCACTGCGCCTCTTAACTCGCCTTACAGGTATGATGATGTCTATTACACGGAACACGGTCAAGGACATCGGCTACTTCGACGTGAGCTTCGGGCCATACGGGGAGGAGCACTGCGACTACACTTACCGTGCGGGTCTTGCAGGACACGCTGAGCTAGATGGGTACACGCACAACGGCATTGACATAAAGCAGGACTCCCTCAGCTACCAGGACGCTCCTTGTTCGATAGACGGATCACTGCGCCCTGAGCTGGACGAAAAAGCCTCGATCGCGATGAAGAAAGCGTCTGCGTCGTACAGCGTGCGTGACTACTACAGGCCGTTTGCAACAGCACACAACGATTACGCTGGAGGTGGGTCAGAAGGAATACGCATCGAGGACATGCTCGGGTACGCCGTGGTACAAAACCGTAAAGACGTCGTACACCCCTCTGAATTAGTGTCTTTTACTTAGGCTTGCTCGTCCATCCGCTTACGGAGTTCGGCAAGCTCTGTCGAGAGACGTGTAATCTCACGTTCGAGCCGCTGTACACGGCTCTCTCGCTCTTGTGCTACATCAGATAGCCCTACGATGCACTCAGTCAAACGAACAACTTGCCTATTCAGCTTGTCGTAATCCTCAAAGGCTTCCCCGCTCATTTCTTCTTCTTCGGGCGGGGACGCTCGATTACAGGTTTCGCGTGAGGCTGAACGTTACCAACAGGTGAGTGTGCCTGCGTAGATCGACGCGCTAAGCCTGATCTCTTACCGGCTGCCGAAGCAATCTCTGCGAAAAGAGCTCCATGGCACTTTCCGTCGACGCACACAGTGGTCTTCTGCTGGTAGCGCTGGACAGCGTGATCTGTTCGGGTGCCGTACACGCCGTCGACTTTAAGCTTCTCGCCTAAAAGGTTGAGGTTGGTTTGGAGCTGCGAAACAGCCTCCCCTGACATTCCTTGTTTTAGTAGCATAATACCTTAATTACTCCTATTTAGATTCGATTCCCAAGATACTCACGTCTACGTCCCCATCATCCTCGTGTGAAACAGACCTGAGTGTGAAAGATTTTTCCACCTCCTCGGTGAACGCACGGTACGACGCATCAATACCGCACCATCCGAGCCAAAATGCATGCGCCTCCCAGCTTGGGCGTACGAACGTAAGCGTAGATCCAGGGGCGACGAGGTTGACGATGTGCGCGTAGTCCTGCGCAGTTAAGCCTTTGTCCCAGTATAGGGTCACGTCGTCAAAGTAGCCTGTAACCTCTCCCTTGACGTGCTGCCTAGCGATAGAAGACATATCAAGAGAGTCTAGTGTCGTACTCCCTTGGGCCTGGGTGGCAGGCGCGTACACGTGGGAACTACAGTCAGAAAAAGGGTTCACCGCAAGACGGCTTGATACGTCAGGGCGGGCGACGTCAACCTGAAAGATTCCCCAGAACACGGAGAGCACGGTAAAGGCGTCCTGGTTTTTTATGGCGTTGCTGAGGCGCGTCCTGCTACTCACTGGTACGTCAGAGTACCCGTCCATTACCATCTCCCTCAGAGCGGCGTTGTCTGAGCATATAGTACCATCGTCGGTGTCAGCGATAGCGACACGGGCACGGCTAGAGAACAAGTTCACTTGGATCCTCCCTGAGAAAACCTTAGTGCCAGCTTCGCAGCGTCTGACGGCAGCGTTTTCATGTCTGCCATGACCTGAACGACAAACCACATCGTCCTAAAGGCGAGAACGATCATCCACAGCGCGAGAAATGTAAGCACAACCACGGAGTAGGCGAGCGAATACACGAAAGTGATGTCGCCAAACACGCAGTGGAAGGCGTAGGTGCAGAAAGTGGACGCTATTAAGAAGACGAACAGGAGATCGATCCTCTGTACAAACCCTACCTTAATGAGGGCTTTAGTTTGGGGGTCAAGTATTGGCTTTGGCATAATGGTTCTCTGCGTGTGCGTTTAGGAGGCTGACAGCTTCATCGTAAGAGCAGTCCTCAGGGAGGTAGTAACTCCTACCTTCCTGCTCTAGCTCACCTTTAAGGCTGTCATGTGGTTTACAGAAGCGGAAACGAAGGCTCTGTATGCAAAACAGTATGCCTGACGTGCCTGACACGGTAGCACCGCCATCAAGGTCTTTATGCCTGAAGTACATCTTGTTCTCAATGTAAGCTTTCTCGTAAGTGTCGCATAGGAACGAATAGACTTCCTCGTCTCGCTCCGAGAGGAAATGCGGGGTACTATCAGGGACGACCTGCTTGTGCGGAGTTATGGCGGGGATGCGCGTCATATTCTTCGCGCCGTTCAAGCGCGGGGACATGGTGATGTCCTCCAAGCCTACGTTCTCTGCCTCTTGCTTGCACGAGGCCTGCATACCGCACGCCTTACATAGGCGATTGTTTGCGTCATGGAGGATTCCAAAGCAAGACAGAGATGACGAGTGCCCTTTAGGTACGTGCGCTTTGATCTTCTCTAAAGCGCGTACCACGACCTCGTCGACTTTGTCGTACTGGTCTCTGGCGGCGAGCGTCATCATCCTGCGTACCACTAGCTTTTTGGTGGTCGGTGGTACGTGAACACCGAACACTTTCTCAAGGAAGCGAACGCTGCTGTTGTATTCTGAATCGTCTGTGTTCATGTTGGTTAGGTACTCTTTAACTTTAATTTTTACGCTAGAGTGGATTTCTTTGAACGATACCAGGCTTAACCCGAGACCTGTCGCTAAGTGCTCAAGGCGTACCCTTGTAGTAGAACTGTTTTTCCGAGCGCTCTCGAAGTGTGCCTCAAGGTGAGCCTCCTCGTTGGGTTCAATTAGCTGGCGTAGTACCACCCTCTCGGCAGGCAAAAGTACTTGTTCAATATCTCTGACAAGGTCCTCGTCAGCCTCGGACATCGCTTGCCCCAAGTCCTCTACCTGGACTCCGGAATCAGGGTCGTCTATACTTACCTCTACGCTTCGGTACGACTTGAAGTCTTCATCCGTTAGACGGTCTCCAGCAGCCTTTCTAGGCGGGGGCTTTACGCCTGTACGTTTAATCGTGAAGCGGTGCTGCTCCACAAGGCTGCGTACTCGGTTGTTGATAGATGCTTTGAGGTACTTGAAAAACTCTTCACGAGTAGGCATTATTTCAACCTTACCCTTGTCTATGAGCGTCGCTAGGCACGCGCGTCCTTCACCGCACAGTGCGTCGTAGTTTAGCGCGTAGTGGCTGTCATCCCTGTACTGCATAGCGACGCCAGCGATCACTTTGTTAATGTCGCTGTACATCTCCTCAAGCACAGGAGGGCGCAGTTTTGGGTTCTTAAAGACTAGGTTGAACTTTTTTCGATCGACACGAAGAAGCTTTGCAAGGGTCATTCATTTTACGTTTTGAGGGTGGGTACTAACTCCACAAACCATCGCTCTCATCGTACAGTGAATACTCGCCTGATACATCGCTAGATAGCGTCTCGGACATGTCGTTAAAGATGTCCTGGGCTGATCTCTGGCTTTTACCATACTTCTTTCCAATACGCTCGACAGATGACGGGTCGAGGTCTGACTCTTCAATCTCGCATGAGAGGTAGTAGTCGTCGGTAAGTTTTTTGATTTGAGCCAGTGTAGGGATTTTTAAGCGACTGCCGCCCATGACGGCAATTATCTGCTTCATCTGATCCCACGTTACGATTTCAAGCAAGTCCACGAGGTGCGTGTAAGCGTGGGCTTGTCGGAATAAATCTTGTTCAGAGAAAGGTACGCGTATGCGCCTGTAGTACATCTTTCTGAGTTCAACCAGAACCCAGCTGTAGAAGAATTTTGCAAGTTCGGGACTTACGCCCCAGGCATACCCTGCGCTACGTATTACAATAGTCTTTTTAATGGTCTCGTCTGCAACGATGGACTCTACTATAAACTTGATGCAGCCGATTTCCTGTTTCGACCCCCATCGGCTTGTCATAGAGCTAAACAAGAGGTTCAGCTCTGTGATTTTCTCTTGAGTCATTGCACCGTGGTCTTCAGTGCCGTGGTATTTCTCAAGGTTATCTCCTGTGGAGTGCATGCGTTTGCGAAGCTCGCTCTCGCGTATCACCTCGCTTCTAAAAGCGTTCTTAGCGCATTTGCCGAACCACGAAAACAACTTCCCTTTCTTAGGGTCCCACCCGTCCAGCCAGCGCACAACTTTGTTTTGAGCTGCCGACACGAGGCGGTCAAGGTCAACCGTGTTATGATAGCCTTCATGCTGGGCGAACATCTGAAACATCAAGGTCGAACCCTTGATTATTTCATTAAGAAGCTCCATGGCTTCCTCGTCTTCACCGTTCTTGACGCATTCTTTCCACCGTACAGCAAGCGGCGTCAGGCGTGACGCTTCAAAAATATGCTCTTTTTCGCTGCTTTTCTTCTTCTTCGGCATTTGTGTATAAGATTAAACTTCAATCGCCAATGCAACGCTAAAAAGACGTGCAGCTTTTTTTTTTTCTTAGTCGATGATTCCGTTAATACGTGCGCTGAAGATTTCCAGCAGTTCATCCATTTTCTTGGATCGAGAAACAGCCCCTGCGGTATTGTCCTGCTCCATCACCTGACTCGCAGCCAAAAGAAGGCTGTAAACAGGGATGTCTGTTTGTGCCGATGCGCTGCACATCGGTGCTTCCCCGTAGTGGTGCGAGATTTCAGCCGTGAGCGTAATGCTGTCCATCAGAGAAACGTCTGCGCCTCGGTCTATGAACTTGCGAGCAACGTCAATCGCTTCTTGGCTGTGCATAGCCGTGCCTCCCTCCTGCCTTTGCATGGGGATGTTCTTGTCACCAATGCGAGAAGCGGTGCGGGGGTTCTCCTCAATAAAGCACTCCACGCGCCTGACACACTTCTCAAAGAGTGCTTCCGAGTTTACGGGCTTAGGGTCTGCTACAGCCGCTTTCTTGGCGACTTTCTTGACAGCCTTCTTAGTTGCCTTTTTAGGTGCAGGGCTACTGTCGTCGCTGTCGGACGGAGGTGGCGGGGTCTTTCGAGCCTTAGACGGTGGCTTAGGGCTGCTCTCTCCGCCAAGCCGATTCACGTTCTTGCCTCGGTTAAGTTCGTTCTGACGGATGCTGCGCTGAAACTCGCGAGCTTCGTTCGACAGTTTCCCTACCACCACAGGTTCGCTGAGAAGCCCTAGGTCGTTCACTTCTTGGAAGAAATCGTCCTTGGATACCCTGAAAAGGCTGGGTAGGGTTCCACCCTCCATCTTTTCGGCGAGGTCAATTACGACGCTACCTACCTTGTATTCTGGACGCACACCCTCTTCGGGTGTGATTACTACGTCAGGCTGCATAGCCTTCTCTGCGTAGTTGGTACTCAAAAGAGATACCAGCATACGGAAAATGTAAGATTCTTTAGGTTGTTTGCTCATGTTATATTTCCTCGTCAGGCGGGACGTCGTTTATCCGTTTCAGCCTAGCCGCTGTAGCTTTGGCCGCATTGTTTAGAACACCTTTTACACTTTTAAGTTCGGGGGTGTATGTACCGAACCTTTCTAAAGTCTTGCTAAACTCATGGAAATCAGGCCTCTTCGTGCTTTTCTTTACTGCTCCAGACGAGCTTACTTCGACGTTAATGGCCATGAGTCCACGGTGTACCAGCCCTTTTTTGTACTTCACAGATGTACCCTCCCACGCGTGTCTATCAACTACTATGATATAATCAACAGGCTCGTCCATGAACAGGGCGTGGAGTTCAGGTACCTTCTTAGTCTCTACCGGCTTACTGTTCGGCTGTAGCTCGTCGTTGCCGTCCATTTTGACCTTAAAGCACACGCGTATGTGTACCTCACTGAGGGAATCAAACTCGGTGAACGCTTCGTCGTTCAGTACCGAGTCCAAAACACCGTCCAAATCCCCGCTGGAGTCTAGTTCGTAATCTATAGGCATACCCTCTCCTATACGCGAGCATCGAAAATGTTAACCAAATCGGAAAAAAAAAGCGTACCCTCCGAAAAGGGTACGCTTAGCAGGACACCTAACACCATCAGTCGTCCAGGTCGGAGTCGTCGTCGTCCTCAAACTCCGCCTCGTAGAAATCATCATCGTCGTCGTCATCGTCGTCGTCCTCATCGCTGCCTATCTTTGTCATGGTTTCGGCGTCGTACATGAGCTTGAACGATTTCGCTATTAGAGCATCGCAGTCTTCCTTGTGCTCAGCGTAGAAAGCTGGCCATTCTCCGTAACAAGAGATCCGTGGGTCTGACCGCATAGCCTTACGCTTGGATACGCGACGCTTAGGCGCGTCGTCCTCATCAGCATCATCGGTCTCGCCGAAGGTCTTCAGCGGTATCTTGTGATGCTTGAATCGGATAGCGTAAGCCTTATTATTACTGTCGTACTTGATAAGACCCATGTAGATGAGGTGTTCCAAGATGCTGTACGTGTTGTTCATGCCTCCCTCGTACAGCAAGATTAAGCGGCACTCTCGGTTAGGTTTCCGTTGTGAGTTTTTCGTCACGTGCAAGTGCGCGATGAACCCGTCAGGGAACTTAGTACCTGGAACGAGTTTACATTCTCGCGTACGTGCGATGAAGATACGCAAGCGAGCGAAGAACTTGAGAGCCCTACCGCCCGACGTACTGAAGTCTTCATCCCTTGGAAGGGAACTGTTGTTGAACTTCCCTGGAGTCTTGGCTTTGAAGGAGTCCGACACTTGGTTCGTGCATATCATGCACACGTTTCGTCGGTTAATCTTCCGCATAAGCTTCCGGAAACCTTCGCGCAACTGCTTGGGAGACCTGCTGTAGTCAACCTTACCCCATTCCGCAGCGAGTTCCTCTTGTGAAGCCGTACCTGCTATGGTATCTACGACGATAACCAGAAGCTGCATAACCCCAGTATCCTTTTCGACCTCTTCGAGCATCTTAATGGACGTGTCGCATATTTTGAACACCTGGTCAACCGTGTCACAGCGTGTAACGACAGCGTCAAGAGTCTCGCCTTCTACGGTGATTTTCTCGTCGTCGTCAAGACTCTGCTCGTTGTCGATGTACAAGACGGTCATCTCGTAATCCTTGCGCGGGATCTTACTCCACTGACCGTGGCTCTTTTTCACGCCTTTGTACACTTCGCCACGCTGAGCGTTAATGGCTAGACGCATGGCCAACGCCGTCTTTCCGCTTTGGTCGAGACCGTACACCTCTGTGACGCGCCCAAAAGGTACCCCTCCAGTAGCGTCGTCCACGGGGTCTATCCCCGTGGACAACGAATACTTTACGCCAGAGAGCATACCGTCAGAAGACATGCGAGCCTCAAGCTTACCTTTAGACTCCGTGCGAGGGGAGATCATGTTAAGCTTGGATACCAGCTTCTCCTTGGTCGATTTGACTTTTTTGGTCGCCTTCTTAGTTGCTTTCTTGGCTACGGTCATCGGTCGTTTTGGCTACTGATTGATTTTCTCAAGCGAGAGCTGAGCTTCTTTTTCTTAGGCTCAGGATCGTCGTCCACTTCCTCCGCGTCGTCGTCGTCTTCCTCGTCGCCAGGCGGCACAGGATCGTCGTCATCGTCAGGAAGATCGTCATCGTCATCGACAGCCTTCTTGCCCCGCGCAGGGAGTTCAGGGAGCTTGCGGCGCGGAGGTTTTGACTTGGGAGCCTCTTCTTCCTCTTCTTCATCGCCATCGCCATCG
>Ga0102941_1000739_pt1 | contig 15357 bp, 11 predicted proteins | sample SalPonR2_C_D2_MG_FD_79281 | JGI IMG/M metagenome (GOLD analysis project Ga0102941, IMG submission 79281) | Salt pond soil microbial communities from South San Francisco under conditions of wetland restoration - Salt Pond MetaG R2_C_D2_MG | ecosystem: Environmental > Aquatic > Marine > Intertidal... | reverse complement strand
ACTTCAGAAAAAAGTTTCAAACATGGTCCAAAAGAAAGAAGAAAACCAATAAACAACCTCAAAAAAATGATAAAAAATGAACCTCTCCAGAAAAAATTTCAACTAACATTTGGATATTACCAAGGCCCGTAAAATTAAACTATAATAAAGTTATATCATAGATATTTTACGAGCCTAGTGCTATATCTCAAAAAGTTCAGATAACTTTTAGACTATTTTCTAAGATTTTCTTTTTTGGCTATTGCAGTCATTGTCTTACCGCTAAAGGCTTCATAAGTAGTGACTAGTCTTCCAATACCAACTAATTGTAAATATTCCATCATTCTTACTTTTCTTTGGTCCAACTGTGCACCAATTCTGGGACCTAAACAACAGCTATATGCGAATCCCTGAATACCATTAGTTTTATATCCAGTTTCATAAGCAGTATAAAGTCTTAATGGACCAAATAAACCCAGCCATTCTACCATTTTAACAGATTTGCCTTCATTCATTTCAAGACCTACGCGGGGTCCAACTATACAGCTGGTTAATCCTGGCATTACTCCACCTTTTTTGGCTTCAGCTGCCTGGGTCAATGATGGTGCTATTAAAAATGATAAAATAATTACAATCATTGCTGTTCTTACAACTTTCTTCATTGTTGCTCCCTTATTTAATTTGGATTGACTATTTTCGGCATAAATATAATATAGAATATTGATTATTGCAATAAATAATAATAATTTTGGCAAATAGTGCAAAATAGTATTATAAACAAATACTAAATAAAAAAAGGATTATATGAAAATACTAAAATACTTTGTCACTCTTTTAATGCTCTTAAATTTTATTAAAAGTGAAAATTTATCCTCCTATTTTCCAGTAAAAGAAGGCCTGATCTGGAAGTACAAAGTTCATGAAAAAAATAATTCTTTTACACAAACTGTCAAATGCCATACCATTGATAAACAAAGAGGAAAACCTTATGATTTTATGATGAAAACTAATAGCATTCGTGAATCGATATATTATTATAGTATAGGTGACTCTGCTATCAATATGTTGAAAAGTAAGATTGATGCACGTATATTTCCAAAAAAAGTGACGCTTGATTTTTCAAAAAGATGTCCCATTTTCTGTTTTTCAAAAGATATCAAAGAATGGGAGTGGAAAGGTAAAATAAAAATATGGTTTTGGAATAAACATGTTAGTCTTAATGCAGAAAAATTAGGGTATGAAAAAATACACACAAAACTAGGTGAGTTGAAATGCTTAAAATTAAAATTAAATTATAAAAATGGGAATAGGAACAGTAAACAACTGGCCTGGTATGCTAAAGGTATAGGTCTTGTAAAATTTGTTTCTTCCAGGCAGAGAAAAACAATCATAGATTTTCAAGACTAATATATTATTTATTTGAAGCGATATTTAACAATAGGATCCTGGAATTTTTTGCCATCAAAATCATAATCCAGTGGATAGTAATTCTTTACAAAAGGGTTGCACCTTAATAATCTGTCACCAGCTAATAGCCAACCTTTGAATGGACCAAATTTTCTAACTGCTCTAAGAGCAAAATTCGAACAGGAAGGGTGGAAATTGCAACTGGGTAAATCCCGGACCGAAATTACTTTTTGGTATATTCTAATCCAGACTGAAAAAGATGCTTTAAATAAAGATGGGGTGATTCTGGGGAGGCTCTCTGGTTTGTTGCTCTCTGCAGTGACAGAGGAGTCAATATCCCAGTATCCTTTCCATTTTGACTGAGGAACACCAGCATATAAACAGCTTCCTAAAGATGTGATTAAAATTATATGCATTAATTTTTTCTTAAACATATCTTCACCAAAATGGTTAGTTAACTAAATATAAACTTACTAAGGACCATATACCGTCCAAATTTAATATATTATTACTTATATAAAAACGAAAAAGAAGTCAGATTGACTTTTAATCTCTAATATTTAGAGGACCCTTATTGAGTGTAGTTGAATAAGATTTTCTAACCTTTTTGTATTCTGAGTCCGTTATAACACTGTTAAATAAATAGTTAATTTGTGCTTTTAGAAGAACTTGAACAGATTCTATAAATTTCCCTGTAGACATGTCTCTTGATCTATGAAAGTTACGGGACAGATCTGAGGGTAGGAAATAAATCAGAATGAAATTTCCGGCCTTCTATTTTTGAAGATCGCACTAGAGGTGTTAATGAGGACATTATAATTTCGATTTTTTGAACTAAGTTGATGAATTTGTAGGAAATATTTTGTAATATCCACGATGCAAAAAATGTAAAAAAACGAGGAAGATATGAGTTCAGAAAAATATAATTTGATGCAAAAAAAATTAGATGCTGTTAATCAAAAATTGTCAAAACCGTTTACTTTGGTTGAAAAAATAATTTATAGTCACCTACATGAAAATCAGGAAGTGAAAGATTTTAAAAGTAATCAAGATTATATTTTGTTGGAACCAGATAGGCTTGCTATGCAGGATGCTACGGGACAAATGGCATTGTTACAATTTATGAATACTGGGCGAGAAAAGGTTGCTCTACCTGCTTCTGTACACTGTGATCACCTTATCACTGCCAGAGAGGGCGCAGATAGTGATTTGCAGAAGGCTCAGGAAGAAAACAAACCAGTTTATGATTTTCTTCGCAGTGCTTCCCAAAAATATGGTATAGATTATTGGAGACCAGGCTCAGGAATAATCCATCAGATTATTCTAGAGAATTATGCTCAGCCGGGTGGATTAATGCTTGGTACTGATTCTCATACACCAAATTGTGGTGGAATGGGTATGATGGGAGTTGGCGTGGGTGGAGCTGATGCGGTAGATATTATGGTTGATCTGCCCTGGGAATTACAAATGCCTAAGATATTTGGAGTAAAGTTAACTGGTGAATTAAATGATTGGACTGCCCCTAAAGATGTGATACTTTATATTCTGGATATTCTGGGTGCAAAAGGGGCAACGAATGCTGTCCTGGAATACTTTGGGCCCGGGACTGAGACTCTCTCCGCAACTGGTAAAGCAACGATTACAAACATGGGAGCAGAAACTGGTGCAACTACTTCTGTTTTTCCATTTGATAAAAATATATATGAGTTCCTGCAATTAACAAACAGAGAAGAGATAGCTGAAGCTGCAGCTCAACACTCGGAGGTGTTAAAAGCTGATTTGGATGTTTATGAAGCTCCCCATCAATTTTATGATAAAGTCATTGAAATTAATCTTTCTGAAGTAGAACCTTATATAAATGGTCCCTTTACCCCGGATGCTGCTTTTAAAGTTTCCGATTTTGATAAGGTGGAGGAGAAAACTGAGGCACCTGCTGAACTTAGCGTAGGATTAGTTGGTTCTTGTACCAATTCTTCTTATGAAGATCTCAAAAAAGTATCTCAATTACTGGAGATTGCAAAAGAAAAAGGCCTGGAGCTGGAAAGCGACTTTTTGGTAAATCCGGGTTCGGAATGGGTCAGAGAAATCTGCGAAGAGGAGGGAGTTTTTGATATAATTAGAGACATGGGCGGTACTATATTTGCCAATGCTTGTGGTCCCTGTATAGGACAATGGGATCGGAACAATGATAACCCGGATATGAAAAATACTATTTTGACATCATTTAATAGGAATTTTAAGAAGAGAAACGACGGTAATCCCTATACTTATGCGTTTCTTGCTTCTCCTGAAATGGTTACGGCTCAATCTTTAGCAGGCAGAATTGATTTCAATCCTGACAAAGATAAATTACCCAATAAAAATGGGGATTTTGTAGTACTTGAATATCCAGAGAGCCCCGAATGGGAGCAAATTAAACCATCTCCTAAAATTGATGATAATTCTGAAGTAATAAGAGAACATAAAACAGAGACTGAGATAAACATAGATGATGAATCTGATCGTGTTGAAATGCTAGATCCTTTTGAAGAGTGGAAGGGCGAAGATCTGGAAAATTTACAATTATTGATTAAAACTAAAGGAAAATGTACAACTGACCATATTTCTCAAGCCGGAGAATGGCTATATTATAGAGGCAATCTGGATAAGATATCTGATAATTTATTACTTGGTGCAAATAATGCTTTCTATGAGAGTGACGGATATACCAAAAATGAATTAACTGATGAATATGAAAAGGTACCTAAAGTTGCGCGAGATTATAAAGAAATAGGTGTTGACTCTTTTATTGTTGCAGAAGATAATTATGGCGAAGGTTCTTCAAGAGAACATGCTGCAATGGAGCCACGTTATATGGGAGTCAGAGCAGTTATTGCTAAGTCCTTTGCCAGAATTCACGAAACAAATCTAAAAAAGCAAGGAGTGCTTGCTTTAACTTTTAAAAATAATGATGACTATGATAAATTTCGGGAAGATGATACCATAGATATAAAAGGACTCGCTGATTTTGCACCAGGAGAAGATCTGAAAGTAATTATTGACCATGCTGAGGGAGGTAGTGAAGAAATCAAAGTTGAGCATACTTACAGTGAAATGCAAATAGAATGGTTTAAAGAGGGAAGTGCTATTAATTGGATAAATAAAAATAGATAAATGGGTTAAATATGGATGCAAGTAAAATTGAAAGACAAGATAAAGATCTCCAAATACCTGATCATGTAATTTTACCTTTTATTGAAGGTGATGGTATTGGAAAAGATATCACAAAAAAATCTTTAGACGTGATTGATAAGGCTATTGAGTCTGCTTATGGCAAGGAAAAATCGATTGAATGGAAAGAAGTCCTGGCCGGAAAAAAAGCAAAACAGAAGACTGGTGAATATCTTCCTGAGAAAACAATAAAAACTTTTAGAGAATATAAAGTCGGAATCAAAGGTCCTTTACGCACCCCAGTCGGAGGAGGTTTTAGATCACTCAATGTTGCTTTGCGTCAAAATCTTGATCTATTTGTTTGTCTTCGACCCGTAGAATATATTGAAGGCCTTCCGTCACCGGTTAAAAATCCTTCTGCTGTGGATCTACATATTTTTAGAGAAAACACAGAAGATATTTATGCCGGAGTGGAATATGAACTGGGGACTGACAAAAATAATCAAATGAATCAATTTTTACTCAATGAAATGGGAGAAACCAGTATCCGCTTTCCAGATTCTTCTGGATATGGGATCAAGCCAGTCTCTAAGCAAGGTTCCCAGAGATTGGTTGAAGCGGCAATTAATTATGCGTTAGATAAAGATTTGCCCGCAGTTACTCTGGTTCATAAAGGTAATATCATGAAATATACTGAAGGTGCTTTTAAGAATTGGGGGTATGAAATAGCTCAAAAGAAGTTTGGGGAACAAACTTTTACTCAGTTAGATTATGATAGAATAAAAGAAAAAGATGGACAAAGAAAAGCCGATGAAAAATGGAGCCAAGCACAAAAGCAAGGGAAGGTGATTGTGAAAGATGTAATTGCTGATGCATTTTTCCAGTCTCTATTGCTTGAACCACAGAATCACTCTGTAATTGTTACTATGAACTTAAATGGAGATTATATTTCTGATATGGCTGCAGCAATGGTGGGGGGAATAGGAATTTCTCCAGGAGGTAATATAAATTATAAAAACGGTAGAGCGATTTTTGAGGCTACTCATGGAACTGCTCCTGATATTGCTGGAACAGGGAAAGCCAATCCCAGCTCTTTTTTGTTGTCAGCTGGATTAATGTTATCTTATCTAGGCTGGGAACAAGCCGCTCAAAATTTACGAAATAATGTTACACAGCAAATCATAAATAAAAATGTGACCGAAGATTTATATCATCAAATAGAAGGAGCGGTGAATTGCTTATCTACTGAAGAATTTCTGGAGAAGTTAATCGGTAATTTCTAAGTATGGAGCACGATTATGGGAAATGAACCAACATTACTCTCTGATCTAGCAAAAAAGTTCAAAAAAATAGGGGAAATCGATAGAGATCTATTCCAACAATATGATGTAAAAACTGGTTTGAGAAACGCTGATAGTACTAGTGTAGTTGCTGGTTTGACTCGAATTGGAGATGTAGTTGGCTATAGAAAAGATGGAGCAGAAGTAAAACCTATTGAAGGTAAATTGTTATACCGGGGGTATAAATTAAGCGATATAGTAAATGGTTTTCAGGAAGAAGGTAGGCATGGATTTGATGAAGTCTGTTATTTATTACTCAATGGGGATTTGCCTAATGAGGATGAACTAGATATATTCTCTAATTATCTTGCTGAGAGAAGGAAGATATCACCTAATTTCAAAAAAAGTATACTTCTGGCTAATAGAGGGAATCCTGAACAAAATCTGATGAATAGTTTAGCCCGAGAAGTGCTGACTATGTATTCTCTTGATGAAAATCCTGAAGATAGATCAGTAAGAAATATATTAAGACAAACTTTGAATTTAATTGCTAAGTACCCAACCTTATTGGTATATATAACAAAAGCATACCAGCATTACAATTCTGATGAACCCCTCGCTATTAGAGATCCTAAGAAAAGTCTTTCAACTGCGGAAAATTTCTTATATATGTTAAAAGGAGAAAATTATACTCAGCTCGATGCTGATATTCTTGATTTGTGTTTGGCCCTACATGCGGAACATGGAGGAGGAAATAATTCATCTTTCACTGCTCGCTCTGTTTCTTCGGCTGGAACGGATACTTACTCTGCTATCTCCGCTGCAATCGGTAGTTTGAAAGGGATATATCACGGGGGAGCCAATGTAAAAGTCATGGAAATGATTGACCATATCAAAAAGAATGTAGATAACTGGGAGGATAGAGAGGAAATTGCAGATTATTTACTGAAAATTCTAAAAAAAGAAGTTTATGATCAAACAGGTAAAATTTATGGTTTTGGACATGCAGTCTATACTTATTCTGATCCTAGAACTCCACTCTTGAGAGAAAAAGCAGCAGAAATAGCAGAAGAAAAAGATAGAAAAAAGGAATTTGTTCTATATAAAAATATTGAAGAGCTTGTGCCAGAAGTTTTTGCCAAATATAAGGGAAGAGAAAAACATAAAATTATTGCTGCAAATGTAGACTTCTATTCCGGCTTCGTTTATTCAAATATTGGTATACCCACAGAAATGTATACTCCACTATTTTCAATGGCAAGAATGGCCGGGTGGTGTGCTCACAGATTAGAACAGATTTATCATAGTTCAAGAAGAATTATCAGACCAACCTATAAAAATGTAGAAGATAAAAAAGATTATATACATCTGGATCAACGCGAATAATTGAATGGTTCGAAAATAATTTGTTTTCTGACCTAAAAAAGGGGATGAATTTATGGAAGATACTTCAAGTATTGCAATTATAGGAGCAGGAAATATAGGAGGAGCACTTGCCAAAGGTCTCGTCAAAACAGATAAATATGAACCAGAAAATATCTATCTAACCCGGAGAAGTATTGGTAAGTTAGATCCTTATGGACAGGAAGGGTTTAAAATAACTGATGATAATATTGAGGCGGTCAAAGAATCTAGTGTTATAATTCTCTGTGTAGAGCCCCAGCAGGCCAAACCGGTCTTGGAAGAAATTGCAGGAAGTATAGATGAAGAAGAACAATTATTGATTTCTGTGGTTTCGGATCTTCCTATTCAAGATATGCAAAAGCATTTTGATAAAGATATAAAAATAGTCCGAGCAATGCCTAATACTGCTATTTTTATTGGGGAATCGATGACCTGCTTATCAGCTAGTAGCACCCGTGAAAATTATTTGTCAATTGCAGAAAATATATTTGATACGGTTGGAGAAACATTGATAATCGAGGAGAATCAGATGACTGGCGCTACAGCTTTGGGGGCTTGTGGAATTGCATTTTTCTTGCGAGCAATACGGGCTGCCTCCCAGGGGGGGATTGAAATTGGTTTTCATTCGGAAGAATCATTAAAAATTGCTGCCAATACCGCCAAAGGAGCTGCAGCTCTCTTGACTCATACAGGGAATCATCCCGAACAGGAAATTGATAGAGTGACTACACCGCGAGGATGTACAATTGCGGGTCTGAATCAAATGGAGCATGAAGGCTTTAGTTCGGCTCTGATTAAAGGAATTAAAACATCTGCTAACAAAGCAACACAATTATATACATCTCGACAGGAGCAAAAAGAAAAATCGGAGGAATAAATGAAAGTTTTAAAATTTGGTGGAACATCGATAACCGGTATCAGAGGCATTCAGAGGGTTGGAAAAATCATTGAAAATAAGGATGAGTGTGCTGCAGTGGTTGTTTCAGCTTTTGCCGGTGTAACAGATATTTTGCTGGAAATAGGACATCTCGCTAGAGAAGGGGATGAATCTTATAAACCGCTATTGGAAGATTTGAAAAAAAAGCATTATTCAGTTTGTGAAAATTTATTTGATGAACTGGAAAAGAAGGCCGAAAAAGATCTGGAAAAGACATTTGAAGATGTTGAAAATATTATTAATGGGGTCTGTTTACTCAGAGAATATAGTAAAAGGACCTCTGACTTATTGGTCAGTTATGGTGAAAAATTATCTGCTAAAATACTTGTCTGGTATCTAAATAAACAGGATATTTCAGCAGAATTCTTGGACAGTGGGGAAATAATCTTCACAGATAATATTTATGGCAATGCTAACATAAATTTTGATAAATCTGAAAAAGCTATACAGGAAAAAATCAAGCAACAAAATGGTTTACCTATTATTCCTGGTTTCACTGGTAAAACCAGCGATGGGCAGGTAACTACTTTAGGCAGAGGTGGTTCGGATCTTTCTGCAACTTTTATTGGTTCTTGTCTAGGAGTAGATGAAATTCAAATTTGGACGGATGTGGATGGCTTTATGAGTGCTGACCCAAATAAGGTGCCAGATGCTTTTAGCCTGACTTCTTTGAGCTATGATGAGGCTCTGGAATTGTCTTATTTTGGAGCAGAAGTGCTTTTGCCGCCTGCGATTCAACCAGCTCGTGAGGAAAATATTCCAATCAAAATTAAAAATACATTTAATAAAGATTTTCCTGGGACCATCATAAGTGATGAAACAGAGCCCTTGAAAAATTTTGCAAAAGGAATAACTTCTATTGATAATATTTCTATTCTTTCGATCAGTGGAAGTGGAATGATTGGAGAACGGGGTATTTCTGCGCGAGTCTTTAATACCTTGGCTGATGCAAATATTAATGTAGTTTTAATTTCCCAGGCTAGTTCAGAGCAGTCAATATGTGTAGGCATACCACCTGAATCAGCACAGAAGGCTCAGGCTGAATTAGAAAAGGAATTTAGAAGCGAAATTCAAGCCAAAAGAGTTGACAGTATTACCGTTGAAGAGAATTATTCTATTATTGCAGTTGTTGGTGAGAAAATGAAGAAGACCCCGGGAGTAGCTGGAAGATTGTTTAGTTCCTTTGGTGAGAATAATATTAATGTAGTCGCCATTGCTCAAGGTTCTTCAGAGTTGAATATTTCTGCAGTTATTTGTAAGGAAGATGAAATAAGAGCATTACGCGCAATACACGAAGAATTTTTTTCGAAGAAAACTACAGTCAATATTATTCTGGTTGGAACTGGAACTATTGGTTCAGAGTTGCTCAATCAAATCGAGGAAAATAGCGAAAGATTATTAGAAGAACAGGATCTGGATATTCGAATTGTAGGTATGGCGGACATTAATAAAATGCTGGTTGAGCCAGAAGGAATACCTTTGTCCAATTGGAAAGAAAAATTGATGAACAGTGATACTGCATCAGATATTCCTCGCTTAATTGATATTATTTCTGGTATTAATCTAACCGATTGTATTTTTGTAGATTGCACTGCTAGTAAAGCTGTCAGTGACCTCTATGAAAAAGCATTAGAACAGAAAATGTCTGTAGTGGCAGCAAATAAAATTGCCAATACAGGCTCCTATGAAAGATATGCCAATCTAAAACAATTAACTGCTGATAAAAATGTCCATTATTTATACGAAACCAATGCTGGAGCCGGACTTCCAATAATTGATACGCTCAACAATCTGAAAAATTCGGGAGACCGAATAGTCAAGATAGAAGCAATTCTTTCTGGAACAATAAGTTATATCTTTAACGAATTTGAGTCGGGGAAAAAATTTAGCGAGATTGTGAAAAAGGCCAAAAAATTGGGCTATACTGAACCGGATCCAAGAGATGACCTCAATGGAAAAGATTTTGCCCGTAAATTACTGCTCCTATCCAGAGAATTAGGTGAGGAAATGGAAATGGAGGATCTAAAAATCGAGGAACTTTTACCGGAAAGATGTTTTGAACCTGATTCGATAGAAGGATTTTATGAAGAACTTGAAACACTAGATGATAAATTTGATCAATTAATCAAGGAAGCTGAATCAGAAGATAAAGTCTTAAGGTATATTGCTACCTATGCAAGGGGAGAGGCCAGCATTGAACTGAAAAAAGTTGGCAGTGATCATCCTTTTTACTCCATGGAAGGTAGTGACAATATTATTTCTATTAAAACTTCGCGTTACAAAAATCCTCTGGTAATTAAAGGGGCTGGTGCAGGAGCTCAAGTTACTGCTGCTGGAGTTCTCGCTGATATTTTCCGTATTGCTAATTCTGTCAAGAAGAGGAGATCATTTTGAGCAGACAGAAAATTGAGGTTTTTGCTCCGGCAACTATGGGAAATATTTCCTGTGGATATGATATCTTAGGACTTGCTTTGGAGAAGCCAGGTGACATTGTGAAAATTGAACGAAAGGAGCAAAGGGGAATTAATATTACATCTATTTCTGGAGACCAGCAACAATTACCAACTAATCCCCAAAAAAATACGGCAGGAGTAGCGGCACAAAAGTTTTTAGAAGAATTTAAGATTGATGTCGGTTTAGAGATGGAGATAGAAAAACATATGCCGACAGGTAGTGGCCTGGGTTCAAGTGCAGCCAGTGCTGCTGCGGTGTTATTTGGATTGAATAAGTTATTCGGGCAACCTGCAGATAGAAAAACTCTAGTCAAAATTGGCATCCAATCTGAATCAGTAGCCTGTGGTTCCGGACACGCTGATAATATTGCTCCTTCTCTTCTAGGAGGCATTATTTTGATTAGAAGTATTGATCAACCCGATATAGTTAATATTCATTCACCCAAAAATATCTTTATAACGCTGGTATATCCCCATATAGAAATTAAAACTGAAGAAGCGAGAGATATTTTACCCCATAAAATTAAATTAAGTCAAGCTGTCAAACAGTGGGGCAATATTGCTGGTTTAATTTCTGGCTTTTATACAGAGGACCTGGATTTAATTGGAAGGTCAATGCCTGATCATATTATAGAGCCAGTCAGGTCCAAACTGATTCCGGGCTATAATGAGGTAAAAAATGAGGCTTTGAAAAACGGTGCCCTGGGTTGTTCAATTTCTGGCTCAGGTCCAACTTTATTTGCTTTTTCAGAGAATAGAACCAAAGCTTATTCAATAGGTAAAAAAATGGAAGAAACTTTTAGGGGCAATAAAATGGAGGCAAATAGCTGGGTTTCAAAAATAAATACAAAAGGTGCCCAGGAAGTTGATCAACAAATTGTATCTTCAATCAGAGGGGAAAAATGGTATACGAATCCAGAATCGTGTTGTTAATTCAAACCTCTAAAAAGTGAGAAAAAATAAATTTGATGGTCCCATAATAAGCGATTTTTTTTACCATTCTAGGAGATTGTACAATCTGAAAAAGCCCTATTAATAAACACTTTTCGATTGACCCAACGGACTTGAATTTACGCTTCCTTATACTGTCTACTGAACCATCCTATTAATTTAACTACAATTTAATTGAGAAATTTATATAATAAAATGGAATAAAATATGAAATTTTATAGTACAGAAAATAAAAATAATGTAGCCAGTCTCAAACACGCTGTTATAACCGGGATGCCTTCAGATGGTGGCTTATATATGCCCGAAGAGATACCGCAAATGTCACGGAAATTTTTCGATAATCTTAGAAGTATGGATATTCAGGAAATAGGAATTGAAATCACAAAAAAGTTTCTCAGTGATGATGTCCCTATACAGGAAATTGAACAGATAATTAAATCAGCTATGAATTTTGATACTCCTTTAGAGCAGGTTACAGCAGACATTTACTCCCTGGAAACATTTCATGGCCCCTCCTTGGCTTTTAAGGATGTTGGAGCACGCTTTATGGCACGCTTAATGTCTTATCTAATTAGAGATGAAGAAGAAAATTTAAATATAGTAGTGGCAACCTCTGGGGATACTGGCAGTGCTGTTGCTAATGGTTTCTACGAGGTTCCGGGTATCAATGTATTTGTGCTCTATCCTTCAGGTAAAATTAGTAAAATCCAGGAAAAACAGATCTCTACGCTTGGTAAAAATATTACAGCTCTGGAAGTCAATGGCAATTTTGATGACTGCCAGCGACTGGTTAAAACAGCCCTATCAGACCAGGATCTAAGAGGACATATTAATTTAACTACTGCTAATTCTATCAATATAGCTCGTTTGTTACCACAAATATTTTATTATTTCCGTGCTTTGGCTCAACTTGATGGTTATAAAGACAAAGAAACAATTGTTTGTGTACCGAGTGGCAATTTTGGTAATCTTACCGCTGGCTTAATGGGCAAAAAAATGGGGTTACCCGTCAGGAGATTTATCGCTGCTACAAATGTAAATGATGTTGTGCCAGAGTATCTTGAAAAGGGTGAATATAATCCACGGGAATCTATTGAGACCATTTCAAATGCAATGGATGTTGGCGATCCCAGTAATTTTGATAGAATACTAGATCTATATGACCATGATTGGGAAACCATAAAATCTGATATTTACGGATCTAGTTATACTGATGAGGAAACCAGGGCCACAATTAAATCCGTCCATAAAAATTATAATTATACTTGCGATCCACATGGAGCAGTAGGCTTTACTGCCTTAAAAGATTATTTAGAGGAAGAAAATGGTGATCAAGGCATTTTTTTGGAAACTGCACACCCTGCTAAGTTTAAACAGATTGTTGAAAATGAAATAGAAGGAGAAGTGGAAATGCCCGAACGACTGGCTAAATTTATTCAGAGGGATAAAAAATCCCTTAAAATAGAAGACAAGTATGAAGAAGTCAAAGAAGTTTTGTTACCATAATAAGGCAATATTAATCATAAATTTTGACCATAATAATTACAAATGTTTCAGGAAATCATTCAGACTTCTAGTATTGAGTACATCTTTGGGACTCAACCAACCTCGGCGGGCTTGATTTATTCCATATTTCATATTTTGTAATTGATTTGGCCCGTGGGCATCTGTAGAAATTACGATCTTCAAACCTTTTTCTTTGGCACGTTTACAATAAATATCATTTATATCCAATCTTTCCGGAGAGGCATTCAATTCAATATAACAATTTTCTTCGATAGCCTTATCTATAACTTTTTCCATGTCAATATCAATTGGTTCACGATCATTTAATCTGCGAGCAGTTGGATGACCAAAAATATCAAAATAAGGATTTTCCATAGCTCTCATTATCCGTTCCATCTGCTTTTCATGGGGTAAATCGAATTTGTAATGCACACAACAGACTCTCAGATCAAGTTTGTCAAGTAATTCCTTGGAATAATCAAGTGTACCATCCTCTAAGATATCGACTTCAATAGCTTTTAGAATCTTAAAATCATCAAATTGTTTATTGAGATCATCTATTTCTTCAATTTCCTTTAAGACTTCCTCCTCTTTTAAACCGTTGGCAATTGTAACTCTTTGAGAATGATCTGTTATGGCTATGTATTCATAACCCAATTTTTGGGCTGCTTCTGCCATATCTTCAATGCTTGATGAGCCATCTGAATAGGTGGAATGCATTTGAAGGTCACCTTTCATATCATCCTGTTCAATCAGATTGGGTAAATTATTTTGCTGGGCTGCCTCAATTTCTCCCCGGTCCTCTCTCAATTCAGGAATAATATAGGGCAGGTCGATTGCATTATAAACTTCCTCTTCTGTTGCCCCACCCATAGATTCACCTGTCTCTTCTATATAGACCCCGTATTCATTAATTTTTTTGCCCTGTTCACGGGCCAGATGACGAAGACGAATATTGTGGTCTTTGGAGCCGGTGAAATATACTAGAGCAGCTCCGTAGTTTTCCTGATCAACAATACGCAGGTCCACCTGCAGCCCACCGCGTAATTTGACAGTAGATTTTGTCTCGCCTTTAGAAATTACATCTACGATATCTTCATAAGCAAGGTAATAATTTCTAATTGCTTTATGCTCACCGCCAGTAGCAAGGAGATCTATATCTCCTATTGTTTCTTTTCTTCTTCGAAAACTACCAGCCAGGGATAATTGATGAATTATTTCGCAGTCTTCCATGTACTCAATTAGCGGTCTAATATATTCTTCCACCTTATTATATAGTAATCTATCACCAAGTCTTTTTTTCTTTTCAATACTATTTCTAATATTGGCCTCAGTTTTAGGACCGAAGCCCTCCAATTTCCGTATTTCCTGGCTGTTAAGAGCTTTATCAAGATCTTCCATATTTTGAATGTTTAACTTTTGATATAGGTCCTGTACCCTCTCCGGTCCTAATCCATCCAACTTTAACACTTCCAGCAACTCTTTAGGTACTTCCTCTTTAATTTCTTCTAATTGATGAAGCTGACCTGTCTCAACTATTTCAGCAATTTTTTCTGCAATGCCTTCACCAATACCGGAAAATTGCTGAAGATTCTCATCATTCTTGATCATGTCTGATAATTGACGGGGGATATTACCTATCTTTCTGGCCGCACTGCGATAGGCTCGTATTTTAAAGGGATTACTACCCTTAATTGCTAGTAAATCCGCATATTGATTTAATGTCTCAGCTATGAAATTATTATTTATAGGCATTTATTCCTCATAATTTAAAATTTGGATATAGCAAAATATACTATCTCCATTTAATCTAATTTAAAATATGCAAAAAATAAAATTTTATACAATAAAAATATTAACTAATATTTAAGACTAATAAACTAAAACTATATGCTCGGGAAATTTGAAACAAAAAATATGGATAGGGGCAACTAAATTACAAAGTACTCCTATTGGGTATTTAATTGATGAAATGCTCAGCAGAAGGGATAATAAGCTTTTTGTAGTTAGAGCTTAGTATTAATTGCAGTAAATTGGTTTTTTGACTGATAGTATTTTCTTTGAGGATGCTCAGGCTCTCTAGTTTAGACCTAAAAAATTCATTACCATTTCCCTTGGGTCACTTAGGTCGCTTAGATTGCTTAGATTGCTTAGATCTCTTAGGTCTCTTAGGACTCCCAGGGAGTTAGTCTAAGAAAAGTCAAGTAAAACTTGATAATTTTTATCAATTATCTTAATATTCAATCACAAGAAGCGGAAGGTGATCTCGTATTTGAGGCCAAAACCTCTT
>Ga0102941_1000736_pt1 | contig 15360 bp, 29 predicted proteins | sample SalPonR2_C_D2_MG_FD_79281 | JGI IMG/M metagenome (GOLD analysis project Ga0102941, IMG submission 79281) | Salt pond soil microbial communities from South San Francisco under conditions of wetland restoration - Salt Pond MetaG R2_C_D2_MG | ecosystem: Environmental > Aquatic > Marine > Intertidal... | reverse complement strand
TTTATAAGTGTTTATAAATGTTCTGAAGTGTTTTGAACGATTAAAAAAGGAGTAATAAAATGGAAGACCGTAAACAGAGGCTCATAGAAAAAATCCAGAAAATTTTGATCCATGCAAAAGATACTGAGGGAACTCCTGAAGGCGATACTTTTAAAAGGCAGGCGGCCATCCTCATGACAAAATACCGCATTAAAGAAACGGAACTGGATCTGGAAGAGGCCAATTTCATTTACGATACTTTTGAATTTTGGGCAGATGGAAAAGTGGTGCCAGAATGGGTGGGTGATGTGGTCGCTTTGTTTTGCTCTGTTTTCGATGGTAAAAATGTTTATAGAAAATACCATGATCGGTATGAATGGGAAATATTTGGAACCTTCTCAGATGTGGAAACTATTCTCTATTTTGTTGAGGTTGTTACCGCTCATATTGAATTTGAAGCATATAAAACATGGCCGCAAAAAACCTACCGCGGGAAAAGGGAACAGTTTGGAAATGCGGCCTTTTTAACTCTTTACGATAGAGCTATGGACCTGAAAAATCAGATGGACCAAACTTTACATGAGGATGAAAATTGTACCGCCCTTGTAGTAAAAAAAGCAGAGGAGGTGAGTGAGGCAATGCATGAGTTTTATCCAAATCTCAACTATTCAAGGAAAAGGAAAAGAAATTTGCCGGAAGATAAAAAGACCCTGTCCGCTGGTAAGAAAGCGGGCGAAACGGCGCCACTTAACTTTGCGATAGAGGAGGAATAATATCAATGGGGGCTGAAAAATGCCCCCTCCGATATTCTGGTGCTTGACCAGGACTGAAGATTCCAAAAGGATGAAATCGGAAACTTAAATTCTGTAGGAGGAATAAAACCATGCTAAAATTAAGGGAAGAGATTAAAACAAAGGCTGAGAAAAAAGGGGTTAAAATTTCTGGATTGGAAAGTGTTCCGTATATTGTGCAAGGTCGTCCTTTATATGACTTTGCTGGAATTGACCAAAATTTGTTGAAGGAACTGGGCCAGGATGAGGATGATCTTTTCATGGCAAATGGTTTAATGAATATTGCGGTTTTTCCTGATGGCAGGGTTGAACCTTTGAAGACTGTATCAAAACAATATAATTTGATCCAGCATTTGGATGCAATTAACCAGGTTATTGATAATGTTCCAAATGAATATAAACTGGATAAAATCCAAGTTCACACCAGTAATAATGGTGGTAGAATTCTGGCAAAATTGTTTTCAGAAAAGAAAACAGAGGTAAAAAAAGGAGATATGGTTCAACTGGTGAGTACCCTTCAAAACTCCGCCGATACTTCAAAGCTTTACAGAATGATGGCAAGCGCAATGCGTTTGGTTTGCACAAATGGGATGGTGGCTCCTGATTCTCGATTTAAATTGGAAACGGTCAGAAAGCTCCATAAAGGAAACCTTGATTTAAATACACAAATCAAGGGATTTTTTGAAAACATGGAAGAGGTTGCCCAATCACTTGACCAATGGAAAGAGTACAACAAAGTAAAAGTGGACACTCCAATAATGGATACAATTTTTGAAAGGTTAGAAGTTGGCCCAAGAGTTCAAGAGGAATTATTGGATATCACTCTTAAAGGAGAAAATAATTCTGTCCGCAATTTGCTTGGTGATGGAAAACTTACCGCATGGGACACATACAATGCCTTTACCCAAAGAATAACAGAATCAGACTCGGAGGAGCATGTAAAGGTGGAAAGGGGGGCAAAGGTTTCAGAATTCTTTGACAATTTGGTTTTTGCCGCATAATTAAAATGCGTTTATACGTCAATTTAAGCGTTTTAGCTGTTCATACATGCATAGATATAAACAGACAGCTAAAACGCTTTTAAATAGCGTTTATTTGTTGATTTTTTGCAATTTTTAAACGTTATTTAAAAGCGCTATTGCTTAAAATTTTAAAATTGTATGAAACCACAATAAAAGGGGAGAAAAAATGTTTGAAATGATGTTTACCGAATGGATGAGTGATTTGAATAATCCTTCAAGCACCACACTTCTTATTTGGAAAAAAACGGTTCTTGATTGCACAAACAGAAATTGGGTTTGGCCCACCGTCGTTGATTGCTTGAACAAATAAAGGAGGTTAAAAATGTATAATTTGGTAGTTTCAAAAAATAGTGGAGCAACTTGGATTGGTTTTGGGGTTATGTCTTATGAAGAGGCTGTAAAAAAAGGGGCCAAAATTTTAAGCGATTTTAAAAACGCTTTGGTAATTCTTAAACCTTACTCAAAAGAGGTGAAAAATGGCCAAGTTTAGATTTTATTTCAATGATGGATCTACAGAAGTTGGATCAGGATTGACGATTGGAGAAGCTTTCGCCAATGCAAGAATGAATGAGGCTCACTTTTTTAATCTGTCCTTGAGTCATGAAGGACAGGAACAAAAATACAGATGGTCCAAAACTAAAAAAAGATGGTTCCTTATTGTAAACAAGGACATTGAAAACTTTAGGGAGGTCCACTGGGAACAAGTTTCAAAAGGTCAAGAAGTGTGGATTGCTGGAAATCTTGAGGGTAAAAGACCTATGCGAGTATATGGTCCTCATTATGTATTTGACAATGCTTCAAAATTGCTAAAATCAGGCAGTAATGGAAAAATCTTCCGTGAAGATTGGTCTTGCTTATATGTTCACAAAAAAGATAAGGCAAAAGGTTAAACTCCGTGTCGAATTGATGGTGGTGACTCAAATACCGTTTCTACAAGGATTTTGGACTATAAAAAAGGAGGATTGAAATGGAATCAGCGGAACTTACTGGAAGTCCGTGTGATTTTATTCTGGCAGGAAATGCCATTATCACATTAAAATCAAAAAAGACTGGAAAACACTTCACTTACAGAATCAGAAAAAAGAAAAATCAGGATGTCTGGTTTGTTTCTGCGCTTTATAACCCCTCTGATCAAATGTATTCTTATATTGGATGCATTACTGAATTTGGAAAATTCGTTCATACCAAAAAAAGCCAAGTAAATTCTGACAGTCCCGTTTTTCAAGCGTTCTGCTGGTCTTGGAATAATCTCAGATCTGAAAAACTTGAAATTTGGCATGAAGGAAGATGCGGAAGATGCGGAAAAAGTCTGACTGATCCTGAATCAATTCAAAGAGGATTTGGTCCTTATTGTTGGGGGAAAATAAATGAATAAAACAATAAAGCAAAAAACAGTAAATGGGAAAATAATCAAATTGACGGACAACTCTTTTGATCGGCAATTTTACAAGTTACAACCTAAAAAATGGATTGTGTTGGAAGATTATACATCAAAGCCATCTGTATATGCTTCCTTTTTCTCTTTTTCAGAAGCAAAATCTTTTTATTATTCTGTAAAACAAATAGGAAAATAAATAAAAGGAAAAGAAATTGAACCCTAAAGAAAAAGCAAATGAAATATATAGTTGGTTAATGGGCGCTGTATCAGATGTGGCACAAGCGGAACTTTACCCTTCTGAGGACTGGACAGAAATTGAGAATAAGGCGGATGATTTGTTCAATGATAAAGGTACTATTCAAGATTTGATTGGGGATCAAATCTTTGATGCTGTTGGAAATATCTCTGAAAACAAGGTCCAGGCGTTTCAACTGTGCGAACAACTCAAAAGGATTGGACATAAAGAACTGGTAGAGGCGGTAGACGACCTTATAAAAAAATGGGAAATTAAAATATAGGAGAATGTGATTCAAATGGAAAAACTTACCAAATATGATTTGCTCAAATATAGTCAAACATATCACAACAATCATGGAATCACTGAAGGCGATGTGGAAAAAGCAAACTTTCTAAAAACTGTAATTGAGCAAACCAGGGACAAAACAAAACCTAAAAATGGAGATATTGCCATTGTTTCTGGTCCAAAAAAGACTTACAAAAATGGGCATATTCAAAGAGAGAAAATAAATGGTTTTGCGGCAATATGTGGTAAACCTTATAAACCTTTTGTAAGTGTAAATAAAGATTGTAATGGAAATTGGGAAGTTCACACTAATTCATCTGGAGGTTACTGGTTTGGTGTTCCAGATGAGGATTATAATAGTGCTTTAAAAATGTTTACTTATGTTGGAAAACGGCAGAAGCTTTTTAAAGACTGGGGTCATTGTGGGGCCTGTGGAAATGGGGCTTTTACATTTATGGCAGAGGTTTATGTTTGGGAACTTTTTCTGGAAAACATTTATTAAAGTAGAAATAAAACCCTTTGTTTTACTGTTGGTTCAAAAATGTTTTGGGAACGTTTTGTTCCCTTAACATAAAATAAAATAATTATTATTCATTTTTATGTTAAATTATTTTATTTTATGTTAAAGTGTTTTATGTTAAAATATTTTACAATTTATGGAGGTTCCAGTGTTTAAATATCTCTATCATGGAACAGACCATGATTTTAATGAGTTCTCTAATGAATACTTATCCACAAATGATTCTATTGATCAATATGGATCTGGCTTTTATTTTTATGGTAAAAAAATGAAGCATAGAACCTTTTATCATGGATCAATTCAAATGAAAGTAAAAGCATGGATTGAAAAATCCATAGAGCATGATTCTGAATTAAAATATACAGAAGATCAAATTTATTCTTATATCTGTTCATGTGAGGATTTGGAAAACAGATTATGGGATTTTGGAGATATAGAAACTGATGGTTTTGACAAAGTTCTGGACTATGCTGTTTCTTTGTATATGGAAGATCATTGGCTTGACTGTTTAAACAAAATTGGAAATGATTTTTTCCCTGGGTCATCTGTTAAACTTTTATTAAATAAATTTGTAAAGGAAACTGGAATAAATTGCATAACAGATTCAGAAAGGGATATTTTTGTAATACTTAGGAAATCAGATTTGGAAATTATTTAAAAAGGAGATGAAAAATGAGGATCGAAAAAAGTTTAGAGGTAAGAACAGAGGTAAGCATGAAATACAGAGATGTTTTCAAGACTGCGGAAATGTTTAAATTGCCTTTTGATAAAGTATTAGAAAGGATTCAAAAAATAAATTCAGAAATCCCAAAAGGGACACCAAAATGGGTAAGGTATTATCTTTCAGGATACTATAATCATTGGTTAGATAATATTCGTTCTGAAAAAATTGAATTTTGTTATATTTATAATGGTGAAAAATATTCATCAAATTCCAATTCTGACAAGTATTATCAAAAACACGGTATCACCCCAAAAGAAATGAACCAAAACCATGAAGGCTTTGCATCTTTTTGGAAAAATTCAAATAAATTATGGACTAAAATAAAAAAGAGGACATAAAATGAAAAAATGTTACGGACCAGACTTTGCAACAAGTCCAAATACATGTCCTTATCCCACTGAAGCAAATACTTGGAATTCTATTGAAGATTGTATAAAATCTTACCATGAATTTTTAATTGAGTGTGATAAATTTGACTATGTTCCAGAATCACTGTTTATTTATCTTGGTGAGCCTGATGGAGATGAGGTTCACTTTGGATATCCTTATTTTCCAGACTTTGTTATTGAACCTTCAAAAAAAGACCCTTTAACCCCAAAAGTGAGGAGAGTGTAAATGAAAAAGCTAAGGATTCATTCAAGAGTACAAATTAATGTTGATTTGGAAAAACTTCCTAATGTACCTGATGAGAAAATTGAACATGTCATAGGACAGATACTTGTTAGATTCGGCAGATGGAGTTGTGACACTTGCCGAGTAATGAATGACGGAGATAATATGCTGATCTGTTATTTTGAAAACCATAATGAAACTAAAATTGTTATGGGAGTTGTTTGGAGAGAAGCAACTCAAGAATTTACTTTTCATACATAAAGGATATAAAATGAAAAGTAAAACCGTATCAAAACTTTAAAAGAGGAAGGGGTTATGATTCACATTAAAACAAAATACATTAATGAATTAGGTTATATTGAAAGAGGAAAATATGGGAATGGAAAGACTGCTCTTATACTCATGTCCGCACACAATGACACATTGACGGTTGCAACCGTCAATCTCCCAAAAATTGATCTTAAAGAGGATCAAGTCATTATCAAGGATTATTCTGAAAATGAAGGTGTTCGAGAATTTCTTGAATATCATAATATTGTAGAAGGGACAGGGATTATAATTCAGCCTGGATTTGCACAGCTTGAAGTCTGTAAACTTCTTCCTGAAAATGAATGGGATTTAAAAAAATGAAACATAGAATAATCACTATTATTCTGGTAATACTTTTTTGTCTTGCTTTGTGCATTGACTGGCCAAGTATTTTTATTTCTGAAGAACGGAATTATTCTGGAATTACTGAATGGTGTTTAAAAGAAAAAGCACCGCCAATTGATCTTTCAGAAGTTCCAGAAAAATTTATTGGTGATTCTATAATTAGAAGTAAAAAAAGAATAACAAAAGGGGAAAAATGATAAATCAATTCAAAGATAAATACACATGGTTAAGTAATTTTGCACCTGTTTACATATATACAAAAGATGGTTTTTACCCTTCTGTTGAACATGCGTACCAAGCACAAAAAAGCATTGATACAAATTGGAAAGAAATTTGTATGAATACAGATAAATCTCCAGGTGAAATTAAAAAATTGTCAAAAAAAATAAACCTTATTAAAGATTGGGAAAATAATAAGGTTTCAATCATGAAAGGACTTTTAAGAGAAAAGTTCGCACAAGAGCCTTTTAAAACAAGACTCTTGAAAACAGGTGATGAAGTTATAATTGAAGGAAATTACTGGAATGATCAATTTTGGGGTGTTTGCTTAAAAACAAATAAAGGCAAAAATGTTTTGGGCACTCTTATAATGGAAATTAGAAGTGATCTTAAAAAAGGAGCGACATGGACAGAAAAGATGCGATAAATATTTTGGCCAATGGGAAAATGTTAAAAGGAAAAATAAATGATATGAAAATTATTGTTTTTCCTTCCAATGTTTCTGAAAATTTCAACCTAAACAACTTTGAATTAAACATGGAATTTATTCAAGATTTTGTTGGTATTGATGATGACGGTAATTATTTTATGATTCAAGGACATTCATTATCAGATATTGAAGTGGAATAGTTCAATATTAAAAGAACATATATACGCTTTTAAAGCAATTTAAATGAGCTGCTAATACTTTGTATCTCTTTTAAGCTGAATAGCTTTTAAAAGCGTATATATGCTTTATAAAACAGCATAAATTTTTATTTTCAAGTGAGTAGATAAACACAAAGTCAAAATAAACAAGACAGAAAACCTCCTACAGTTGTTTATCTACTCATTTGACAATAATAAAACAAGGAGAAAGAAAATGTATGGGCAATGTGAAATTTGTGGTGCAATTTATGGTTATGTTCATGAAAAAAATTTTGAACCATGTGAACATATCAAGGAGAAAGTTCGTGTTTTGAAATATAAAAGAAAACTTCCTGAAAAAGGACACAATAGAATTGTAACAAAAAAGGCAAAATTCTTTGGAAAGCTTATGTATGAAGTATTGGTTGCTGGAGGTGCGCCTGAATTTTTTACTCCTGCAGAATTAAGGAACAGAACAATCGAAGGCCTTTTAGACAGTATTATGCCAAATGGAATAAATTTTAAGGTGTCAAAAGAAAAATAAAATTTATTTGTTTTTATGCAAAATTAATTTAAAATGTTTATGTAATTAAATAAAGGAAAAACAAAATGGATGAATCAGATGATTTGATGAAAGATATCAAAAAATTGGAAGGCGAAGAGATTGCCAGTTTTTTAAAATTTGCTGTATTAATTTACAAAAGAATTGAAAGTTTGAGTGCGGATCATCCTAATATTAACTCATCTGAATTAAAAAATGATGTTTTAAAACTAATAACATATATGGAAGCAATGATTGCTTCTGAAGCTGTGGTTGTGGAAATTCCGGATGAGTATGAAAAAGCTTATTTGTTTTTATTTTCGTTTGGTTCCACAATTATAGCTGTTGAATTTATTTCAGGATTAATTCAAAAGGATTAATATAACCGGTCTTTAAGACCAAAATCAAAAGAAGGGGATTTATCATGAAAAAGGTTATTATCAATGGTGTATCTTATGTTGGTGATCTGAAGAAAAACGAAGACGGAACAATGACTCTGTCAAAGGCAATGTCTTTTGAAGGGACAACTATGTCCAGATCTGATCTTTCCAAATACTTGAAGCTGAAAAATCTGGGAGAACTGGAAAATCTGGATTTTGGTGGAACGGGTATTTCCTGGTCCATTTCTGTTTTGTCTGAAAATGAAAATATGATGTTGCAGATCGGAGAAATAGCAATGAAAAGTGCTAAAGGTCGCGCTGTCAAGGAAGTTGAAAACGATCTGTTTGATTTTGTCCTGGGAAAATAACAAACCGTTGTGTGAATGGAGCTGGTGTTTCAAAGGAGGCACCAGCCACAACGGCTGATTCTCCTGTAAAAAGGTGGATTCCTCAAAAAGTCTTTTGCGGAAAACAGGGAAAATCCACCAAAATTTCAGAAGCTTTAAAAGATGAGGACTGGGAATATGATGAAGATGATGATGACTGGGAAGATGATGATGACTGGGAAGATGATTACGAAGAGAATAAGTTTCACATAAAAAAAATTCAAAAAATGAAAAAAAGGGAACTCGTTGAATTAATCTCTAAGGAAAATCTATCACTGGATAATAAAAAATTCAGAAGAGTAGGTGAACTTAGAAAAGCCATAATCAATGAAATGTTTGAAGAAATTCCTGATAATAAGCCGCAGTTGTTTCTTACAGACAAGATTTGTGTAAGATTTTTGCAAAATGGCGTAAATAGACCTTTTTTGTCTGAAAAAAGGTACGTTTACAACACAAACTATAAAACTAAAAACTGCAAACCTGGAGATTTTGTAATTGTTGAGGCACTGGGTTTGGAGAAAATTACCTTAGTAGTGGCAACCGAAAACGATTTTTTTGCCTCAGAAACAAATCCAGTTCTTGATTCTGAAAAGACTCGCAGGAATAAAAAATCAGCAATAAGAATGGCTACAAATTCAGAATTAGAAAGAGCAAAGCGTAAATGGAAAAAAGCTTTCCAACACATTAACAGTATCAAATAAGCAAAACACGATATGTTTTAGGTATAAAATGGTCGGTATCTAACGGTGTCGGCCATTTTTCTTTTAAAAAAGGAGAAAAGATGAGTCGAAAAGAAATGGAACTTGTCAGCAAGGATGTAAAATAAAAATAAACACTAAAAATTAATAAAAAACATTTTTTATTGATTTATATTAAAAAATAATCTATATTGTTTAATAATAACAATTTTTATGTTAATATAAATCAATAAGAATAAGAGGTAAAATTATGTCAGTGGTCAGAATGAGTTTTTGTTATTCCCAAGAAATGAAAGATGAATTGTCAAAATTGGCAAAAAAAGATGCAAGATCTCTTTCATCTTATGTTCAAATGATTTTTAAAGAACACCTTGAAAAAAAGGGCTGCTTTTCAGAAGAACCAACAGAAAACAAACCAAAGAAAAAGAAAAGAAAGAAAAAGGCAAAAAATAACCAATAACCATTAACTTAGGAGCATACCATGTCAAAAGTATTTAAAGGGAAAAAAGCACTTCTTATCGCAGAAGGATGCAAACTCAGCAAAGAGAAAAAAAGAGTTGAAGAAAGAATGAAAGAAATCAAAAAGGAACTTGGAACCTTATCGCCTGGAACATATGAAAATGAAGCAGGTGATTCACTGGTGGTGTCTGAAATGGAAAAATTTTCAGATATCAATCCTAAAAAAGTGCTTGATTACTTGAAAAAACAAAAGATGGTTGGAAGATTTCCGGAAACAGTTAAGGTGCAAATCACCCCCTTGAAAAAAATTGTTCCGGAATCAGTCATTGAAAGGTGGCGCACACCCTTGGATTCAGTTTCCAGGTGGTCCTGGAAATAAAGATGAGGAGATCCCCCGGTCATAAACGGCCGGGGGATATTTTTATATGATAATACGAGAAATAAAAGAAAATCCAAATATATTAGAAAACTTTGATTGGTTTAATGATTACAAGGATACTTTGTCATGGGCAAAACGCAATTGCCCTGAACTTGTGCCAACACTTGAATCTGGATTTAAAAAATTCATTAAAAAGGAGAAGATGGTCCTTAACCAATGATAATAAAGGACAAAAGTTATGGAATTAATTCTTTGTATAATAATTTATTATGGTTGTGAACTTTACAAAAAGCATAGTAAATCATATCAAGCAAAATATGGCAAATATAGAGGGTCAGAAGAAACAGTAATATTTATGGCAGATGGTGATCTTGGAAAACAAAACAGTGTTCAAGATCTTGATAGTGATGATCCTCTGCTAAATGGAGATGATGGTGGACCAGACTGGTAAAATAAAAATTCAAGTTGGTAAAGGTGTGAGATTTTTTAATCTTCCAGACAAAGCATTGGAAAAGATTGAAAAAGACTTAACTTTTGATAATCAACAGTATGTTCAAGCAAAGAGATATGGAAAATACTTAAATCCAAATATTCCTCCATTTCATAAATTTTATGCTTTTTTGAATAACGGAAAAGAAGCGTGGACTCCTCGTGGATATATTTGGTATATGAGAAAATGGCTGAAACAAAATGGTTATGAAACTGTTATTGATGACAGAACTATAACTTTGGACAAAATTGATTTTCAATGGATTGGTAAAGAAAGAGATTACCAGCTTATTGGAATAAATAAAATGATGACTTACCCCATTGGTGTGCTTGTTGCAAAAACTGGTGCTGGAAAAACAGTAATGGGAACTATGGCAATTGCCCGCAGAAAACAGCCCACTTTGATTGTTGTTCACACAAAAGATTTAATGTACCAATGGCAAAAGGCAATAAAAACTTTCTTGGGTGAAGATTGTGGTCTTGTTGGTGATGGAAAATTTGAAATTAAAAACATAACAGTGGCAATAATAAACACAGTCAGAAATAAGATAGATGATCTGAGATATAAATTTGGCCATGTGGTGGCTGATGAGTGTTTTCCTGCTGGCACTCTTATTGATGGAAAACCAATTGAAACAATAAGAGTTGGAGATTATGTTAATTCTTTTAATCACAAGACAGGTAAAATTGAAAAGAAAAAAGTAACCTATCTTTTTAAGAAAAAGCCAAAAACTCTTTGCACAGTAAAACTTAAAAACGGAAAGAAAATAACTTGTACAGAAAACCACCCATTTTATACTGATAAAGGTTATTTGACCGCTTCTGATTTAAATGATAATAGCAATGGAGGGGAAGGGAACACACTATGGACAAAGGGAAAAATTAGACAAAAAGAAGGAATCTCTTTTAAAATAGAAAGGGTGGAAAGGGTGGAAAGTGTTACGTTTCACCAATCAACAAGTGAATCAGGATTTGGAAACCTGTGTAAAGACGGTTATGTCTATAATATAGAAGTTGAAGACAACCATAATTATTTTGTGGATAATATACTTGTTCACAATTGTCATAGGTGTCCCTCGTCTGTTTGGAGTGAAGTGTTAATTCACTTTCCTGCAAAATATTTTCTTGGACTAACAGCAACAGATTTTAGAAAAGATGGACTTGGAAAAGCAATATTTGCACATATTGGTCCAAGATTGCACAAAGTAAGTGATAAAAAGCTTCAAGAATCAGGCGCAGTCTTAAAACCACAAATTTATAAAATTCCTACAACTTTCAGGGCTGCAAGGTGTTTTGCAGATGAAGAAAAATTGCATTACTCAGCAATAATCAAAAAGCTTGTTCAAGATAAATCACGAAATCAGTTGATTTGTGACACTGTATTAAACGATTTGAAAAAGAACAGACAGAACATATTGATAGTATCTGATAGAGTAGAACATTGCACAGAAATTGCATTTATGTTAAGAAAAATGAATGTGGGATCAAGGGTTTTATCCGGAAAGCTGTGTGGAAGTCCTGAAGTAGATAAAGTGAACAAAAAGCTTTATATTAAAAAAATGCCAAGAAAGGATATTGTATCTGATGTCAAAGAGAGTAAATGCAAAGTTTTAATTGCAACTATTTCTTTGATAGGTGAAGGTTTTGATGCGCCTAATCTTTCTGCTTTATTTATGGCAACCCCCATAAAGTTCAGCGGAAGAATAATACAGACAGCAGGCAGAATTTTAAGACCAGAAAAAAACAAACTGCCAAGAGTGTTTGATTTTAGGGATGAGAATGTAAGAGTTTTGCGATATTCTGGATTTCATAGAGATAAAGTTTATAAAAAAGAATGGGGATAATTTTATTAATAATATAGTTAAACAAGGAGAATAATGGCAAAGAAAAGACATTACTATTTATGCAACGTAAATAGGAAAACAAAACACTGTAAGGAAAAATGTTTTTGTGGGGTTCCTCATTTTCCAGAAGGGAAAAGAGATGAAAAATGCACAAAAGTTGAATTCTGTAAAATAACTGGAAAATTTGTAAAATGTGAAAAAATAACTCCTAAAGAACTAAAGGTTTGGGAAAAGAAAGGATTCTTTAAATAAATGAGAAAGAAAAAAAATAAAAGGAATAGGTGTAAGAGGCAAAAAACAGTCATTAATAACACAAGAATTCATGCCAAAAAAAGATGTGTTCAAAGATACAGGTTCTATCCAACAGAGACTGATTTAATAGAGATGGAATATTTGATCAGATCAGGACAAGTGTATTGTTATAAAAAGCTTACAAACACAAGAGTGGAAGCTGTCTTCTCATGGGGAAAATATAATGGAATTCTCCATGTTATTTATAGTAAATCAATTGGGAAAATCGTAACTTTTCTTCCTTTAAAAAATAAAACAATTAGATATGTTGAAAAATTTTATAAAGAAAAACAAAATTCATCAAAAGAGGAATAAAATGGAGGTTAAAAAGAAATGCCCAAACTGCAAACATCCTTTTCAATACACATACACATATACAAACAAATTTACAATAATACCCAAATTTTTGAAATGTGAAAAATGCAATAAAAAATTCTGGATAAGATTGTGCAGAAATTGCCTTTCAATTATTGTGAGAAATGAAACAATTTACTGCCGTAAATGTAAAAAATTACACTGTAAATTTTGTATTTGTCAAAAGGAAATTGAAAAATATGAATCTCAGACAAAGGATAAGGAAAAATAAAATATCTTGTCAACCTTGGAAACAATACAAATCTGAAATAAAACTTTTACCGATATCAGCACAGTGTTTATTTTCAAACACAGGCATACCATGGGACATAATAGAAATAGAATTAAAAGAAGAGGGCTGGTTATATGATGAAGAAAATCTTTGGGAAGTTTTAATGAATAATGAATTAAACAGAAAACTGGAATATCAAGATATTCCAGAGCCTTTTGATGATTCTTGGACAGATGAAGATTATATTAACTTTTATGAGAATTTATAGGAGGAAATATTGCCTAAAATATATCATGTTAAAAAAGCTAAAAGTGACAATCCAGTAGTAAAAAAAGGAGAGTCCTATTACTGGTGGAAACATTATGGAAGGCCTATAGAATTTTCAAAACACAAACCTTCAAGATCAAGAACTGCTCTATCTCCATTTTTTTCTGAAGTGTATGATATTGAAGATAATGAATTATGCACCATAGAACATCCTGAAGAACTAAAAGAAGCCATTAATAGAATTAAAAATCTAAAAGAAAAAACACAAGACATATTTAACAATATGCCGAAAATAGTTCTGGATTTAGGTGTTGGAGATTTACTTGAATCCAGAATTAACTCTATTGAAAAATGGAAAAATGAAATAGAGTCCATAAAAGAATATTTCACAGAATTATTGGAAGAAAGGAAAGATGAAACAATTATACAAGAATTTATGGACACGATAGCATTAAAATCATTTAAAGAAGAATAAGGAAATAAAAGAAAAGTAATGAAATTAATAACCATTTTAATAAATAAATTTTACAATTCTATAATATATCACCACTTGTATTATAAACACACAAAAAGGCATAAAAAAGATCTAAACAAGGTTCGTAATGACGTAATGAAACGTAGAAAAGAAATTATAGGAAAATAAAATCTAAAGAAAAAAGGGCTTTGAAGTATAATAAGATAAATAAAACATATGCGGGAGTGGCGGAATAGGTAGACGCGACAAGACCTACACTGGAGACGGCTACGGCTGGGTTCGATTCCCTTACAGTCAAAACAAAAGGCAACCATTGCAGGGTGCAAATCCCTGCCTCCCGCAATAACTTACAAAAGGGGGACCAATGAGAGAAGTTTACACCGGAGATCATCTGGACGTACCCATTAAATCATGGGTAAAAAACATTGAATCCAGTGCCCTGGATCAGGCCATTAACTTGGCCAACCTCCCCTTTGCTTTCAAACACATCGCCCTGATGCCTGACTGCCATATGGGATACGGCATGCCTATAGGGGGCGTACTGGCTACCCAGGATGTTGTGGTTCCCAACGCAGTAGGAGTAGATATCGGCTGTGGCATGTGTGCTGTTCGGACATCCATCCGACCGGAAGAGATGACTCATGAACAGATCAAAAAGATTTTGGGCGAATCCAAAACACATAAAGGTGGAATTAGGGCCAATATTCCAGTGGGCTTCAACAGGCATTCCAAGAAACAGGATGAGTCTTTGATGCCCCCGAACTTGGATGACCCATTCTTTCTTCCAGTGGTGGCAGATCACTACAACGCCGCCCTGAAACAGCTTGGAACCTTGGGTGGTGGCAACCACTTCATTGAGATCCAGAAAGGATCAGATGATCGTGTATGGCTCATGATTCATTCTGGTAGCCGAAACCTTGGTAAGCAGGTGGCAGATCATTACAATAAGGTCGCCAAAAAGACGAATGCCCGGTGGCACTCGGCTGTTCCCAAAAGGTGGGATCTGGCCTTTCTACCCATGGATACTACCGTAGGCCAGGTCTACCGCGCAGAAATGAATTACTGTGTGGATTACGCCCTGGCCAACCGCAAGCTGATGATGAAGAGGGTGGAAGAGGCAGTAGCCACAGTATTCCCTGATGCCGTCTTCGAACCCATAATCAACGTTGCTCACAACTACGCTGCCATGGAGTATCACTTTGGTCAGAATGTTATGGTACATCGTAAAGGCGCTACCCGAGCCAGAAAAGGAGAACTTGGTATTATCCCTGGTTCGCAGGGGTCATACAGCTACATTGTCCAGGGCAAAGGCCACAAAGACAGCTTCATGTCTTGCAGCCATGGGGCTGGCCGAACTATGAGCCGAACCAGGGCCAAAAAAGAATTGGATCTCGCTTCCGAAATACAGACGTTGGATAATTTGGGCGTGGTTCACAGTATGAGGCATGCCAATGATTTGGACGAAGCCCCATCTGCCTACAAAGATATTGACGAAGTTATGGCCAACCAGGAAGAT
>Ga0102941_1000732_pt1 | contig 15381 bp, 12 predicted proteins | sample SalPonR2_C_D2_MG_FD_79281 | JGI IMG/M metagenome (GOLD analysis project Ga0102941, IMG submission 79281) | Salt pond soil microbial communities from South San Francisco under conditions of wetland restoration - Salt Pond MetaG R2_C_D2_MG | ecosystem: Environmental > Aquatic > Marine > Intertidal... | reverse complement strand
GTCTCGGACAGGCCGAGCTCCCAGGGGCTGCCCGCGTACTTCACCGAGGTGAGCGGGCTCGCGCCGGTGCCGCCGTCGTAGCCCGAGATGGTGATGAGATCGGCGTAGGCCTTGGCGACGCCCGCGGCGACGGTGCCGACGCCCGGCTCGGACACCAGCTTCACGGACACCAGCGCCTGCGGGTTCACCTGCTTCAGGTCGAAGATCAGCTGGGCCAGATCCTCGATGGAGTAGATGTCGTGATGGGGCGGCGGCGAGATGAGGCCGACGCCGGGCTTGGCGTAGCGCAGCCGGGCGATCATCTCGTTCACCTTGTGGCCGGGAAGCTGCCCGCCCTCGCCCGGCTTGGCCCCCTGGGCGATCTTGATCTGCAGCACCTCGGCGTTCACCAGGTATTCCGCCGTGACGCCGAAGCGCCCGGAGGCGACCTGCTTGATCTTGGACATGCGCTCGGTGCCGTAGCGGTCCGGGTCCTCGCCGCCCTCGCCCGAGTTGGAGCGGGCGCCGAGCCGGTTCATGGCGATGGCCAGCGCCTCGTGGGCCTCCGGCGACAGCGCACCGAGGGACATGCCGGCGCTGTCGAAGCGGGGCAGGATTTTCTCCTCCGGCTCCACGTCTTCCACCGTCAGCGGGTTGTCCGTCGGCTTCAGCCGCATGAGATCGCGGAACGCCGCCGCCGGCCGCTCGTTCACCAGGCGCGCGTACCTGCGATAGCGCTCGTAATCGCCGGTGCGCACGGCCGCCTGCAGCGTGGCCACCACGTCCGGGTTGTAGGCGTGATACTCGCCGCCGTGCACGTAGCGCAGCAGGCCGCCCTGATTCACCGGCGCGATATCGTTGAAGGCGAGCTCGGTCAGGCGGGTCTGATCCTCGTGCAGGTCCGCGAAGTTCGCGCCCTGGACGCGGCTGACCGTGCCGCGGAAGCAGCGCTCCACCACCTCGTCGCCGAGGCCCACGATCTCGAACAGCTGGGCGCCCCGGTAGCTCGAGATGGCCGATATGCCCATCTTGGACATGATCTTGAACAGGCCCTTGCGGATGCCGCGGCGGTAGCTGCGGCCGAGCTGCTGCGCGCTCTCGCGGCGAGTGTCCACGTGGCCCCGGCGCACCATGTCGTGCAGGCACTGGTAGGCCAGATAGGGGTAGACCGCCGTCGCGCCGTAACCGATCAGGCAGGCGAAGTGGTGGGGATCGCGCGCGTAGCCGGTCTCCACGATGATGTTGCAGTCGCAGCGCAGCCCCAGGCGCACCAGGTGGTGGTGCACCGCACCGGTGGCCAGCAGCGAGTGCACCGGCATGTGGTCGCGCTGGATGTAGCGGTCCGAGAGCATGATCAGCAGCTTGCCCGAGCGCACGGCGTCCGCGGCCTTCGCGCAGATGTCGTCCAGCGCCGCGGGCAGCGGCGTGTCCTGCGGGTAGTTCAGATCGATGAACTCGGTGGAGTCGGCGAACATGTCCTCGCTCACCAGCTGACGCAGCTTGCGCTGGGACAGCACCGGCGAGTTCATGATGACCTGGCGGCCGTGCTCGGGGCCGAGCTCGAACAGGTTGCACTCCCGGCCGATGTTCGTCTGCAGCGACATCACGATGCGCTCACGCAGCGAATCGATCGGCGGGTTGGTCACCTGGGCGAACTGCTGGCGGAAGAAGTCGAACAGCGGGCGCACCTGTCGGGACAGCACGGGCATGGGCGTGTCGTCGCCCATGGAGCCCACGGCCTCCGCCTGCGCCTCGGCCAGCACGCGGATGACCTCGTTGCGCTCCTCCGCGGTGAGATTGAACATCTTCTGGTAGCGGGCCAGCGTGCGGGTGTCGAAGGGCTCCGCCGCCATGTGCACGTCCACCAGCTCCGAATCGAGATAGCGCACGCCCTGCTTCAGCCAGCGCTTGTAGGGCGCGCGCGTCTTCAGCATGTCGTGGATGCGGTGAGTGTCGAGCAGCTCGCCGGTCTCGAGGTCGACGGCCAGCATCTCGCCGGGACCCAGCCGGCCTTTCTTCACGACGTTCGCTGCGTCGTACTCGTACACGCCCACCTCCGATGCGATCGTCAGGTGACGGTCCCGTGTCAGCACGTAGCGGGCGGGCCTCAGGCCGTTACGGTCCAGCGTACAGGCCGCATAGCGCCCGTCGGTCAGCACGATGCCGGCCGGGCCGTCCCAGGCTTCCATGTGGCAGCCGAAGAACTCGTAGAACGCCTGCACGTCCGGATCCATGTCGTCCATGCCCTGCCAGGCGGGCGGGATGAGGATGCGCATGGCCTGCAACACGTCCATGCCGCCGGCCAGCATCACCTCCAGCATGTTGTCCAGGCTGGAGGAGTCCGAGCCGGACAGCGAGACCAGGGGCATCAGGTCCGACACGTCGGGCAGCTTCTCGGAGGTGAAGTTCGCCGCGCGCGCACGTGCCCAGTTGCGGTTGCCGCGGATCGTGTTGATCTCGCCGTTGTGGGCGAGCAGGCGGAACGGCTGCGCCAGCCGCCACTGGGGCCAGGTGTTGGTGGAGAAGCGCTGGTGGAACACGGCCACCGACGTCTCCATGCGCGGGTCGCGCAGGTCCGGGTAGAACACCGGCAGCGCCGCCGGCATCACCATGCCCTTGTAGGAGAGGGTGTTGGCGCAGAGGCTCGCCACGTAGAAGCAGTCGTCCCCGTCGGCCAGTGCATTCTCCGCGCGCCGGCGGGCGATGAACAGCTTGCGGTTGAACGCCGCTCGCGCCATGCCGGCGGGCGCGTTGACGAACACCTGAGCGATATGCGGCAGCGTGCGCAGCGCCTCGTCCCCGCAGACGGAGGTGTCCACCGGCACGTCACGCCAGCCGGCGGCCTCCAGACCCGCTCGCGCGAGCTCCTCCTCGAGCCGGCGCCGGCCGCGCTCGCGCAGATCGGCGTCGCGGTGCAGGAAGACCGTGCCGGCGGCATAACGCTGGGACAGTTCGATACCGGCGTCCGCGGCGACGCCCCGCAGGAAGCGGTCCGGCGTCTTCAGCAGCAGGCCGCAGCCGTCGCCGGTCTTGCCGTCCGCCGCCACCGCGCCCCGGTGGGTGAGGCGCTTCAGCGCCCCGACGGCGGTCTCCACGACCCAGGCGCTCGGCTCGTCGTCGAGATTGGCGATGAGGCCGAACCCGCAGCTGTCCCGCTCGAAGGCGGGATCGTAGAGCGATCCTTCGGTCGGCTTGGTCATGGCTACACCTGGCGCAAGGGCCCGGAGCCGGCACCGTAGGAGATGCGCTCCGGACCGGGTTTCTGGTGATGGGGACTCGGGTCCGCGCCGGGCCGTCCCGGCGCCTCGACCGGGTCACGCCCGCAATCGACAGACTCGACAGTCTCGACAATCTCGACAATCGCAGTCGATTAATTTACATCAGGCGGACGCGTGTCGGTCAATCGGCAATGCGGACGCCGGTTCGACCACGGGACACCACCACGGGCAGGCACGGGGAATCAGTGGCTTAGTGGTGAGTAGCCGTGCCCGGACAGCCAGATAGTATAGCGGTTCGCGGCCGACCTTGCTTTCCCGGCCGGTCAGCGGAGCCCGGGTACATCGGTTACGCGCGCAACCACCGGCGTGCGAGGGTGTCCGCGGATCACCACTGGCGCGCCAGGTCCACGCGGCCGGTCTCCCGGAACCGCAGCGGCCTGGCAAACGGGATGTCGAGACCGAGTTCGCCGGCCAGCTCGTAATCGATCTCCCGCCGTCCCTCGCGGAAGATCAGTGCCGAGAGCGTGCTGGCGCTGCCGAGGAGATCCGTATGGACCTCGATGCTGAACTGCCCGGCGCCGCGGGCCGGCAGGGTGAAGCCTTCGGTGGCCGAGCCGGACGCGAAGCGCTGGCCCGCGAGCTGCACGGCATAATCCACCGAGCGTACCGGCAGCGGGAAGCCGTTCGGGTTCTCGGCCGCGAACACCAGCACGAAGCTCTGGCCGGACCAGTCCGCTTCCAGCAGCCGGACGCTGTCCAGACGTACCGTCGGCGGCTCTGCGTCGAAACGGCTCGTGGCGCAGCCGCCGGCCGTCAGGCAGGCGGCGACCACGAGAACCCCTGCTGCCGGGCGCAGCCCCTGTCTCAACATGAACGGGCTCTCTTCATCCCTAAAGATCGTCCGGGCACGGCATCGCCGGCCCGCGGGAGGCGGAAGCCTCTCCTCAATTCATGGATTCTTCGGCCTTTTCCTTGGCCTTCTCGAGTTCGTCGCCGGCCTTGTCCATCATCTCGCCGGTCTTCTCCTTGGTCGTCTCGACGGCTTCGTCACCCGCGGCCTTGGCATCGTCGTAGGCCTCGCCCGCGGCTTCCTTCGCGTCCTCGCCGGCGGCCTTCGCGTCCTCGACCATCTGCTCGCCCTTCTCCCGGGCGGCGTCCATGGTCTCGTCGACGGCCCGTCCGGTGTCTTCGGCAGCCTCCTCCATCGCCGCCCCGGCGTCGTCCCGGGCTTCTTCGGCGTCGTCGGCACCCCCGCAGGCAGTCAGCGCGAGCGGCGCCGCGGCCATCAGCATCAGTAACGTTTTCCTGTTCATGGTCTCTCCCCTGTTTGCGGCGGGCGACAGTGCCCGCCGGCGCTCACTGTAGCAACATGACGGTCGCCGGGCGAGATTCTCCGCTTCAGCGCAGCGCCTGGTCCACCCGGGCCCAGCGGGCGGAGATGACCCGCCAGCCGTCGTCGCGCACCAGCTCCAGTTCGACCCGGCGCGCACCGCCATCCAGCGACAGGCGCCGCAGATCGGCGCCGGCGAAGCGGACGGTCATGCCGACGCTGGCGGCATCCGCGCCATGGACGTCTATCTGCTCGATGTCCGGCAGCACCACCACGCTGCCGCCGCGCAACAGCTGCAGGCGCAGCAGCCTGACGATGCCCGGGCGGTCGTTGCCGCGCATGTCCCGGTAATCCGGATGCAGCGCCTCCGCGACGGCGCTCACATCGCCGTCTCCGGCCGCCTCCGCGGCTTCCTCGATGACCGCCCGGATCTCGGCTTCCGGCGTGGCCGGCCCGCCGCCGCAGGCCGAGAGCGCCAGCAGGCAGCACAGCGCCGCGACCGCGAGGCGAGGCCGGCACGGCCCCGCTGCCGCCGGAATGCAGTATTCTCTGTTATGTAAAGCGTCCGGGATGAACACGATGATGGAACCGACCAGCGAGGACAACGAGCGCATCGACAGGATACTGGACCTGTGGTTCGAGGAGCGAGAACTCACGGCGCCCCAGATCGATGCCCGGCTCGACGTGTGGTTCGGCGAGGACCCGGAGCTGGACATCCGCCTGCGTCACGAATTCGCGGACGAGATACACGAAGCCTCGGAGATGAAGCTCATGCACTGGGCCGCCACGCCCCGCGGCCGGCTGGCGCTCGTCCTCGCCATCGACCAGTTCCGCCGCAACATCTATCGCAACACGGCCAGGGCGTTCTCTCACGACAAGCTCGCCCTGAAGCTCTGCGTCGAGGGCATCGTGCAACAGACCGACCGCGAGCTCACCGACATCGAGCGCGTGTTCCTGTACATGCCCATGCAGCATGCCGAAAGCCTGCGAGTGCAGAAGAAGTCGGTGATGGTCTTCTCGGCGCTGGCGAACAAGGTGTCACCAACCCTGCGCGAGACCTTCCGCACGTTCGCCGACTTCGCGGAGCTGCATCACGACATCATCGAGCGCTTCGGTCGCTTCCCGCACCGCAACGCCATCCTCGGCCGGGAGAACACGCCGGAGGAGCAGGAGTACCTGGAAGGCGACGCCCCCACCTTCGGCCAGAGCACCGGGTAGGAGGGCGTTCACGCCCGACCCGGCTTTCTCTTGGCGTTCGCCCGCCATCAGGTTGGGTGGACTGCTTCGGACGCTCACCGTAGGAGGGGCTTCAGCCCCGATCTTCGCCGGAGGTGGCCGAGCGCTAATCGGGGCTGAAGCCCCTCCTACATACCCATCGAAGCCGTGCCGCATCCAGGATGAACCGCGCAACCCTTGCCCACCCGCTGACGGGCCCGTAGCCGAAAGGCCTGGCACCAGTCAGCAGCCGCCGCTGACTGGCAGCCCCGTCACGCTACCGCGAGGCGGCCGTCATGCGGGGGTATCCATCGCCGCGACCTTTTGTCGGGAGCAAGATGGATACCCCCGCAGGGCGGCCAGGAAAGAACGGAAATCAGGCGCGGCGCCAGGTCTCGCGGCGCGAGATGATGTTGTAGCGCCACACCAGCAGGATCGCCGCCAGCGTCAGCCCGACCACGAAACCGCCCCAGATCAGCTCCGGCTGCAGGGCGTAGCGCTTCGCCGCCAGCAGGGCCAGCGGGAAGGCGATGATCCAGTACGCCAGCGTGGTCAGGAACATCGGGATGCGGGTGTCCTGGTAGCCGCGCAGCGCGCCGGCGGCACCCACCTGGATGCCGTCGGAGACCTGGAAGACCGCGGCGACGAACAGCAGGGTGACGGCGATGGCGGAAACCTCCGGGTCGGAGGTGTAGATGTCCACGACGGATTCCCGGAACAGCAGCAGGCCGAGCGCCGAGACACCCATGCACAGGCCGCACAGCCAGATGCCGACCCAACCGCGGAAGCGCGCCGTCGCGAGCTCCCGCCGGCCCAGCGCCTGCCCCACGCGGACGGTGGTGGCCGAGTTCAGCGCCAGCGGGATCATGAACATGGTGGAGGCGAAATTGACCGCGATCTGGTGGGCGGCGGCCACGTTCGCCGACAGCGTGCCCATCAGCAGGGAGATGGCCGCGAACAGCCCGGCCTCGGCGACGATGGTCACGGCGATGGGCAGGCCCACCCGCAGCACCTGGCGCTGCAGCCGCCAGCGCGGGCGGGGCAGTTTGGCGAAGATCGCGAACGGCCGATAGCGCTCGCTCACCAGCACGTGGGCCGCCATTGCCACGAGGAGAAACCACATGGCGATGGCGCTCGCCAGGCCGCAGCCCCTTGCGCCCATGGCCGGGAAGCCGAAGTTGCCCCACATCAGCGCGTAGTTGCCGATGACGTTCACCACCAGCGCCAGCAGCGAGACGTACATGATGGGTCGGGTCCAGCCGATGGCCTCGGAGGTGAAGCGCAGCACCAGATACAGGCACAGCCCCGGCGCGCCCAGTGCGATGGCCTCCACGTAGTCGCCGGTCAGGCTGCGGAAGCTGGGGTCGATGCCGATCAGCTCCAGCGCCGGGCGCGCCACCGCCCACAGCAGCGCGACGATGCCCAGCCCGAAGAAAAAGGCGAGGGTCAGGCCCTGGCGGACGTAACGGCCGATCAGCCGATACTTGCCGGCCCCGTAGCGTTCGGCCACCAGCGGCGAGATGGCCATGAGCGTGCCCATGGCGAACAGGAACACGACCATCCAGACGCTGCCGCCGACCGCGACCGCCGCCAGGTCGCGGGAGCCGAGCCGGCCGGCCATGACGGCGTCGGCAAACTGCATGCCGGCGATCGCGAGGTTGTTGCCGATCAGCGGCCCGGCGAGCCGCAACAGCCTGCCGGCTTCCGACACGGCGGCCCGCAGGCGGCCCGGGGCTGCTACTGGAGTCTCCATGGCCGAGTCTTCCTGGCCGAGTCTTCCTGGCCGAACGTCCCTGGGTGCGATCCCGTTGGCGAGGCGTGCGAGCGTAGCACAGCCGTCCTGTCGCCAGACGATCGCCTGGGGTATCGTCTGAGTCAGTCAGGACAACGGCACGGGAGGAAACCATGCTGAACGACGGAACGTCGCGCCGGGCCGCCATCATCGGCGGCGTGCGCATTCCCTTCGCCCGGGCCCACGGCGCCTACGCCCGCTGCTCCAACCAGGACATGATGACGGCCACGCTACGCTCGCTGGTGGAGCGCTACGAGCTCGGCGGCCAGCGTCTGGGCGACGTCTCCCTCGGCGCGGTCATCAAGCACTCCCGGGACTACAACCTGGCCCGGGAGTCGGTGCTCGGATCGGGCCTGGCGCCGGAGACCCCGGCCTTCGACCTGCAGCGGGCCTGCGGCACCAGCCTCTCCGGCTGCGTGCAGATCGCCAACAAGATCGCGCTCGGGCAGATCGAGGCGGGCATCGGCGCCGGGGTCGACACCGTGAGCGACGCGCCCATCGTCTATCCGGACGAATACCGGCAGATCCTGCTGGAGAGCTTTCGCGCCCGCTCCCTGGGTGCACGGCTGAAGCCCTGGCTGCGGCTGCGCCCGCGGCACTTCAAGCCCCAGCTGCCTGGCGTCGCGGAACCGCGCACGGGGCTGTCCATGGGCGAGAGTACGGAGCTGACCGCCAAGGAATGGAATCTCACCCGCGAGGAGCAGGACGAGCTCGCCCTCGCCAGCCACCAGCGGGCCCATGCCGCCTACGAGCAGGGCTTCTACGAAGACCTCGTGGTGCCGTTCCAGGGCCTCGACAAGGACAACAACATCCGCCCGGATACCAGTCTGGAGAAACTCGGCAAGCTGAAACCGACCTTCGACCGCTCCGGCAGCGGCACCATGACGGCGGGCAACAGCACGCCGCTGACCGACGGCTCGGCCTCGGTGCTGCTGGCCGCGGAGGAATGGGCACGGGAACGGGGTCTGCCGGTGCAGGCCTGGCTCACCCATAGCCGGGTCGCCGCCGTGGACTTCGTCGACAAGGAGGGGCTGCTGATGGCACCCGCCTACGCCGTCTCCGAGATGCTCGCGGCGGCCGGTCTCGCCCTGCAGGACTTCGACTTCTACGAGATCCACGAGGCCTTCGCGGCACAGACGCTGTCGACGCTGAAGGCCTGGGAGTCGGCGCAGTTCTGCCGCGAACGGCTGGGCCGGGACGAGCCGCTGGGCTCCGTCGACCGCAGCAAGCTGAACGTGGTGGGCGGCAGCATCGCCATCGGCCATCCGTTCGCGGCCACCGGCGCGCGCATCGTCGGGACGCTGGCGAAGCTGCTCGCACGCAAGGGCTCCGGCCGCGGCCTGATCTCGGTCTGCACCGCAGGCGGCATGGGCGTGACCGCCATTCTCGAGGCCGCCTGAGCCGGAACGGCCGGGCCCTGCAGGGGCCGTCTGCTATAGTCGGCCGCTTGTTGCGCGCCGATCGTGCATCTCTGCGCACATGTGCGGAGCATTACGCAGCAGGCGGCGCAGCGCGACGCCCAGGGGGAGCGGCCGGCCTTATCTGGCCCGCCCGCGGCTGACTCGGACCAGGAGAGAGGACACATGGGCGGCTTCACCGATCTGTTGAGTACGCTGAACGGGATCCTGTGGCACGAGACGACGCTGTTCGCGCTGCTCGGCACCGGCGTTCTGTTCACGATCTGGAGCGGCTTCTCCCAGTATCGCGCGCTGACCCACGGCACCGCCGTGGTTCGCGGCGCCTGGGACGACCCGAACGACCCCGGCGCCATCAACCACTTCCAGGCACTGTCGGCGGCCCTGTCGGCCACCGTGGGACTGGGCAATATCGGCGGCGTCGCGCTGGCCATCAGCCTGGGCGGACCGGGCGCGGTGTTCTGGATGTGGGTGGTCGGCTTCTTCGGCATGGCCATCAAGCTCACCGAAGTCACGCTGTCCATGCTCTACCGCAACACGGAAGACGAGGACAATCCCCACGGCGGGCCGATGTGGGTGGCCAGCAAGGGCATCGCGCTCATGAACCCGAAGCTCGCCTGGCTCGGCGGCACCATCGGCACCATCTTCTGCGTGACGCTGCTGATCTCCACGGCCACCGGCGGCAACATGTTCCAGGCCTTCAACGTGGGCCTGATCACCTACGAGTACTTCGGCGTGCCCAGCTGGATCACCGGCGTGATCCTCGCCGTCATCGTCGCGCTGGTGATCATCGGCGGCATCAAACGCATCGGCCGGGTGGCGGGCCTGCTGGTGCCGTTCATGGTGGCGCTCTATCTCCTCTGCGGCATCTACGTCCTCGTGGTCAATGCCGGCGAGATACCGGCCATGTTCAGCCTCATCGTGAAGTCCGCCTTCGCGCCCACCGAGGCCAGCGGCGCCTTCATCGGCGGCACCGCGGGAGCCGCATTCCTGTTCGGCATGAAGCGTGCGCTGTTCTCGAACGAGGCCGGCCAGGGCTCCTCGCCCATCGCCCACTCGGCGGCCAAGACCGACGAGCCCGTGCGCGAGGGCATAGTCGCGGGACTGGAGCCGTTCATCGACACCATCGTCGTGTGCACGTTCACGGCGCTGATCATCCTCTCCACCGGCGTGTGGAACCGGGCTCCGGACGTCACCTGGGAGACGCCGCTGGAGGTGACCCGGGCGGGCAACGTGTGGGAGTTCGAGAGCCGGCAGCCGCCAGTCGACGACTTCACGCCCGGCGATGCGGTCACCATGGTGGTGATCGCCGATGCGAATCCGAAGACCGGCTTCGACCGCCACGAGATCACGGGCATCATCGTGGAGCGCGACGGCGTGCTGGTGATCGACTGGAATCCCTACGAGGGTCCGACGAGACCCGAGATCCTGGACAACGGCTTCCACCAGGTCTTCATGGCCGCGGTGCTCACCGGCAAGGCGTTCGACCAGGTGCAGCCCGGTCTGGGCAAGTGGCTGGTCAGCCTGGCCGCCTGGCTGTTTGCCATCTCCACCATGATCTCCTGGAGTTACTACGGCGAGCAGGCCATGGTCTATCTCGCCGGCGAGAAGAGCGTGCTGGCCTACAAGGTGGTGTTCTGCGCGCTCATCATCGTGGCCACGCTCGGCATCATCAAGACCGACGCCCAGCTCGACAACCTGACCGGCGTGGGCACCGGCGTCATGCTGCTGGCGAACCTGCCCATCATGTGGATATTCGGCCGCCAGGCCATGCGCGCCTACCACGACTACGTCGAGCGCATGAACGCGGGACTCATGGGGCCGGACCACCCGACGCCCACCATCGAGGACCTGATCAGCGGCCGCGACGTGGTGCGGAAGAACCGCGACGAGCGCTAGCGCACTTCGCGCGAGGACGGCTAGCGCAGGTCGCGGAAGAAGGCGCGTATGTCGGCCACCAGTTCGTCCGGGCGCTCCAGGGCCGCGAAGTGGCCGCCCGCCGGATACTCCGTCCAGCGGGTGATGTTGTAGTGCTGTTCCGCCCAGCTCCGCGGCGCTGAGAAGATCTCCTTCGGGAAGACAGCGACGCCGGTGGGCGTAGCCACGTAGTCCGCCGGCGGGCCGAACATGCCGGCGCGCATGGATTCGTAATACAGGCGGATGGACGACGTGATGGAGCCGGTCACCCAGTAGGCGGTGATGCCGGTGAGCAGCACGTCGCGGGGGAAGACACTCTCGACGTCGCCGCCGCAGTCGGACCATTCCCGGTATTTCTCCACGATCCACGCGGCAAGCCCCGCGGGCGAGTCGTTCAGTGCCACGCCGAGGGTTTGCGGCCGGGTGCCCTGAATCTGCGCATAGCCCATGCCGGTGCGCTGGTGTGCGCGGCCCCGTTGCAGCGCCGCGAGATCCTCCTCATTGGGCTCCCTGTCCCGCGGCGGCGCGGCGGGCACCATGTTCAGGTGCACGCCACAGACCCGCTCCGGATCCGCGAGCGCCATCCAGGGCGAGATCAGCGAGCCCCAGTCGCCGCCCTGCACGCCGTAGCGCTCGTAGCCGAGCTTGCGCACCAGAGCGGCTTCGGCCTCGGCGATGCGGCGGACGTGCCAGCCCGGCTCCGCCGGCGCCTCCGACCAGCCATAGCCCGGCATGGACGGGCAGATCACGTGGAAAGCGTCGGCCGCATCGCCGCCATGTTCCTGCGGCCGGGTCAGCGGGCCGATGATGCGGTGGAACAGCCAGACCGTGTCCGGCCAGCCGTGGGTGAGCACCAGCGGCAGGGCGTCCGCATGGGGAGACCGCTGGTGGATGCAGTGCATCGCGAGGCCGTCGACGTCGACCCGCTGCTGATCGAAGCCGTTCAGCAGCGCCTCGCCGGCACGCCAGTCATAGTCGTCGCGCCAGTACTCACACAGGGCCCGCAGGTAGTCCGTGTCGGTGCCGTAGTCCCACCCGCTGCCCGGGATCGTGGCCGGCCAGCGGGTGCGGCCGAGCCGTTCAGCGAGGTCCTCCAGGACCTCGTCCGCCACGCGGATACGGAATGCCTCCATCTCGCCTCCCGTGCCCTTTCTACCAGTGTCCGGTGCCGGGCTCGCCCTTGAACGGCCCGACGATGTCCGGGGTGATCCAGCCGCCGTAGAAGCCGCCGTTCTGCGCCGTAACGCGATCGTCGCCCACGTAGCACGCGTCCATGGCGCCCGGCATGAACGCGTACCAGCCCGCGATGGGCTCGAAGCCGGGCCAGGCATCCGCGTAGGCCCACACCGCCGCCTCGGCCGTGCGCTCGCCGACCGCCAGCGTCCAGTAACGGGCCTGGCCCTTCCATTCACAGATCGTGCGCTTGCCTGCCGGCACCAGCAGGTCCTCGCGCACGTCTGCCGGCGGCAGATAGTAGGTGGGCGGGCTGGCCGTCTCGCAGAGCTTCATCGCGCCGCTGCTGTCCGCGACGACGACGTCGGCGAACTCCACTCGCACCCGGCGCCCGCAGGGCCGCAGCGCCGGCGGGCGCGGGTAGTCCCAGACGGACTCCTGACCCGGGCCGGGCTCCGGCGCGCCGGGCGGGCGCCCGCGGCCGGTATGGCTCCACTGCTCACGGGCGCGGCGGATCGCCTCCGGGATCTTTCTCATCGGCTCCTCCGTCGGTGTCTTCGCGCAGGCGGGTGACGACGCGCTCGATGGTGTTCCGCGCCGGCCCCGGCATCCTGCCTTCCTCGTATTCGCGCTTCAGGTAGTCCTCGATGCGCGCGACGACCACGTCCATGCCGGCCTCCCCTTCGGCCCCGGCATCGGCGGCCCGGTCGTGGCGCTCCCCGACGCCGAACAGGTTGATCCAGCGGTCGGCCCGCGCGCCGGCGGCCACCACCCGGTAGAAGGCATCGCGCTCCCGGCGCGGCTCGAAGAAGCTGACCAGGGCCGCCGCGAAGGAGACCGGTATCAGCAGGAAATCGAGTAGCCCGTCCATCGCCAGTTTGGCCTGGAATACCAGCACGTCGCGGGTCAGCTCCAGCCTGTCCGGCGGCTCCGTCGAGGCCGGCGTGATGTCGTCTTGCGTCGGCTCGTGCATCGGCCTCGTCCCCCCCGCGAAACGGCGCTAACCGCGCCGACTATAGCCTCCCGCACCCGGGCTTGGTACTTTAGCCGGCCTCGTCGCTCGTTCGCCGGGCGTTCACGCGCAGTACCAGAGTAGCCAGCCAGCAGTCATGCCGAAGTATCAGGGCGAGACCCGATTCCGCCACGCCGCACCCGACGCGCTCGGGGTGCTGCTAGTCAACCTGGGCACGCCCGGCGAGCCGAGCACCTCCGCCGTGCGCCGCTACCTCGCCGAGTTCCTCGGGGATGCCCGGGTGGTCGAGGCGCCGCGGCTGTTCTGGTGGCTGGTGCTGAATCTGGTCGTCCTGAGGATCCGGCCGGCACGTTCCGCCGAGGCCTACGAGAAAATCTGGACCGAGGCGGGCTCGCCGCTGCTGCTGAACAGCGAACTCATCGCGAAGGGGCTGGCCGAGAAGCTCTCCCGGCGCATCGACGGCGAGCTGGCCGTCGAGCTGGCGATGTCCTACGGCGCCCCGGCCATCCCGGAGGCGCTGGAGCGGCTGCGCGAGAAGAACGTGCGCCGCCTGGTGGTGCTGCCGCTGTATCCCCAGTACTCCGGCACCACCACGGCCACCGTGTTCGACCGCGTCACCCGGGTGCTGCAGAACCGCCGCTGGATACCCGAGTTCCGCTTCATCAACCAGTATCACGACGAGCCGGCCTACATACAGGCGCTGGCCCGCTCCATCCGCGAGCACCGGGAGGAACACGGCGCCGGCAGGCGGCTGCTGTTCTCCTTCCACGGCATCCCCCAGCGTTACTTCCTGAGCGGCGACCCCTATCACTGCCAGTCACAGAAGACCGCGCGGCTGGTGGCCGAGGAACTCGGACTCGGGCCGGACGAGTGGCTGCTGAGCTTCCAGTCCCGGGTGGGCCGGGAAGAGTGGCTCCGGCCCTATACCGACGAGACTCTGCAGGCCTGGGGCGAAGAGCGGCTCGAGAGCGTGGACGTCGTGTGCCCCGGCTTCTCGGCAGACTGTCTCGAGACGCTGGAGGAGATCGCCATGCAGAACCGTGAGCTGTTCGAGGAAGCCGGCGGCGGCAGGCTCTCCTACATTCCCTGCCTGAACGCACGGGACGACCACATCGAGTGCCTGACCGACCTCGTCTACCGCCATGCCTCCGGCTGGCCGGAGACCGAGAGCGAGCTCGGTGCCCGCGACGCGCTCAAGAGCGCCGAGCTGGCCCGGGCGATGGGGGCCGAGGACTGAGGGTGGCCGGGCGCTTCCTGGAACTCGGCCTCGCCGCGCCGGACATCCTGGAGTCGCTGCACTTTTACCGCACACTCGGTTTCACGGAACTCGCCGTCGGCGAGGTCTGGCCGCACAAGTACGCGGTAGTGACCGACGGCACGGTGTTCATCGGACTGCACGAGGACCCGGTCGCCAGCCCGGTCGTGACCCTCGTGCAGCCCTCGCTGCGCCGGCACGTGCTCACGCTGCAGGATGCGGGCACCGAGTTCGAGCAGACGCGGCTCGGCGAGGACGAGTTCAACCGTGCCGTCCTGCGCGACCCGGACGGCACGGCCGTCATGCTGGTGGAGGCGCGCACCTATTCCCCGGCGCCGGAGACGCCCGGGCCCTCCCTGCTGGGCGAGTGCCTGGAACTCGCGCTGCCCGTGCGCGATGCGCTCGCCGCGGCCCACTTCTGGGCGCCGCTGGCACCCCGGCTGGCGGCGCACCGGGAGGAGCCGGAGCCCCGCTTCCGTCTCGCCGTGGACGGCCTGGTGCTGGGACTGGGCCCGCGGCCCGCGCTCGCCCGGCCGCTGCTGGTATACCGGGTCGCCGATGCCGCGGCGCTGCAGGCGGCCCTGGACCGGCTGGGTGTCGTCCCCGGCACGGGGCCGGACCTGCCGGGCGAAACCCTGGGCACGATCCGGGCGCCGGAAGGCACGGACATCGCGCTGCTAAAGGCGGACTATTGGTCGGACTAGGCGGTGAGCAGGCGGCGGAGCAGCGCGCGGGCCTGCGAGAGATAGCCACCGCCGAAGAGATTGAGATGGTTCAGCACGTGGTAGAGCTGATAGAGGTCGCGGCGCACCGCGTAACCGGCGTCGATGGGCCAGGCCTCGCGGTAGGCCACCTGGAATTCGGCACCGAAACCGCCGAACAGCTCGGTCATGGCGATGTCCGTCTCCCGGTCGCCGTAGTAGACCGCGGGGTCGTAGATCACCGGCTCGCCGTCCGCCGCGGCGAAGTTGCCGCCCCAGAGATCCCCGTGCAGCAGTGACGGCACCGGCGTATAGCCGGCGAAGAAGTCAGACAGCCGCACCAGCAGCGCCTCGCCGTCCGCGCCGAGATCGCGTCCGTAGCCGTTGCGCCCGGCCAGCTCCAGCTGGAAGCC
>Ga0102941_1000731_pt1 | contig 15385 bp, 16 predicted proteins | sample SalPonR2_C_D2_MG_FD_79281 | JGI IMG/M metagenome (GOLD analysis project Ga0102941, IMG submission 79281) | Salt pond soil microbial communities from South San Francisco under conditions of wetland restoration - Salt Pond MetaG R2_C_D2_MG | ecosystem: Environmental > Aquatic > Marine > Intertidal... | reverse complement strand
TCCCTTCTATGCTTGAAATGACTGGAATACCATATGTAGGCTCAAATCCTTCAGGACACGCTTTGGCTTTAGATAAGGTCATAACAAAAATTATTCTTCAAAAAAACAACCTTCCAACTCCAGATTTTTGGGTTTTTTCATCTAAGTCGGATGATATGAGTGATGTAAAATATCCCGTAATAGTAAAACCTAAAATGGAGAGTGTATCTTTTGGTTTGAGAGTTGTATATAATGAAAAAGACCTGAGAGATGCAGTAGAATTTGTAATCTCAGAATTTCATCAACAAGCCTTGGTAGAACAATTCATTAAAGGAAGGGAATTTGCAGTTGGATTAATTGGAAATAATCCTGTAGAAACTTTTCCTGTATTAGAAATAGATCTAGAAGGAGATCCAAATGCTATACAAACTGTAGATGATAAACAGCATAAACCAAAGAACAAAATTTGTCCTGCTCAAATACCTGATGAACTTGCTAAAGAAATGCAGGATATAAGCAAGAAAGTTTTTACTTCTCTTGGATTAAGAGACTTCGCTAGAGTTGATATTAGATTAGGTCTAGATAATAAAATTTATATTTTAGAAGTGAATTCTATGGCAAGTTTAGGTTTCGGTGGATCTTATGTTGCATCAGCTAAAGCTTACGGTCTTGATTATGATGGCTTAGTAAATAAAATGCTTGATGTAGCTTCTATAAGATATTTTAATATTGAAAATATTAAAGAAAAATCATCAGGCAAAAGAATCCCTACAACAATTAAAATAAGAAGCTATCTACGTACAAGAGAAGATTATATAGTAAAAATTTTAAATGATTTTGTAGATCAAAATACATATACTCAAAATATTGAAGGTGTTAATAAATTTGGTAATTTAATAAAAAGCAAACTTTCTTCTTTAGGTTTCACTACTGAAGTTTTTCCTCAAAATCAAGTAGGAAATGTGCTTTATTTTTCCAACACCGACAGTAATGACATTGATATTTTACTTGTAGGAAATTTAGATAATACTGTTAAACCTGAAAAGCAAAAATATTTCCAAAACAAAGAAAATCGCCTTTATGGTACCGGTATATGGGAACATAAAGGAGGAATTGCTTCTGCATTACTCGCTCTTCAAAGTTTAAAATATACCAAGAAGATAAAAAACAAAAAAATTGGTATGCTTTTGACTTCAGATGATTTGATGCAAGGAAGATTCAGTAAAAAATATATAAAAGATAAAAGTAAAAATGCTAAGATAATCTTAGGTTTAAACGGTGCTTTTATCCATGGAGGTATGGTTACCAGTCGTTCTGGTTCTGCTAAATACAAAATTTCCATGAATATGAAGAAATTCACAAAGACGGAAGATGTTGCCAAGGCTGTTAATGTATTTACAGAAACTATAAATAAAATGGTTAAGCAAACCGACGAAGATAAAGGTGTAGTGATTTCACCAAGCAAAATGAATATAAGCTCTAACATTACCGAACCTTATTTTCACGGAGAAGCTACTATAAATATTAGATTTGGTGATCCTGAATTATATACCACCTTTGATGATAAAATTAGAAAAATGATCCCGGAGAAAAAATTTAAAAACATCTACAATTTTCAAATTGAAGGTAGCGAAAGAAGGCCACCTATGCAGCTTAACAAGGAAACCGAAATGAACTTTAAAGAACTTAAAAAAATAGCTGATAATTTAGATATCATAATAAGCAGCGACCATAGATGGAGTTCAAATAATATAGCTTTTTCTGATTCAAAAAAATCAATAATCGATGGTTTTGGACCTTCCGGCAAAAAAGAGTTCAGTGGAAGAGAGTATATATTAAAGCATAATATTATAGAGAAAGCTCACCTTTTAGCCGTATTTATAAATAACTCCAAATAAAAAAAGACTGCAAAATTGCAGTCTTTTTTAACTTGCTTTATTGTTTTTTACTTTTCAATAATTTTTTTAAATTTACTTCTACTATTAACATTCCTGAAAGTATCATAAGGGCTCCTAAAGTTCCTCTAAAAGAAAGGTACTCTCCAAGAAATATATATCCAAAAAATGCTGCAAATACAGGCTCTCCTGTATATATTAAAGCTGTATGAGAAGGACTGGTAAATTTCTGAGCTACATTTTGAACTATATATGCCCCAGAAGTACATACAACACTAAGAAATACTATATTCCCCCAAGCTGCTGCCTCTGTAGGAATTACTGGTGTCTCTATAAAAAAAGAAGTAATCAAACTCAATACTCCCACTACTCCAAGCTGTATAGTAGCAAAAGATATAGACTCTACCTTTACAGTGTACTTACCAACAAGTATTATATATAATGCAAATACAAAAGCACATAATAATGTATATATATCTCCTATATTCACTCCATCAATATTTCCATTCAATGTAAGCAATCCTAGTCCAACAAAAGCTATAATCGTACTAATCACAACTTTTCTTTCTGGAATTTTCTTTATAATTATAGCTGAAAATACCGGCACCATAATCACATTTAATCCAGTTATAAATGCAGATTTTGATACTGTTGTATAATTTAACCCTACCGTTTGAAGAGCGTAATGTAAAAAAAGCAAAACTCCTAAAGCAATTCCGTATTTAACAGTTTTTCTATTTAAATTTTTAAATTTTTTATAAAAAATCCCAAAAGAAATAAAAAATGCCAGCAAAAATCTTATTGCTAAAAAATTGTATGTTTCTAAAAAATCTAGGGAATTTTTAGTTAATAAAAAAGATATACCCCATCCAATGGTTACTAAAAATAGAGAAATATCGGCTTTTCTTTGATTTGTCATATTCTTATTCTCCTTTTTAAAACTACCTCAATCATTATAACTTAAATAATTTGGACATTCAACACTTGTCATATAAATTAAAAAATAAACTTTAAATAAAATTCGGAAATTTATTTAAACAAAAAAGCCTCTTCAGATGAACCGAAGAGACTCTTTAAATATATTTTTCTTATATACTTTCTATTGTTTCCAAGAATTTTTCTATAGGTTGATTTCCTACTAAATCGTGTTCTTCATTTATTACTATCTTTGGTACTCCACTTACATTATATTTGTCAGATAATTCTGGAAATGTTTGTGCTTCAATCATCTGAGCATTTATATTTGGATTTTCTAAAGCAAGCTTATGTGCTTTTGCTACGGCTCCAGGACAATGTGGACATCCAAGAGTTACAAATACCTTTATATCTACCGGTGTTTTTATCTTAGCAACTCTTTCTTTAAGCCCAGATGGTATATCTTCTCCAGATCCTGATACTTCTATTATTCCTGTGATTAATGAATTTATCTCATGTCCTGCAGGAATTCCATAAAATTTGATTCCGTAGTCTTTACCTTCACTATCTAATAATACTATACTTGGTGTCATTTCAACCTTAAGCTCTTCAGCTTTTTTGCTGTCTTTTTCAATATCATATTCTTCTAATTTTATTTTTTCTCCAACTTCTTCAATTTCTTTCATAAAGTCTAGAGTATCTTTGCAAGTTTCACATCCATCTTCCTTTGTAAATACTGCAATAGTTACCTCTTTTTTCATTTTACCAAATACTTCTTCTAAATTTGTTCTAATTTCATCATTAAGTAATGCCATTATTGTATCCTCCTATTATTTAAGTTTATTTATATATGCATTTGCACTTAGTGCTGCTTTTGCTCCTTCGCCGCTGGAAATTGATATTTGTTTATAAGGTACTGTGGTTACATCTCCTGCTGCAAATAAGCCTGGTACACTTGTATTACATGAACAATCTATTTCAATCTCACCGCTTGGCAAGGTTTTAACCAAATCTCTAAATGGTTTACTGTTTGGTACATATCCTATTTCAACAAAGATTCCATCTGCTTTAATATTAAATTCTTTATCTTCTTCTTTTTTGTATACTTTTATTCCTTTTACTAACTTCTCTCCGTATATTTCTTTTACTTGAGTACCTAAATAAATTTCTACATTATCTAAAGTTTCTAATTTATCTACCAAGGCCTTTTCAGCTCTCAGCACACTTCTTTGAACTAAGTAAACTTTATTTGCAATTTTTGATATATCTATAGTTGCTTCTACGGCTGAATTTCCACCGCCAGCTACTACTACATCTTTTCCCTGAAATAGGGGTGCATCACATATTGCACAATAAGCAACTCCTTTTCCAGAAAACTCTTCTTCTCCCGGTACATTTAATTTTCTTGGTTTACTACCTGTAGCTATTATTAGCGTTTTGGACTTTAGCTCTGTTCCATCAGACATAGATAGGTAAAATCTCTTATCATTCTTTTCTACTTTTTCGACTCTGCTATCCTTCTTTACAGGAATATCATACTTTTCTACGTGTTTTCTAAAAGCACCTACCAAATCCTCTCCAGGTATAGATTCGTAACCTAAGTAGTTTTCTACCGAGGATGTATCTAAGACTTGTCCACCATATTTTTCGGCTATTATACCTGTTTTTAGTCCGTTACGCATTGCGTAGAGGGCGCTATTCAACCCTGCAGGACCTCCTCCAATGATAAGTACATCATACATAAGATTATCTTCTAATTTTTTTGTATTACTTTTCATACTACTTGTATCAAAATTTAATTCAAATCCCATTTTAACACCTCTATTTTTAATTTGTCGACGCTACTTGAATGCGTCTTTAAATTTAAATGCCACTCTGTGGCACTATTTACTTAATATTTTACAAACTGATGATTCACTTAGACCTCCAAAAATAATTCCTATTTCCTTAAGACTTAATGTAGAACTTTTTCTAAAATGTCTAATGATTTTATTTCTTTCTTCCTTGTTTTTAATCAATTCTTTAAAGGTATATCCTTTTTTATCAAGTATATTCTCTAGTTTTATCTCAGCTTCTTTTATAGTATTAATACAATCTCTAATATTATCGCATAAAACAATATTCTTATCACATAGAATCTCTTCTTCTGATATTTTTTCATTTAAGTAGTTTTTATAAACTTCAGCAGAATCCATATCTTTGAAATTGAAAACTCTAAGTATATCTTCTATGTCCAGCAAACTTCCTTCCTTTTTTTCTATTGTATATTCACAACAACTATTCCATTTGCTTTCTTTTCCTCGACAATGTATCTTTTTGCTAGTATTAAGTAGATCATAGTAATCTTTGATAATCTTGCTTTTGTACCTATCTTTAAAAAGCTTCACTGATGTTTTTTTGTATATTGAATATGATATGTTAATACTTTTCATAATATTTGATATATCACTACCATTGTCAAATATTATCAATTCGTAGGACTTCAAGTTATCCAAAGAGTAACCATATAACTTGAAGTCAAATTTCTTTTTCGACTTCTTTATAATATCTATGAATTTTTTTCTTTCTATATCATCATCAAACAAGTTAACATCCGGTGAGCCTATTTGTTTAATGTAGTAGGTACCAAAGCTACTTTTTTCTCTAGCTTCTCTACTCATATCCATCACCTTTTCTCTTAACTATTAGTAACTATACATCAATAAAGGGAGAAAGTCAAGTACCGTCCCTTACTTATTTTATGACATTTCTGTAATTTTATTGAAATATGCCCTGAAAAGTTATAATCTTATAATATACCATACCCTAAGGAGGTATATTGCAGATGAATTCCAATAGTAAGATTTTCTATTTTTATTTTCTGTGGCATGGTTTGTTTTTATCTTTAACTATGTCAATGATAGATTTCAACACAGTTTTCCCTTCTCTTGTTGATAGTTTAACACAGTATAAAATTATATTCGGCCTACTTTATTCAATAATGTTAGGTGCTCCTTTATTATTTAATGCTGTTTTTAGTCATTATATGAAAAAATACAAGTACAAGAAAAAATTTTTATTAATAGGTATTTATCTAAGAGCTTTATCTTTTTTAGGTATGTCCCTATTTGTATATTTCTTTTCAGTTGATAATTCTAAGCTTGTTGTTATAAGCTTTTTCTTTTTAATACTAATGTTTTCTATAAGCGGAGGATTCGCTGGACTATCTTATTCTGAACTAATAGGAAAACTTTTCTCAAGTAAAGAAAGAGGCACTCTTTATTCCTCTAAACAACTTGTAGGAAGTATTGCCGCATTTGCAGGAGGTATGGTAGTTAATAGAGTTTTCTCATTAGGAAGTTTCGAATATCCATTCAACTATGTAATTTTGCTTTCAATTGGTTTTGTAGGCCTTGTAATTGCATCCCTAGGTTTTTGGTTGATAAAAGAACCTCCTTCTATTGTAGTAAAAAAAGATAAGGACACTCTTATTAATTACTTAAAGGAAATCCCTGCTTTATTAAAAAATGATTTAAATTATTCAAATTTTATACTGGTAGAAAATATAGCGAGTTTTAGTTTGATGATTTTACCTTTTTATATGATTTTTGCTAGAGATACATTTAATATAGATCAAAGCTACATCGGAAAATATCTTCTCTTTCAAATAAGCGGTACGGTTTTTTCTAATTTTATATGGGGATATCTTTCCAGAAAATTTGGTGCTAAATCTGTTGTTAAAGTTTGTATTTTAACTGGTGGTATAATACCATTGCTAGCCCTTTTTCTTTCCCTAATAGGTCCTGATGCTTATAGTTTTGTTTTTTTGCTATTAGGCTTTGTTATAAGCGGAAGAAGAATAGGTTTTGATTCATACTTATTGGATATAGCTCCAGAAGATAAAAGAACTGTATATCTTGGAGTACGAGGTACATTAAATATTTTAGTTGTAGTGCTACCCATCATGGGAAGTATTTTTATAGAAAGTATAGGATATACTTTTACCTTTATATTTGTAAGTATTGTTATGTTTTTAGGATTTTACTTATTTAATTTTAAATCTGACCATAGTAATTAATTTGCACAAATTTATCTTTGTGATAAAATATTAAATTAATAATTGAAAAAGGAGACTTTATGAATAAAGTATATTTTAAGAAAACATCCACAAAAAATTATGAAAAGCTTGGACAATACGCTAAAGAACTTTTAGACATAATAGTAAAGGAAGAAAAATACGAATTCAATGAAAAAATGCCGGTAAAAGTACACTTTGGGGAGAAGGGTAATAAAACATTTACCCCTGCTTATACATATAATCAAATAATAGACTATATTCAATCAAAAAAATCAACCCCCTTTTATATAGAAACCAACGTATTGTATAGAGGAGAAAGAACAACACGAGATAGTCATATTAAACTTGCAAAAGAACATGGCTTTACACAAATCCCCATCGAAATAGCTGATGGAGATATAGGTGATGAATATACAGAGATAGAAATAAATAAAGATTACTATAAAAACTGTAAAATAGGAAAAAAATACAGTGATTACGATAAATTTATTGTTTTGAGTCATTTTAAAGGTCACGAAATAGCAGGATTTGGTGGAGCCTTAAAACAATTAGCTATGGGTTTTGCATCTCGAGGTGGAAAGTTAGCTCAACATTCGGAGATAGCTCCAGTTGTTAAAACTTCAAAATGTATAGGTTGCGGAATCTGTGTAGATAACTGTGATGTTGATGCAATTTCAATAAAAGATGGTGTGGCATTTCTTAAAAGAAACAAATGTATCGGCTGTGCAGGATGTATGGCTGTATGTCCTGAAGGTGCAATAGTCAATAGCTGGAAAACTAATAATTTTAGAAAAAAATTAGCTGAGTATTCTTATGCAGCTTCATTAGATAAGGACAATATATATATATCCTTTATAATTAATATAACAGAAAAATGCGATTGTGTAGGAAATGAAATGGATTTAATTGCTGATAATGTAGGAGTGGTAGCTTCAACGAATCCACTTTCTTTAGACAAAGCCTCTCTAGACCTCCTTCAAAAATCTTCAGGAGAAAATTTCTTTGAGGAAGGAAGGGAAACTCTCAAACACTGCCAGAAGATCGGCATGGGAAATGGAGATTACGATTTAATAGAAGTATAAAGGGAACCTTCCTATTCATAATAAAAAATGGGACCTAAAATATGAGTAAGTTCACAGGCCCCATTTTTATTTATCCTAATTCTCTATCTACTTTTTTCATTACTTCCATAATACTTATATGTTGAGGACATTTAGGCTCACAGAGTCCACATTCTATACAATTAGATGCTTTTTTATCATCCTCAATAAATTTAGCATATGATTCTTTATGTCCCTCTATATCATCAAACATATATGCCTCATTGATCATTTCAATATTTGCAGGTATATCCACTCCGTTAGGACAAGGCATACAGTACTTACAATCTGTACAGTTTGCCACTATTCTCTCCTTGTATATTTTTTCTACCTTTGAAAGAATTTCTAAGTCTTCAGCTTTTAATGAATTCGGACTAGTTTCTGAAGCTGTTTGAAGATTCTCATCTATATGATCCTTTCTATTCATACCACTTAGTACTACATGGACCTTAGGGTTGTTCCATACAAATTTAAATCCCCATTGAGCTGGCGACCACTCTCTCTGTGAATTTTCAAATATACTACTTATATCCTCAGGAACTTTTTTGGTGAGCTTCCCACCTCTAAGTGGCTCCATTACTATTATTCCCAAGCCCTTATCTGCTGCATAATTAAGACCTTCTTCTCCTGCTTGATATTCTTTGTCTAAGTAATTATACTGTATTTGGCAAAAATCCCAATCGTAGCTATCTACTATTTCTTTAAACAAAGGAAGTTCATCATGAAAAGAAAAACCTATATATCTTGCTCTTCCATCCTTCTTAACCTGGTCTAAAAACTCAAATAAATTATGTTTGTTTAAATTTTCCCATCTTTCCTTATTAATTGCATGAACCAAATAAAAATCTATATAGTCTGTTTGAAGTTTATCCATCTGCTCCTTCATATATTTATCAAAGTCTTCTCTTTTTTCTATTAACCATGAGGGCAATTTGCTTGCAAGTTTTACTTTCTCTCTATATCCATCCTGCAAAGCTTTACCAACCAATGGTTCACTCATCTCTCCGTGATATGGATATGCTGTATCTATATAATTTACACCTTTATCTATTGAATATCTAATCTGTTCTATAGCTAGATCTTCTTTAATTTCTTTTGGATCATTATTTTTGGTTTGAAATCGCATACATCCAAAACCTAAAACCGAAATTTCTTCTCCAGTTTTTCCTAATTTTCTATACTGCATAATCTACCTCCACTTTTATATTTCTTTTTTATATTATATATTATTTAGATTAAGTAGTAAAATTTCAAACTTCTCCTTTTGTAAATTCCTCTTTAATTTTACAAGTTCTCTTTTTACTATATCAATCATATTTATATCTTCTCTTATTATAACAGATTTTACAAAAAGTTTTACTTTTTTAATTTTTTTGCTATAATAATATTAATAATATTTGGAGGTGCATATGGACAAAAAAGAAATAACCATGAAATTTAATAATGAATTTTTAGGAGAATTAATCGCAGAAAAAGGCACTACCAATATAGGTCTTGAAAAAAATACTCTTTCCCCTTATGATATGCTTTTAGGAGGATTGGGTTCCTGCTATTATTCTACTTTTTTAGATGTAGCAAAGAAAAAAAGAATAGCTTTTGATTTTGCAGAAATTTTTGTAGAAGGAGAAAAAAGAGAAACACCACCAGCTACCTTAAAGTGGGTTAAAGTTAATTTGACTATTAAAAACAGCAGCAATGATTCAGGTTTAAAAAAAGCAGCAGCTTTAGCTGCAAAATATTGTTCAATCTACGTAACAATTTCTAAGGTTGCAGAAATTTCCTGGGAAATAAACTTTATTTAGGTAATTAAATATATAAATAGCTTGCTAACTAGTTTTCAGTAACATTTCTAAAGTATTTTTAACTAATTAAAAGTATTTTTTGACACAAAAGTATTTTACTATTATAATATGAAAGAAGTGTATATTTACATTTGTATTTTAGATTAATTTATGCTAAAATTTATTTTAGTAATTTTTGAAAATAATGAATCACTTGATTTGATATATGCAAGTATTTGTTACAATTTAATTAGAAGGAGAGAAAGATTATATGAAGCTTAAATCTACTTTTAGAAATGACACTGGTACAAGTCGTTCTAAAAAAATAAGAAGCGAAGGCTCTATACCTGCTGTATTATACGGCAAGGATATAGAAGTTAAAACAATTCAAATCGACAATAAAGAATTCAAAGAAATATTGATTAGTGAAGGACGTAATGCAATAGTTGATATTGAACTTGATGGAGAAAGTTATTTTGCAATGTTAAAGGATGTTCAAACACATCCTATAACAAACGATATTCTACACCTTGAGTTCTATAATATCGATCGTTCGCAAAAAGTTGAAGTTACTATACCTATTAGACTTGTTGGTAAAGAAATTTCAAAATTCGAAGGTGCTGTTGTACATCAACTTGATGAAGTTGAAATTAGATGTCCTAGTACTAAAATTCCTCGACAAATCAAACTTGATGTTTCAGAATTAACATTAGGTCACAGTCTACATGTTTCAGACTTAGAGGATATCGAAGGTATTGAAATCTTAAATAGTCCAGATGAAATGATAGTTTCCGTTACAACTATTGATGAAGAACCTGAAGATGAATTAGAAGAAGAATTAACAGGCGAAGAACCAGTTCTTATCGGTAGTGAAGACGACGACGAAGTTGAAGAATCAGAAGAAGAGGAAGAAGAATAAAAACAAAAAATCAAAGACATCCAAAAGGGTGTCTTTTTTTTATTGAATTGGGTATAATATTATAGTAAGGAGGCGATTATATGAATATAATAATAAATTCTTTCCCTTTTAAAGCAGACAAATTGAAAGAACTGCCTAAGGATTTTCCTGAGATTAACTTTGAATTTACAAGCTCCGAGGAAGAACTTAAAGAAAAAATTCCAAAGGCTGATGCATTACTAACCATGAAATTAAAAGATGAACATTTAGAGTTAGCACCAAATTTAAAGTGGGTTCAGGGTTTAATGGCCGGTGTTGATTCATTACCTCTTAACACTATCAAAGATAGAGGAATTATCTTAACGACCGGAAGAGGTATCCATAAAAATCATATGACTGAGTATGCTTTAAGCATGATGATATTGGATGCCAGAAATTTAGACAAGCTGCTCTTAAAACAGCAGCAAAAAGAATGGGACCCAAGTTTTAAGCAGGGCGAAATAAAAGGTAAGACTCTAGGGATAATTGGCTTAGGATCAATAGGGCAGGAGTTGGCAAGAAAAGCCAGCTTTATGGGTATGGATGTAATTGGATTAAAGAGAAATTACACTCCTGTACCTCACGTAAGAAAAGTTTATCCTAATACTGAAGTGGAACAAATATTTAAAAATAGCGACTATATAGTAAATCTTTTACCCTTTACACCAGAAACCGAAAAATTTGTAAATGAAGAGCTAATGTCTAAAATGAAATCTTCAGCTTGTATGCTTAATCTAGGTAGAGGTGGTACAGTTGATGAAGAAGCTTTATATTATGCATTAAAAAATAAAGTATTCAGAAAATACATATCGGATGTTTTTGAAACAGAACCTCTTCCTAAAGAAAACCCTCTATGGAGTTTGGATAACATAGTCATCACTCCACATATATGCGGTCCAAATGTAAATTATTTGGCTAAAGCATATGATATAGTGAAAGAAAATATTGAAAAGTATCAAAAAGATAAATCTTCTATGATTAATCAGTACTCATTTGAGAAAGGCTATTAAAAAAATAAGGTTGGGATATCCCAACCTTATTCATTTATAAAATCTACTATGCTTTCTATTTCTTCTTCTGTCAGTTCACCTATTTCCGCATCAGAATATACTGCCAAATCAGATTCTAGATATTCGTACAAATCTTCTAATAAATCCTCTTCTGCATCATGAAAAAAATCTTTAATTTTTGATTCGAATGTCTCAAAGTCCTCTTCATTGGTATAATCAAGACTCTTAAGAATTTTTTGCCAATCTTTTGAATTAGATTCGTAAATACTTTTCACTTTAATACTCCTTATGATATTTAATTTAAACTCATTATATAATATTTTCAGAAATTTTCCATATTTTTTTGGAATTATTTATATTTTTTCTATATACTTTAAATAAGCTCTTATACTTAATAATCATATGGGTATAAATATAATATAAAAATCAGGAGGTATCTATGAATAACTCTAATTCTAGTTCGATTAAAAATTTTTTTATACTAAAGCCCACAAAAAAAATACTAAAATCCCATTTTACTCATAAGAATATTTACTTTTTTTCTTTTACATTAGGATTGATTTCCTCTGTACTTATATCTTTTAATTTAAGCTTCTTATACATATTGTTTTTATGGTTTTCTTTTTACTTATATATACTAGGAAACAATATTATAAAATTAAGATATGATGATACTTCTTTTGAATTTAGAAAAGAAATTGTTCTCAATAAAATTGTTGATTCTTTTATTATGATTGGATTTTATCTAATTTATCCACAATTTGGTATCATGTACTTATTTTATTTAGTAGGAATAATTATAAATATTTATAATTCTCAAAATAAAGCTATTCTTTTTCCTAGTAAATTTGAAAACTTTTTTATTTTTACTTTAATGGCCCTTTTCCCCGACATGATATTTTTTATTCTAGGTTTATTTAACCTTTTGATATTTTACAAAGGATTTAATAGTTTACACAAAATGTTTTTTCAAAACAAAGCTTAAGGAGTGATAATGTGAAGTTAGCTATATTTGATTTTGACGGAACTTTGTTTAAGGAAGAAACTATTCCTTATTTAATGGATAAATGGGAAGAATTTGAATATTCTAAATATGCAAAAACAAAAGTAAAGAAAGAACTCTTAAAAAAATACTTCTTAAACAAAGTCAAGGTTCTATCAAAAGAAAACTTTAGAATTCAAGCTACAATAGAATTTTTAAAAATTTTTAAGGGTATGAATAAAGAAGAAATAGAAATTTTCTTTGAAAAATCTTGTGAAAATATTGAAGATTTTTATAACAAAAAAGTATTAGAAGAGATACAGAAAGCATCTAAAGATGGTTTTAAACTTGTTATGGTTTCAGGTTGTTTTCAGATAATGTTGGATATCGCCTTAAGAGATTTACCATTTCAAAATATAATTGGTACAAAGTTGCCTATTACAGATAAGGGAATAAATTTTGAGAAAGATATCAAAATAATTAGCGGTATGAAAAAGAAGGATGCAATTTTAGATTCTTTTGATAAATCTTTAGTCAACTGGAAAGAAAGCAAATCATATGGTGACAGTCTCTATGACAGATACATTATGGAGCTTACCGGCTCTCCTACTGCTGTAAGCCCAGATGACAATTTAAGATCCTATGCAAAAAAACACAATTGGAAAATTATTGATTAATACGAAAGCTAAAAACAAAGAAAAACTTTATATATATTAAAGAGAAAGTATACAAGTATTCTTATGTTTCTTCATTAATATAGCCCTAGTTTAACAACTAGGGCTATATTATGTAAGGATTATACGCCTACTACTTCCTTCACTTCAGGAACATCTTCTTTTAAAGTTTGCTCTATAACCATCTTTATAGTCATTAAAGCTCCCGGACAAGTGCCGCAAGCGCCTCTCATCTTAACTTTAACAACTCCATCTTCTATGCCAACAAATTCTACATCTCCGCCATCTCTTTGAAGTATCGGTCTCACTTTTTCAAGAGATTTTTTTACTTTTTCTTCCATTTGAATCTCCTTTCTTGTCATCTATATTAAAACTTACAGTATATAGTATATGTTTATATTTAACTTTTTGTCAATAAGAAAAACAAAATATTATATTTAAATTTCTAGAACTAAACCTGAACCTACTTCTTCAATATCTACAACTTTAGATAACTGTATTTTAGATTTTAAATCTACACAATGACAAGGATGTGCTTTTTCTATATTTTGTTCCTCAAAGTATTCTAAAGTTTCTTTTATTATATTTTTTTCAGGATCAAGTAAATGAAATCCTCCAACTATATCTATTATTTTTTCTTTTTCAGTAATTTTTTTAGCATATTCTATAATATTACATATTCCTGCATGGGAACACCCAGTGATAACAGAAAGACCTTCTTCGTTTTTATAAGCCAAGGCTGAATCATCTAACAAATAATCATCTCTCATTCTACTATCAATAAATATATCACCTAATGAATCTATATTCTCAAAAGAATTTGTTCTTTCTATTTCTCCTAAAAATACTATATTATCTGTTAACCACATAGGTTCTTTTGTAAGTTTAAGTTCGAAAAAATTCTTTAAAACATCTTTTCCAATTAAAGATCCGATACATCTTCCTTTAAGCTCCTTATAATTAAAAGTTAAAGGATGTGCTACCAATTTAGGTTTTTTGTATCTAATTTTTTCTGTTTCCCATTGGTTAAATTTTGTTATCAAGTGCTTAAGACCCCAAGTATGATCGAGATGGCCGTGGGATACTACAACAAAATCTAAATCTTTTAAATCTTCTTCTAGTTTTTTTCCATTTTCAATGAAAATATCTGAATAGCCTAAATCAAATAGAATTTTCTTTCCATTATCTTCTATTAAGTAGGAAACTCCAGGTTCTCCATAAAAATATCTGTCAGTAATTGTATTGTTGTCTACTAATACTTTTAGTTTCATAATTTCCACCCTTCTAAAAAAATTTTAAAAAACTCAATACTCCGTCTTTTTTCTCTAAAGTATTGAGCCCCTATAATATAATTCCCCCTTGAACTATATTTTTCATCTACTTAATATTTTACATCTAAATTAATTTTTTTTCAATAAATTATTGTAATTTAGTTTTATTTCAAGGTTATTTCATTATATAATCCAAATCAAATTCATAAACCATATCTTTTCTTTCTATAGCTACTTTTGATTTTTTTAATATTTTGATATCTTTTGATAATTCTTTTAAAAGTTCTTTTGTTGGATTAACAGCTGTAGGATTACCTACCATTGAGAGCATAGAGTAGTCTCCAGAAGTATCACCGTAGGCATATGATTTATTTAAATCAATATCATATTTCTCAACAAAATTTCCTACAGCTTTCAATTTGTTTTCACTGTCCCACATAGGATTTATCTCACCAGTAAAAAATCCATTTTTATCTGTATAATATTTCGTCCCTATCCAGTCGTAGAATCCATGTTTTTCAGCCATTTCATTTACAAGTTCCATAGGTGATCCTGATATGGTTATAAGTACATGACCCATATCTTTATGCCATTTAATTCTATCTCTCGTAAAAGTATATACTCTGTCACCATTTTCCTCTATTACTTTTTTTGCTATAAATTCTACTTGATGTTTATGTATACCCTTTATTTCTTCAACATATATTTCCGCCATTTTTAAAAGATAGTCATCATAATTACCTATTCTTTTGTCCCATCTATCATACTTTTCTTTTACTTCATT
>Ga0102941_1000728_pt1 | contig 15432 bp, 19 predicted proteins | sample SalPonR2_C_D2_MG_FD_79281 | JGI IMG/M metagenome (GOLD analysis project Ga0102941, IMG submission 79281) | Salt pond soil microbial communities from South San Francisco under conditions of wetland restoration - Salt Pond MetaG R2_C_D2_MG | ecosystem: Environmental > Aquatic > Marine > Intertidal... | reverse complement strand
CGATGCCGCCGATGACGATGACGCTGCTCCCCCCCGGGTCATGGCGCCGCCCTCAGTTCTGCTGTTCGGCCGGCGGAGTCGCGCCTTCCTGGCGTGACTGGGCGTACAGGCCGTCGAAGTCGATCGGTTGCAGCAGGAACTCGGGGAATCCGCCCCGCTGGACCACGCTCGCCACCGCCTCGCGCACGTAGGGATAGAGCACACCCGGGCAGAAGCTGCCCAGCAATAACCCGCGGTTCTCCTCGCTGATGCCTGCCAGGCCGAACAGGCCCGCCTGCTGGATCTCCATCAGGAAGACCGTCTTGTCCTCCGCCTTCGCCTCCACCGTCACCGTGAGCACGACCTCGAAGGTGCCGCTGTCGAGCTCCCGGTGGCCGGAGCGCAGATTGAGCTGGGTCTTCGGTTTCAGGTCCTGGGCGAAGACCTGCGGCGCGTTCGGCGACTCGAAGGACAGGTCCTTCACGTAGATCTTCTGCAGGGTGACCTGTCCGCCCTCCTGCTCGTTGCTGCCCTGTTCACTCATAGCCGTGTCCCGTCCTTTCCGTCATTCGTTGTGCTCCGTGATACCCAGGAGCCGGTCCAGGCGGCCGCTGCGATCCAGGGCCGCCATGTCGTCGTAACCGCCGACGTGTGCGTCGCCGATAAAAATCTGCGGCACGCTCGAGCGCCCGCTGAGGGATTCCATCTCCGTGCGCCGCGCGGGGTCGCTGGTCAGATCGATCTCCTCGAACTGCACGCCCTTGCTGCGCAGCAGGTCCCTGGCCGCCACGCAGTAGGGGCACCAGCCGGTGGCGTACATGCGAACGGGCGTCCGATCCGGTGTATTGGCTGTCGCGCTCATCATCCACCCTTTTTCTTCTTGCGGCCGGTCACCAGCGGCAGGCTCTCCTGCTGCCATGCGGCGAGACCGCCCCGCAGGCTGAAGACGTTATCCAGGCCGGCCCCGCGCAGTTTCGCCGCGGCACGTCCGGCCGCGAGGCCGTTGTCGTCCACCAGCAGCACCGGCTGCTCTGCCTCGCCGCCGAGCCGGTCACGCTCCAGCTGGTCTGCCGGGATGTTGCGCGCGTTCACGATGTGGCCCTTGGCGTAGCTCTCCGGGTTGCGCACGTCCACCACCACCGCATCGTTATTGATCAGCCGCACCGCGTCCAGAGGCCCGAGGTCGGTCAGACCCTGGCGCTTGCGCCGGATCTCCGTGAACACCAGCAGGAAGAAGCTGGCCATCAGCCCGATCATCAGGATCGGATGATTGCCGGAGAATTCGATCAGTCTGTCCATGGCTGCAGGTCTTGGTGCCGGGTTAGCAAGGCGCCGGTTGCCGGCGAGCGCAGCAGTATACCAGTGATGGGAGCCTGTTCCGTCCCCGACCTCCACGCTCTATCCTTGGCGGATGCGCCGCTTCGCCGTCCTCCTTCTACTCTGTGTGCTGCCGCTCGCGGGCGGCGCCGACGACGAAGAGCGGGCCCGCATCAAGGAGCAGGAACTGGCCGAGGTGCGCGAGCGCATCGCCGAGCTAACGCAGAGCATAGAGCGCCAGAACCGCCGGCGCGACGAACTCAGCGCGGAACTCGGCGAGGCGGAGGCGGCGATCGGCCGGGTCCGGGTGAAGCTCGAACGCATCGAGTCCGGGGTGCGGGAGAGCCGCGCCCGTCTCGACGACATCGCGCGCCAGCAGGCAGAGCGCCGCGGCGAACTGCAAGCCGAGAAGGAGCGGCTGGGAGGACAGATACGCGCGGCGTATACCAGCGGCCGTCAGGAGCAGATCAAGCTGTTGCTGAACCAGGAGAACCCTGCGGACCTCGGCCGCCTGCTGGCCTACTACGGCTACCTGAACCGGGTGCGGGGCGACAACATCCGCGAGGTCCGCGTTCAGCTCGACGCGCTGGCCGCGCTGCGCCGGCAGGAAGCGCAGGAGCAGGCGCGGCTCGCTGAGCTGGCGGAGGAGGAGCGCCAGGAGCTCGCACGTCTGGCGGCCTCCCGCAGCGAGCGGCAGCGACTGGTGGCCGCCATCGAGGCCGAGATCGCCGCCGGTGGCGACGAGGTGGAGCGGCTGCGCCGCCAGGAGGAGGACCTGACCCGCCTGATTGCGGAACTCTCCTCCATCCTGGCCGACTATCCCATCACCTCAGAGGAGCCTTTCGGCCGGCTGAAGGGCCGTCTGACCTGGCCGGTGGCCGGGCGCCTGATCCAGGATTACGGCCAGCCCCGGGGCAACGGCCGCCTGCGCTGGAACGGCGTGCTGATCGCGGCGCCGGCGGGCAAGGAGGTACGCTCGGTCTATCACGGCCGGGTCGCCTACGCCGACTGGCTGCCCGGCCTGGGCCTGCTGGTGATCGTGGACCACGGCGACGGCTATCTCTCGCTGTACGGGCACAACGAATCCCTGCTCAAGTCCGCCGGCGACTGGGTGGCGCCCGGCGACGTCCTCGCCACGGTCGGCCAGAGCGGCGGCCAGGCGGTGCCGGCGCTGTACTTCGAGATCCGGCAGGGCCGCAAACCCGTGGATCCCGGCGACTGGGTGAGCCGCCGTCCGGGCGGCGGCTGATTGCCCACCCCGTTCGCCGACCCCGTCACTCCCCAGCCCGCCGTGGCTGTGCTATCTTCGGACAGTGATTCCGGCAACGGAGTCCGGAGCTTTCTATGTCCCTGAAAATCCGCAGTATTCTGGTACTCGTCGTCGGCGCCATGCTGGGTCTCAGCCTGTCGCTGGGCGGCGGCGTGCTGGCGGACCGACAGGGCGACGGGGACGAAGACCTGCCCTGGGAGCAGGCCCGGCTGCTGGCCGAGGTCATGGAGCGGGTCAAGCGCGACTACGTCGACGACGTCGACGACCGGCGGCTCATGGAGGCCGCCATTCGCGGCATGGTGGCCGACCTCGATCCGCACTCCCGCTTCCTCGACGAGGAGCAGTACGAGGAAATACGCATCAGCACCACCGGCAATTATTCCGGTGTGGGTATCGAAGTCAGCATGGACGGCGGCGAGGTGCAGGTGGTCGCTCCCTTCGACGGCACCCCGGCCCAGCAGGCGGGCATCCTGCCGGGCGACGTGATCATTGCCATCGACGATATGCCGGTCGACCACGAGAACCTGGAGGAGACCGTCAGCCGCATGCGCGGCAAGGTCGGCACCCGGGTCAAGCTCACCGTGCTGCGCGGCGAGGACTCGCTGGACTTCTCCCTGCTGCGGGCCAACGTACACGTGGAGAGCGTGCGGGCCCATCTGCTGGATGACGGTCTCGGTTACGTGCGGGTCACCCAGTTCAGCGAGGCCACCAGCCGGGATCTGAAACGCGCACTGCGCGGCCTCGAGCAGAACAACGGCGGCGACCTGGCCGGGCTGGTGCTCGATCTGCGCAACAATCCGGGCGGCGTGCTGGACGCCGCGGTGGACGTCTCCGACCTGTTCCTGGATGAAGGCCTGATCGTCTCCGCCGAGGGTCGCAGCGAGGAGGCGCGCTTCTCCCACAGCGCCCGGCGGGGCGACGTGCTGGACGGCGCGGAACTGATCGTGCTGGTCAACGGCGGTTCGGCCTCGGCATCCGAGATCGTGGCCGGCGCGCTGCAGGACAACGATCGGGCCGTCGTCATCGGCACCCACACGTTCGGCAAGGGCTCGGTGCAGACGGTGATGCCGCTGTCGAACGGCCACGCGATCAAGCTCACCACTTCGCGCTATTTCACGCCCTCCGGCGCCAGCATCCACGAGACCGGCATCAAGCCCGACGTCGTGATCGAGCAGCCGCCGGAGGCGCCGGTGGTATCCGCCATACTGGCGCCGCCCGACGCGGCGGCGGACCGGCAGCTCGCGGGCGCGATAGACCGCATCAACCGGCCTCGTATCGTACAAAGCAAGGCACCGTGACGCGTCTCGCGGGACTGCTGATCCCGGCTCTACTCGGGTATGCGGGCCTGGGCCACGCCGCTGCCGAGGCGGCACCGCCGCGCATCGCCATCATCATCGACGATCTCGGCTATGGCCGGGCAGCCGGCGAGCGCGCGACGCACCTGCCGGGCCCCGTCGCCTGCTCCGTGCTGCCGGGCACGCCCCACGGCGTCCGGCTGGCCCGGCTGGCTCACGCGGCCGGCAAGCAGGTCATGCTGCACCTGCCGATGCAGTCCCTCGACGACATCGAGCCCGGGCCCGGCCTGTTCCAGGTCGACACCACGCGTGGGCAGCTCGCCGCGCGCGTGGCCGCCGACCTCGCCGCCATCCCTTACGTCAGCGGCATCAACAATCACCGCGGCAGCCTGCTGACCCGGCACCCGGGCCACATGACCTGGCTGATGGAGGAGATCGCCGCCCGCGAAGGGCTGTTCTTCATCGACAGCTATACCACCGCCGCCAGCGTCGCCCTGGGCATCGCCCGGGAGTCCGGCATCCCGGCCGCGCGCCGGGACGTGTTCCTGGACCCGGATCCGGAACCGGCGACCGTGAGGCGGGAGTTCGACCGGCTGCTCGCTCTCGCGCGCCGGCATGGCACTGCGCTCGCGATCGGCCATCCCTACCCGGCCACGCTGGCGCTGCTTGAAGAAGAGCTGCCAGGGCTCGCCGCGCGCGGCATCGAGCTGGTGAGTCCCGGCGAACTGGTCCGCATACGCACATCGGAGGCGAATCGATCATGGCCACCGTCCTCGTACCGCTTGCAGACGGCTTCGAAGAAATAGAAGCGGTCACCGTCGTGGACATCCTGCGTCGGGGCGGCGCCGAGGTGACCGTCGCCGGCCTGGCGCCGGGTCCCGTGCACGGCTCCCACGGCATCCAGCTGGTGCCGGACGAGACCCTGGACGACGTGCTGAACCGGGACTACGACATGATCGTGCTGCCTGGCGGACTGCCGGGGGCGGATAACCTGGAGGCCGACGAGCGCATTGCCGGGCTGCTGCGGCGCATGGCCGATGCCGGCCGCTTCACCGCTGCCGTCTGTGCGGCACCGAAGGTACTGGCGGCGGCGGGCCTGCTGGAGGGGCGCCGCGCCACCAGCTTCCCCGGCTTCCTGGACCCCTACCGGGAGGAAGGCGTGCGGCTGGCCGCGGACGCAGTGGTGCGGGACGGGCGCATCATCACCTCGCGCAGTGCGGGCACGGCCATGGATTTCGCACTGGAGCTGGTGGCCGCGCTGCTCGGCGAGGAGCGCGCGATGGAAGTGGAACAGCGCCTGCGCCGGTCGCACCCCCTGCGCGCCCCGGTGTGAGCGCGGACCGGGTGCACTGCCGGTGAGCCGGTCGTCCCGCGAACTGCCGGACCTGGACTGGGCGGAGCTCAGGGGGTTTGCGCGCAGCGTGGTCGAGGTGGAGTGGCTGCTGGTGGCGCTGGCACTGGTCTACGTCTACTTCGCGGACTTCCCCGACGGCAGCCCGGGGCTCTATCTGGCCTTCGTCACCGGTTTCGCCGCCAGCATCCTGGTGCTGCGCTACACGCCGGTCCTGCGCGGCACGCCGCGTCTGCTGATCGGGGTCGAGCTGGCGCTGATGACCCTGTTCGTGACGCTGGTGAGCTGGCAGACCGGCGGCGTGCACAGCCCGCTGATCAATCTGTACCTCCTGCCCCTGGTGACCAGCGCGCTGGTCTTCGGCCGCCTCACCACGCTGTGGCTGTTCGTCTTCCTGGTGGCTTGCCTGTTCACGCTGATGACGGTCAGCCGGGGGGCGCCCGACGGCGAGGACTTCGCGGCCCTGTTCACCCTGCTCGCGCCGATGGCGCTGGTAGCCGTGCTGACGATGCTGCTGGCCGGCAATATCCGCGCCGGCCGCGCCCGCATCCGCGACCTGAGCGAGCGCGATGCCCTCACCGGGCAGCTGAACATGCACGCCTTCACGCGCCGCCTGCAGGAGGAACACGAGCGCGCGAGCCACGAGGGCGGCCGCTATGCCGTCGTCGTCATCGACGTCGACAACCTGAAGAAGATCAACGAGGAGTTCGGCCACGAGACCGGCAACCGGGCGATCCGCCTGGTGGTGAAGGCCATCCAGCGCTGTACGCGGCGGGCGGACACGCTCGCCCGCCTCGGCGGCGACGAGCTGATCCTGCTGCTGCCCGGCATCGACCGGGCGAGCGTCGAGCGCATCATGCTCCGGATACGCAACAGCGTGCATGCCACCACCTTCAGCGTGGGCCGGTCGATGATCCGGATCAGCGCCAGCCTCGGCGCGGCGGTCTATCCCGACGACAGCGAGGATCACCGGGAGCTGCCCACGCTCGCCGACCGGGCGATGTACCGGGAGCGCGCCGAGCGCGAACGGCTGGAGGCCGCCAAGCGGCCGAGCGGTTATGCCGGCTGAAGATGCTCTCCACGCTCCGCGGCGCGTTAAGCTTGTCACATGAGACGCTTCGTCCATGCGGTCACCATGGTGCTCGCCGGGCTCCTGCTCGGTCTGGGCAGCGCCTGGTACGCGATCACCGGTGGCGCGGTCGCGGGCGTCGCCCACGGCCCGTGGGACAACAACCCCCTGGTCGGCAGCGCGACGGCGGGGCCCTGGGACCGGGCCCGCGTCGCCCATCATGCGCTGCTCGGTCTGACCCGGGAGGAAGCCGTCTATTACGTGGCGACCCGTGACAGCGAAGGCCGCCCCCTCTCCGCCGATGCCACTTACCGGATCAGCGGCGCCGGCATACCCGCCCGCTGGTGGAGCATCACGGCCTACGGTCCCGACTATTACCTCATCCCCAACGGGCAGGGGGTCTATTCGTTCAACAGCGAGACGGTGTCCCGCGGGGAGGACGGCGGCTTCGCGTTCCTGGTCTCGCGTACGCCCCGTGCGGGGGACTGGCTGCCGCTCGGCGAGGCCGGGCGGTTCGATCTGCTGCTGCGGCTGTACAACCCCCGAGGGCGGGCGACCGCGTCCGACCTGCCGATGATCGAACGGGTGGCCGTCGATGAGTGAGCGGCGCAAGGGCAGGTTGCGAGGCGGGTTGCGAGGCTGGCTGCTTGGCGTGGCGCTGATCGCCGCGTTCACCCATCTCGCGGCCGTCCACGCCTATCCGCGCCTGCTGATGCACGGCGCCTGGGAGGCCATCGCGCGGTCCGCGGACGACACCGGCCTGGTGCACGCGCCCCGGCCCGATGCCACCTCCCGCACCGTGGTGCGCCCCAGTCCGGACCTCGTCTACTCCGTCTGCCTGTACGACCTCGCGGCAGGCCCCTGGTCGATCCGGCTGGAGGTGCCGGACAGCTATGTGTCAGTCTCACTCTACGCCATGAATACCGACAATTTCTTCACCGTGAACGACCGTCAGGCGACCGGCGGCTCGATGGAACTTCTGATCGTTTCCGGCCCCGTGGACGAGTACGAGCCCGCCACGGGAGGCCGGCCGCTGGTGGTCCGGGCCCCCGGCGAGCGGGGCATGGCGCTGGTGCGCTATTTCGCGGGCAACGGCGCCAATGCCGCTGCCATAGAGGCGGCGCGCCGCACCCTCGCCTGCGGCCCCGCGGCGTTCCGGGCCGAGATGGCGCCGTCGGACCGGGCCCGGCGCACCGGTGACTGGCCCGGCGATGGAGAAGACGATGAGTGACTACCGCTACTGCCCGCGCTGTGCCACGCCGCTGGCAGAGGAGGAACGGGGTGGCAGCCTGCGCGGGGTGTGTCCTGCGGAAGGCTGCGGCTTCGTGCACTGGAACAACCCGGCACCGGTGGTGGCGGCTATCGTGGAGCGCGACGATCACATCATTCTCGTCCGCAGCCACGGCTGGCCGGAGAAGTGGTTCGGGCTGGTCACCGGCTTCCTCGAGCACGGCGAGATGCCCGAGGAGGCGGTGCTGCGCGAGGTCCGCGAGGAGACCGGCCTCGCGGCCGAGCTCGGCGACTATGTGGGCATGTATCCCTTCTACCGCATGAACCAGCTCATCATCGCCTATCACGTCACGGCCGGCCCCGGCGAGATACGCCTGGACGAGAGCGAGCTGGCCGACTGGCGGGAGGTGCCCGTAGAGAAGGTCCGGCCCTGGCCGAGGGGCACCGGGACCGCTCTCAGGGACTGGCTGGCCAGCCGGGGCTACGAGCGGGATTACGTCCCCCTGCCCGGACGGGAATCCGACATGGAGCGCGGATCGTGAGCTTCTACGAGCACTATGTCCTGCCCCATGCGCTGAATCTCGCCTGCGGCTTCAAGGCGATCCGGCGTCAGCGGCAGAAGGTGGTGCCGGCGGCGGAGGGTCGCGTGCTGGAGATCGGCTTCGGCAGCGGCCTCAACCTGCCCTACTACGACTTCGACAAGGTCACCCGCCTGTGGGCGCTGGAACCCTCCGAGGGCATGCGCCGCCTCGCCCGCAAGCGCCTGAACCCGGTGCGCACCGAGTTCGAGTTCATCGATCTGCCGGGCGAGGAGATTCCGCTGGAGGACGCCAGCGTCGACACGGTGCTGTGCACCTTCACGCTCTGCACCATCCCCGACACGACGGCCGCGCTGGCCGGCATGCGCCGCGTGCTGAAGCCCGGCGGGCGGCTGCTGTTCTGCGAACACGGCCGGGCGCCGGACGAGCGCGTGCGCCGCTGGCAGGACCGGCTCAACCGGCCCTGGAGCCGCATCGCGGGCGGCTGTCAGCTGAACCGGGACATACCGGCCCTGATCCGGGAGGCCGGTTTTCGCATCGAGGAAGAGGACAGCATGTACGTGCCCGGCGGGCCGAAGACGCTCTCCTGGCAATGGTGGGGCAGCGCCCGCCCCGGCCATTGAACCGGCCCGCGGCCCGCTTGTCCAAACTCCGTCACAGGGCCGGCCGGCCGCCGGCGCTATAATCCGGATCCCCATGACGATGTACCGACCGCGCAAGCCGATCCTGGCAGCACTGCTGTTGTGCGCAGCGCTGCCGTTGGCATCGATGGCGCAGGACGCGGACCAGGCAGAGGAACCGCCCGCGGAGACGTCTTCCGGCGGCGGTGACGCCGCGCCGGCGCGCGCCGGCGACGTCTTCTGCCCCCGGGACTACGATCCCGTCTGCGCGCCCGACGGCAAGACCTACACCAACGCCTGCATGGCGCAGGCAGCCGGACACGCCTCCGCCGTCGCCGGCGTGTGCGACCGGCAGAAGACCTGCCCCGACCGCTTCCGGCCCGTGTGCGGCGCGGACGGCAATACCTACAGCAACGACTGCTACGCCGAGCGTGCCGGCGTCGAGGTGGTGAGCTACGGCATCTGCGAAGAGCCGGAATGCCCCGACGCGTACGAGCCGGTCTGCGGCATGAACGGACGCACCTTCCGCAACCGCTGCCAGGCCGATCTCGCACGGGTCGCCGTCCAGCGCGAGGGCATCTGCGACGTGACCAACTGCCCCGACGTGTACGCGCCGGTCTGCGGCGAGGACGGGCGCACCTACGCCAATGCCTGCGTGGCGGAGGCCGAGTCCGTGCGCATCGTCGAGCTGAACGCCTGCGCCACCCGGCCCTGCCCGGGCATGTTCGTGCCGGTGTGCGGCGCGGACGGGGTGACCTACGGCAATGCCTGCGAGGCCGAGCGTGCCGGCGCCCGCATCGAGATGGCCGGCACGTGCAGCGGCCTCAATTGCCCTCGTACCTACCAGCCGGTCTGCGGCATGGACGGGCGCACCTACGACAACGAGTGCCTGCTGGAATCGGCCGGGATCGAGCTGGCCTACGCGGGGGAGTGTCTCTGACCGCCATGGGGGAACTCACGCTCAGACGCCGGTTGTCGGACTGGCTGGTGCGCCGCCGCCGGCGCTCGGACCTGGCCTTCGAGGCCGTGGAGAATCCGGATGCCTCCGCCGTGGAGGCGGTACGCCGGGGCCTCGCCGCCTGGAACGACTCGCAGATCGGACCCACCGCCCACGTGCCGGTGGGTGTCTTCGTCCGCGACTCCACCGGGCGCGTGCGCGGCGGCGCCACCGGCTACGTCGGCTGGGGCTGGCTCTACGTCGAGCGTCTTTGGGTGGACGAGGAGTTCCGCGGCCGCCACGTCGGCACCGAACTGATGATGCGGCTGGAGCGCCTGGCGCTGGATCGGGAGGTCAACCGCTTTCAGGTGGGCACCACCAGCTTCCAGGCACTCGGCTTCTACCGGAAGATGGGCTACGAGGTGTTCGCCGAGCTGCCCGACCATCCGCCCGGCCACACCGACTATTTCCTGAAGAAATACGTCGCGCTCTCGGGAGCGGCCGAGGACGAGGAACCGGACGCCTGAGTCAGGGCCGCACGACCCGCACCTAGCCGGCGAGCGCTACCAGCCGGCCGTCGGGGGTGCGCCGGTGGGGCACCCAGAGCAAACCGACGAAGCGCACCCGGACGTTGCTCGCGGCGGCCCGCACGGGAATCTCCTCGAGTTCCGCCTGCTGTGCGTCGAAAGCGGTGTCGAGCTGCGCCACCTCCTGCTCCATCTGTGCGTTCAGCTCGGCGAGTTCGCTCTCGACCCGCGCTACGGTTTCTTCTGCGCGGGCGACGTCGCCCGCCTCTTTGCCCATGCCGCCGGCCGTCTTCACGGCGGTACCTATCTTTCCCGCGGTGGTGGTAGACAGGCGCTTGCGGCCGAGCACCGCGCCGAGGATCGCCGTGCCCACCGAGATCACGGTATCGATGCGCTTCTTCGCCACCTGCTGGCTCTCGCGCTCCAGCGTCTGCCTGGCCCGCAGCAGGCGGTTCTCCAGCGTATTCACCTTGGAGCCGTAGCGTTTGCGCAGCTGTGCCACCGCCTGGTCGCGCTTCTCGCTGGCGGCCTGCTGCAACCGGATGCGGAAGTCGCCCTCGCTCTCGCCCGGCTCCGACGTCAGCTTGAGGTGCCGGTTGCGATACAGCACGACCGGCCGCTCGTTGCGTATCCAGCGCTTCAGGTCGCGCTCCCAGTCGGCATAGCTGTCCGCCGCCGCCAGCGCGTCTGCGAGCGGCGCGTAAGCCGTGCCCGGCAGGCCCCGCGTCTCGAGTTCGTCTGCGTCGAAGGGCAGTTCCTGCGCCTCGTTCCAGTCCAGCGCCACGGCGCCGTCCCCGGCCTGCGCCGCCAGCAGGTAGCGGCGCTCCTCGTTTACGCCGTAACGGCTGCTGGTGTAGGCGGCCTCCGCCGCGCCGATCACCCGGGACCGGTAGACGATGTCGCCCGGGTTCTCCGCCCCGGCGGGCAGCCAGTATTGCTGCACGGCGGGCGGCAGCACCGGCGGCGCCGCGGCCACGTCGCCCAGCGTCGAAGCGGCCCCGGCATCGTCGGCTGCTGCCGCTTCCGCCGGCGCCGGCCGCCGGCCGTCCATCAGGCGACGGATCTGGTCCCGGGTGAGCGGCCCGGGCAGATAGGACATGACCCAGCGGGTGTTGAAGACCACCGGGGCATCCTCGTGGACGTTGTGCAGCAGGAAACGTCGCTTGCCCAGCCCGGCGATGGTCTGCTCCATGCGGCCGCGGTTGAACTCCACGCCGGCGGCCGCCCCTTCGAGGCCCTCCATGACCCGGGCCTTGTCGCGCTCGGTCTGCAGGCGGCCGATGAACCAGGTGCCCGTGTTGGACAGCCCCTTGTAATCGAGGTCCACCGGGTTCTGGGTGGAGAGCACCAGCCCGAGGCCATAAGCCCGCGCCTGCTTCAGCAGCGTCAGGAGCAGCGGCTTCGACGGGGGATTCGCCACCGGCGGCATGTAGCCGAAGATCTCGTCCATGTACAGGATGGCGCGCAGGCTGGCCGTGCCCGGTTGGGCGCGCATCCAGGCGATCAGCTCATTCAGCAGCATGCTCACGAAGAACATGCGTTCCGGCTCCGACAGGTGCGCGATCGACATGACCGACACCCGCGGCTTGCCGCTCTGCGTGTAGAGCAGGCGCCCGGCGCTGAGCGGCTCGCCCTCCATCCAGGCCTCGAAGCCGGGCGCGGCCAGCAGGCTGTTCAGCTGCATGGCCAGTTCGAAGCGTTCCTTCGGCGGATAGAAGGAATCGAGCGACATCACGCCGATGCGGGTGATGGGCGGATTCTGGATCAGTCCGATCAGGGTGGCGACGTCCAGGTCCCGGTCCTCGTTCCAGTAGTGGTCGAGGAGGTTCGAGACGAGTATGTGCTCCCGGCTGGTCACCGGGTCGGCGTCGATGCCGAGCAGCGACAGCACGCTGGTGGCAGTCGCCTGCACGCGCTCGCGGTAGAGATCACGGTCCGCGCGGAATGCCGCGTCGGGCGCCGCGAAGGAGCGCAGCACCGAGACCGGCAGGCCGGCGGTGGAACCCGGCGTATAGACGGCCATGTCGGTGCGCTCGCGCAGCGCCTTGATACGCTCGCCGTCCTGACCCCAGTCCGCCAGGCCTTTCTTCCACAGCGCCGCCTGGTCGGCAGCGAACTGGCGCACCGTGCGGCCCTGGTTCACGGCTTCCGAAGGATTCACCCAGGGCTCGAAATCGTCCGCGGAGAGTTCGGGGAAGGTGAGCAGCAGGTTGCCGAGGTCGCCCTTCGGGTCGATGGCGATCACCGGCACGTGGTCCATCGCGGCTTCCTCGATGATGCCGATGCCGAGCCCGGTCTTGCCGCTGCCGGTCATGCCGATGATCACGGCATGGGTAGTCAGATCCTTCGAGTCGTAGAGAACGAGCTCGTCGCCGACCTTGCCGCTGGCCTCGTCGACCGCCTTGCCTACGTAGAACGCACCGAGTTTCTCGAAATCCTGCATCGCATCAGTCCTCGCCTCCGGTATCCGGTTCGATATCTTCCTTGGCGCCGCCGCGTTTCACCAGCACCTTCGACATGAAGATCCCCGCCTCGTACAGAAGGTACACCGGTATTGCCAGCAGCGTCTGGCTGATCATGTCGGGCGGCGTCAGCAGCATGCCCAGCACGAAGGCGCCCAGGAACACGTACGCACGGGCCTTGCCAAGCGTCGCCGGGGTGGTGAAGCCGGCCCACACCAGCAGCACCGTGGCCACCGGCACCTCGAAGGCCAGGCCGAAGGCGAAGAAGATCGCGATGATGAAACTGAGATAGGCCTCGATGTCGGTCATCACCGCCACGTCGGTGGGCGCCACGCTGGTGAAGAAGCCGAACATCAGCGGGAAGACCACGAAATAGGCGAACGCGATGCCGAGGTAGAAGAGCAGGATGCTCGAGGCGAGCAACGGCACCGCCATCTTCTTCTCGCGCTTGTACAGGCCGGGGGCGATGAAGGCCCACGCCTGATACAGCACCACCGGCATGGCCAGGAACAGCGCGACGAAGAACGAAAGCTTGAATGGCGAGAAGAACGGGGATGCCACGCCGGTGGCGATCATGCTGTTGCCCTCCGGCAGGGCCTGCACGAGGGGTGTCGCCACCAGTGTGAAGATGCGGGCCGCGAAGGGCGCCAGTATGAGGAAGATGACGAGGACGGCGATCGTGGCCTTCAGTAACCGGGAACGCAGCTCGACGAGATGCGAGAGCAGCGTCGCTTCCTCCAGGCGCTCCTCGTTCTTCTTTTCCTCGGTGCCCTCTTCGCCCGTGGTCATGACGACGCCGTTGTCTTGTGGCCGCCTGCGCCGTCCTCCGCGCTGTCGTCACCGGCTTCGTTACCGGTTTGGCTGCCGGATCGACCGTCAGGCTGCTCGTCGGATTGACGCTCGGGCTGGTCACCCCGCTCGCCGGCGGCGGTCGATGCTCCGGCGGGCGTCTCGTCGCCGTCGGGTGGCGGCGGTGCCGCCGGGTCCGGCACCGGGCGGCGTTTGTCCTGCCCTTCGGCATCGGCATGGCCGGTCTCGCCGAAGCCGGCCTCGTCGTCCTCGCCTTCCTCGTAGTTCAGGTCGGTCGGTTTCGGTTTCGGCTTCGCGGCGGGCTTGTCCATGATGGAGGACAGGGGCTGGTTGACCGTCTCCCGCACCTTGGAGAACTCGAGTTCCTCCTCGATCTGGCGCTTGAGCATGCGGGTCATGCGCCGTGCCTGCCCCACCCAGCCGCCGAGCTTGTTCGCCACCTGCGGCAGCTTCTCGGGCCCCAGCACGAGGAGCCCGATAACGAACAGCAGGATGAGCTCGGAAAAACCGACGTCGAACACGGCGTGCGCGCAGGGTCAGGACTGACCGGTCTTCGAACCGGACTGGCTCTCCGTCGTACGGGTCTCGCTGTGAGTGCCGAAGTCCGCGTCCTTCTCCTCGCTGTTCGGGAGGTTCTTCTGCTCGGGCTCCTTGTCGGCATCGTCCATCGCGCTGCGGAAGCCCTTCACGGCCTCGCCCACGTCGGAACCCATGTTGCGCAGCTTCTTGGTGCCGAAGATCGCGATGACGATCAGCAGCACGATGAGCAGCTGCCAGATACTGATGTTCCCTAACATTGCCTAGTCACCCCACAGGCGGTCCTGTGTACGGATTGTGAATGTGCGGCGGCCGCAGGGCCACCTCCGAATGGTCGATCATACGTCAATTCGGCAACAGGAAATGTGCGCAGGTTCCCCGATGCCGGAGGCCGCCGCTCAGGTCTCCAGCCAGAAGGTCACGGGGCCCCAGTTGACCAGCGATAGCCGCATGTCGGCGCCGAATTCCCCGGTGGCAACCGCGCCGTGGGCGGCTCGCGCCCGCGCGGCCAGTTCGTCGAACAGGCGCCGGCCTTCCTCGGGCGGCGCAGCGCCCGTGAAGCTGGCCCTGGTTCCCTTGCGCGTATTGGCGGCCAGAGTGAACTGCGGCACCAGCAGCAGAGACCCGCCGGTGTCCGCCAGGGACCGGTTCATGCGTCCCTCGCCATCCGGGAACACGCGGTAACCGAGCAGGCGCTCGGCCAGGCGGGCGGCGTCCCGCTCGTCGTCGCCCCGCCGCACCCCCACGAGGACGGCCAGCCCCTCGCCGATGCTGGCCACCTCCCGCCCGTCCACGTGGACGGAAGCTTCCGTGACCCTTTGCAGCAGACCGATCATGTCCGGTTTCTTCCCGCCGTTCCCCAGTTAATGGCGATGCTGCCTGCCGGGGCCGCTGGCAGTCTACCCCGGTCGCCGGCATCCCGCGCGCGACCATGCCAACCGCTTGCCACGGGGGAGGAGACCGCCGCGGCCGCCCGCTCACAGGGAGGTGTGCGGGGCCGCGGCCCTCCTCTCCCGCCAATCGTCCCCACGAGATGCCGCTCAAGCGGGCGTAATGAGACACAAAAGCCCACAAACGCCATCAGATATAATTAGTGGGAATTTATCTCTATAAGCGCGATTTTTTGCGCCTTCGGTGGGAAATTAACCTCGACCCCGCTGGATGTTGGCGGTCGGCTTCGCCGCGACTACACTCCTTCGAACATCAGCGGGGTATCGGCATGAAGAGACGGGATTTCGTTACCGGCATCGGCGCCGGCGCACTGACCGCGGGTCTGGCAGGCTGCGCCGGCGAACAATCGGCCGCGCCGGGCGCGGAGTGCGCGGAGGGCCCGACCCGGAACTGGAAGATGGTGACGACCTGGCCTCCGAACTTCCCCGGTCTGGGTCGGGGCGCCGCCAATGTGGCGCGGCGCATCGAGGAGGCCTCGGGCGGCCGCATCAAGGTGCATGTCTACGCCGCCGGCGAACTGGTGCCCCCTTTCGAAGTG
>Ga0102941_1000722_pt1 | contig 15466 bp, 13 predicted proteins | sample SalPonR2_C_D2_MG_FD_79281 | JGI IMG/M metagenome (GOLD analysis project Ga0102941, IMG submission 79281) | Salt pond soil microbial communities from South San Francisco under conditions of wetland restoration - Salt Pond MetaG R2_C_D2_MG | ecosystem: Environmental > Aquatic > Marine > Intertidal... | reverse complement strand
ACGGTTGTGCATGCACAAAATGGGTATTTAATTCGCCTCAAAGATGTGGCAACCGTACGAATGGGGGATGAAGACGAAAAATATAAAGGTCGTTTCAAGGGTATCAAATCAGTTTTCGTGGCCATATACCAAAAAGAAGGGCGTAATGTTTTTGAAACTACAAAAGAGGTAGACCGGGTTTTACAAAAAATTGACAGTCAATTTAGTGCCAATATTGAATTAAACCGGGTGTTTAAGCAATCACGTGAGGTTGAAAACAAGATTTCTAACTTTCAGGGTAATCTTTTTCAGGGTATTGCCCTGGTAGGTATTTTAATCTTTCTTGCGCTTGGCGTGCGGTCAGCCTTTCTGGTCATTATTGCCATTCCGCTCTCTATCATTATTGGCCTGTTCGGGGTCGATATATCAGGTTTTGCCATGCAGCAGATGACCATTGCAGGATTGGTAATTGCACTTGGATTGCTGGTCGATAACTCCATTGTAATGACCGAAGGTATTAATCGCTACATTGATCAGGGTAATAAACCGGCTAAGGCTGCTGTGCTTGCTGCTGCAGAAATCGGATGGCCCGTTATTGCGGCTACGCTCACTACGGTATTGGCTTTTGTCCCCATCATAGCCATGCCCGACAAGGCTGGTGTTTTTATCAGAAGTATGCCGGTGACCATTATTTTAACATTATCTGTTTCGCTATTATTGGCCTTAACACTCACACCCCTGTTAGCCAGTCGTTTTTTTAAAAACAGGAGTAATGCAACAACCAAAAATGATGGTAAACAGGCGAAGGGCATCAAACGCTTATTTAACTACCTGGTGGAGCACAGTTACCGCGATACTATTGTTTTTGCATTAAAGCACAGGTGGCTTGTAATATGGGGCGCAATTGGTGTTTTTTCTATTACCATGTTGATGGCTTATTTGTATTTAGGTATAAGTTTTTTTCCCAAGGCAGAGAAAGGACAATTTTTGGTGCGAGCAAACCTTCCGCAAGGAAGTAGCCTGGAGCATACGAGTGAAGTGGTAACGCACATAGAAACCGTACTTGATTCTATTCCCGATGTTAAATTTTATGCCAGCAATATCGGCCACGGCAATCCACGGATTTATTACAATGTACTGTCTAAAAACTATCAGAAAAGCTTTGGTGAGGTCTTTGTTCAGTTGGAATCCTACGACGTGGATAAATTTGATGCCCTTGTGGATCGTCTGCGTGGTTTATTTGATAAGTACCCCGATGCCCGCATTGAAATAAAAGAATTTGAGCAGAGTCCACCTGTCGATGCCCCCATAATGGTGTACATTAAAGGCAATGAACTGGAACGATTGCGTAAAATTTCAAAAACCTTCGAAAATTTGCTTGCCAGGCAACCAGGCGTAATAAATCTGGATAACTCCCTTTCAAAGGTACGTACCGATTTACTGGTAGATATTAACCGCGACAAAGCCAACATGTATGGTGTCCCTGTTCATGCAATCGACAAAGCAGTACGCACTGCAGTTGCAGGTATGCAGGTCGATCAATTCCGCGATGAAAAAGGAGAGGAGTACCCAATTACACTTCGCATGCCCCAGGGTGATGAATTTAGTCCTGATGATTTCAGAAAGGTATACATTAAATCAATGGCCGGATATGCTGTACCGCTAAATCAACTGGCATCAATAAAATTTCAAAAAGCACCAAATGAAATCAGACGCTTCAATTACGAGAGAACTGCGCTACTGACGGCAGATCTGGAAAAAGGAGCCAGCCTTGATGAAGCACTCGAACCGGTTATTGCCAGGCTGAAAAGTTATAATTTCCCTGAAGGCTATGATTACTACATTGGAGGTGAACTCGAAAGTCGAAAGGAGAGCTTTGGCGGTATGCAGCGAGCCGTGCTTATTGCAATTCTCATGATTTTTGCCGTGTTGGTGCTACAATTCAGGTCATATACACAGCCATTGATTATTTTTGCCACCATTCCCCTTGCTATGATCGGGTCGGTCTATGCATTGATGATTACAGGCAATACCTTCTCATTTACCGCATTTATTGGTCTTACAAGTCTTGTCGGGATTGTCATAAACAATGCAATAATACTGGTGGATTATACAAACTGGCTGCGTAAAGAGGGCCATTCCAAATTTGAAGCATTGCGCATATCAGGCGAAACCAGGTTTACACCCATTATTCTGACCACACTGACCACTGCCGGCGGACTATTACCTCTGACCTTACAAGGCGGTGACTTATGGGCACCAATGGGATGGACCATCATTGGAGGATTGCTTATATCTACATTTTTAACACTTGTGGTAGTTCCGGTTTTATACAGTGTGGTAGTTAAGGACAATTAATTGTCAAATTTAAGAAAAGCGCATCATATAGCTGTTTTTTTACTTTTATTGTGCAATTTTGCAACTGACAATAATTCCATTACCAAATGCAACGATTTCTGTTGGTCATAATCCTGTTTTTATCACTAAATGCCTGGACCAACGATAAAATAAAAATAAGCGTATTAACCTGCTCGGCGGGCGATGAGTTGTACAGTGCCTTTGGACATACGGCCTTAAGAGTTCATAACCGGCAAACCGGCGATGATTTGGTTTATAACTTCGGTCAATTTGATTTTGATACAACAAATTTTTACATGAAATTTCTACAGGGGAGATTAAAATACCGCCTGGGTATTCATTCCTATCTGGAATTTCTTGCAAAATACAGTTCTCACGGCCGATCGGTTGTAGAGCAGGAAATTGATATGCCCACAGCACAGAAAAAACAGCTGGTTGATACACTCCGGTTTTTGTACCGACCTGAAAACAGGTACTATCTTTATCATTTTATGGATAAAAACTGCACAACAGAGGTTCGCGATTTGATAATTGAAGCTTTAGGTAAAAAAATATCATTAACCCAAAAACAGGCAGGTATAACCTTCAGGCAAATGCTGGAGTATTACCTCAGCGAAAAACCCGTTTTGAAGGTCGGCATTGACTTAATTACCGGCACTAAACTTGACCGGGAATTGAACCCGTTACAAGCAATGGCTTTGCCACATAGATTAATGGCGGGTATCGATACCTTAAAATCTAATGGCAGGCCGGTTGTAAAAAAGCGCGTAAACGTGGTCAGCTTTCCACAGCAGACTGATGCCCGGGGTTGGTTTTACATCATTACTTTTTATTTGCTGCTCGTAATGGTGTGGCTGTTTATATCTAAGGAACTATTCGTAAAAGTTATGTGGGTGCTTACTGCATTGCCAGGCATTTTAATTTTGGGACTTCAGATCTTTTCGGAGCATGCAGAGTTTCTGAATAACTGGAATTTATTGTGGATTAACCCGTTATACCTATTACTTTTTGTAAACCGGGTAAGAAACAATAAAACAATATTTCAGGTCATTGGGTATTTCGTCATTTTTGCTTTAATCACACGATTTATAGTAGCGGGCTTACAACCTTTTAATTTTGTGTTTCTTCCATGGACGGTACTTTTAATTCTGACTTTTTTACCATCCTTGATAAAAAAATGAAGGATAAAACAAAACCTGCGCTAAAAATACATAAGGCTTAAAATAGCAATGGTGCCAGCCATATAAATTAGCGTAAGCGGAAAACCTATTCGGAAGAAATTCCTGAAAGTATAGCGCCCCGGACCATAAACCATGAGGTTTGTTTGGTAACCATGCGGGGTTATGAAGTTTGCAGCTGCAGCAAAAGCCACAACCAGTATGAAAGGCATAGGATTGAGGTCCAGGTTGGCTGCCAGCGATAATGAAATGGGGAAGATCAAAGCAACGGCAGCTTTATTGGTAATATAAGCAGCCAAAATCGATGTTACAAAATATATACCTGCAAGCAGTGCGACATGTCCCCATGGCAGGAAAGCCTCAATAAAGAGATTTGCCACCATATCGGCCACACCTGTTTTGAGCATTGCATTTCCAAGCGCAATGGCCAGGGCTATAATCAGAATCAGGTCGTAATCTATGCTTTTATGCATATCTTTGGGGCTGGTAATTTTCAATGGTAAAAGTATAAGTAATAACACCATTATCCCCATAAACAATGGAATAATACGAAATGCCGAAAGCATAATAGCTACAAGTGTGCCGCCAAGCAACAGGGTAGTGCGGAAGACCCCTAATCTGCGCACTTCCTTGATTTGTGAGATGTAGTATACATCCGAACTATAAGTGATGCGTTCTGCAAACAGGTCATCTACCAGCAACAGAAGGACATCGCCTGCGCGCAGTTTTTCATCATCAATAACTCCTGTTAAACGCTCACCATTGCGGTGTATCGCAATAAGCGCTCCATTAAATTTAGCTCTGAAATTGATCTGCTGTACCTCTTTGGAAATAAGTGTGGAATTATGTGAGACCACTACTTCAACCAACTCGGTTTTACTTTTATGCTTGAGCATCCCAACTTTGGGGAAAGTCAGCCCGCTGGTATCGCTCAACAGGTCAGCCACATTGTTTGACTCTGCTGCAAATCGCAGCATATCGTTTTCTTTCAATATAAGTCCTTCATCACTTACCTTGATGGTTTGTTTGTCGCGGATAATTTCAAACAAAAACAGCCCTTCAATTCCAATAAGTCCCGACTGATGCAGTGGTTTATTAATCAGGTGAGATTTGGGCCGAATTTGCGCCTCAAGAATGAATTTTCTTGATGAACGGGAAATGTCCGATAAAGCATCTTTATTCCATGGCAATAGTTTATCACTGAATAGCGCCAGATAAAGGTAACCCAATATGAGCATAGGAACACCAACATAAGCAAAATCGAACATATTGAGTGGCTCAAGGTTGGGTATGATGCTTTGATCCTGTACAAATCCACTTACAATAAGGTTGGTAGAAGTTCCAATCAAAGTGGCACAACCACCTAAAATGGCTGCATATGAAAGCGGGATGAGTAATTTTGAAGGTGATTCGTTGTGTTTTTTCGACCAATTGTGTACAAATGGCATCATAATGGCTACAAGGGGTGTATTATTTAAAAAGGCCGAGAAAAACCCCACCATTATCATCATGCGATTCCGGAATCGCGAGACGGTATTGGCTCTTTTAAAAATTCGTTCAAAAGCAATTTCAATGACGGAAGTTCGCCGGATGATGTCGCCAAGCAAAATAAGCAGTATAATAACAGCCAGTTGCTCGTTGGCAAATCCAGCCAATATTTCAGAGGGCGAAAGCACACCGAAAATACCCAAAAAAACAACTGCTACCAAAAATGTATAGGCAGGACCAATCCATTCAAGGTAAAGACTTAATAGAATAAAAAGCACAGCTATAATGACCAGCGTACCGCCAAATACATCCATATACTATCGATTTGATTCTGTTACGGGGCGAAGTAAATAGTTACGTTGAAAGTTTAAAAGAAGCATTTCTTCATTGATAAAACCGCTACCCTTATTTTGCTGTTGAAAATTGAAATTCATCTGTAGCAAAGCTGGATAAAACTGGTCGAAACAACAATAAAAACGCCCTCCAAATAATTGATAGGCATGCATAAAGTAATAACTTATATCATACCCGTAAAATGCATACTTGCCAGGTTCTTTTTCAAAAAATTTACGGTGTTTATATACAAAATCGAGCACCGCTTCAGATTCATAATCTATGTAATTGAGATTAAAAATATGGGTATTCAGATTATGGAAAAACTGTATGTCAATGTTCTCATAGTTGATCATCCGGGGGTGGCCAAAAAGTGTAATGTCGTGGTTTTCGCTAAGTGTATTGAGCCTGGCAACCACGTCACTCACAAATGCTTTGTCAGACGATGGTAGTATGACAAAATTATGCAGACTGTCTACAAACGGATCAAGGTTGAGTTCTTCGTCTCCTGCATAGTAAGTTATTTCGGCATAGCCAAGGTGTTCAATTTCATTAACTGTTTTACCCCTGAAAAATTCGTCTTTAAAAGCATTTACAAACGATTCCTCAGGTCGGTTGCCATTTTTAATGATGATGTAATTATCGGCTTTAAATTCCTTCGTAGTAGCAATGGTTTTTCGATGCAGAATGTGCTCCGTAGGACTTACCTGGAAACCTTTAACATAGTTTTTCAAAAAGTCCGGTTCCGTACTTAGCGGACTAACCAAGGGAATATCAAACAGTTTGGCTCTCTCTACCACAATAGGTAAGTTTTGGCTGTAAACCGGTCCGATAATAAGATCAAAATAGGGAAAAAGTGAACTTTCAGTTATGGATTTAACTTTTAGCGTGTCGTTTTCTGTATCAAAAACATGCAGGTCGATATTCATTCCCTTTTTACTCATATCCTCAACTGCAAGCAACACGCCCTCATAAAAGTCCAAAAATATACGACTGCGCTTATATATTTTTTGGTAAGTTAGGTTGCGGTTAATGGTATCATTTGTAAAGCTGTAGAGTGGGAGCATTAATGCAACCTGCATTCTGTCCTTTCCACCATCAACCGGGCATTGGCAGGTATCCTGCAGCAATGAGTCTGAGGTTTGAGTTATCATTCCGTCAGGTTGAGATGGAAGGGTATCGGGTAGGGTTATTTCATCTTTTGGTAATTTAATGTATTCGCCCGAAAGCAGTTCTCGTCTGGTTAGTTGTGGATTATGCTCAATTATTTTAGTATCAGTGGTTTCATATTTTATGGCAATTGAATATAATGTTTCGCCGGGTTTAACATTGTGGTAATAGTATTTCTTCTTTTTCGCTGTAGGTTTTTGATCCGCGTATTTTACTTCACCCTTTTCGATTTTAATTACCTGGCCGGGTTGCAAATCATTTGGGTCAATATTGTTGTTTTCTCTCTTTATTTTACGCGCTTTAACACCATATGCACGGGCAATGGAATAAAGTGTTTCGCCTTTTTTTATAATATGGTATATGAAATCGGCATCCTGCAAAACTTTTGCTGTGGTGGTATCGGGTTTTTCGGGCAGGAAAAGTTTTTGTCCGCGGTAAATGGCATCTTTAGCACCGGGGTTAAGCGAATAAAGATTTTTGAGGGAGATATGGTAGTTTCTGGCGATAGAATATGCTGTTTCCCCGGAATCAACCACATGGATGCGTGGCATATCTGCTTTTTCAGGGGCAGGTGCTTTTTCTTTACTTATGGGAATTTTTACAGGCTGGCCGACTGACAATCCTTCCGCTTTTATATTGAAATTTTCCTTTTCAATATCTTCCACTGTTACATTGTAGGCTTTAGCAATTCTGTATAATGTCTGCCCTCTTTTTACTATGTGTATGTAAAAGGGTTTTCCAGATATAAATACCTTATTGTTAGTTTTGTTTACTTTAAGGGTGTCCTGAGCTACCAGCTGCTGACTATGCATTACAGCAAAGGCAAATATGGCAAACAATACATATTTGTTTAAACGCATTGTATATATTTTTTTATAAAGCTTTTCCAGCCTGAAACCTACATATTTTTTTTCATGTAGGTTAAATCAAATTGATTAAAATTTTGAAGCATCCGCCTAATTTAAGAAGTTTTTATCTTTTAAAGAACTCATCTATTGAAACACAAAGGAATAAAACAAAAGACCCGGAAATCTGGGAGAAATCCGGGTCTTAATCACTAACTAAATTACTGCATATGAAAAAATAGCCATGAATCACTTTGAATATTACAAAACTTATGCCACAAATTATGAATATAGTTCATCATCTGTATACGTATTTTCAAAATAGAAGGTTCTTCTAATTTTTAAAATATTGTTAATCATGTTAATTGAGGTGGCTGCTTTATCATAATCTGGATCAATTGTAAGTACATGTTTATAAACATTGAGTGCATCGCCGTATTGCTGTTGTTTGGTAAGAATTTTTCCTTTGAAGCAAAGTGCATCTATATCCTGGCTATTTTGTTTTAGAATCTTATCTATTTCATGCATGGCATCTTCCAGGTTGTAATTCTCAATAAGGTTGTATATTTTTTCCTTTCTTAATGCTTTATCCATATCTTTATGTTTTTAACAGGGAAACTTAAATCAAATTATTTTGTTTTCGATAAAACGCTGATTGACTATGAGTATTTATATACATGAGCCCACTTCTGATTTACCATCAATAACACTGGACAAACGCACCGGAACTTTTGAAATTGGTGGTACATCTTTTCCGGAAGATGCACACGAATTTTTTAATCCGGTTCTGGAGTGGATTGATGAATTCATGGAGGATCCGCTTGATGAACTTTGCCTGTGTTTCAAATTGACTTATTATAATACTTCTTCATCAAAAATTATACATACTATTTTTGAAAAATTCGAAGAATTGTATGACAAAGGTTATGCCATTACAATTAAATGGTACCATGAAGCAGAGGATGAAGATATGTATGAGTCTGGCCTGGCATATAAAGATCGTATAGATATTCCTTTTGAAATTATTGAAATGTAATTTATGCAAGATATTTCAGCATTGCTCAAACGTCAGTCTGCATTTTTTTATGAAGAGGCAGACTTGAATGTGGACTTTAGAATTAAAGCACTAAACAAGCTCGCAGAGGTTATAAAAAAATATGAAGACCCAATACATGCTGCCCTGAAAGCCGATTTGGGTAAAAGTAGTTATGAATCTTTTATTACCGAAACAGGTTTTGTACAGCATGAAATAAGCTTTGTAAAAAGGCACCTCAAGCAATGGGCAAAACCCCAAAAAGTAAAAAAGTCGTTGAAATTACTGTTTGCGACCAAAAGCTATCTACATTATGAGGCGCGGGGCCAGGTGTTGATTTATGCTCCCTGGAATTATCCCTTTCAGCTATTTATGTCACCATTGATTGGTGCTATTGCTGCCGGAAATACGGTGGTGCTTAAACCATCGGAACATGCACCTACGGTTTCATCTGTTCTGGAGCAAATGATCAGTGAGATTTTTCCTGAAAAGTATATTGCTGTAGTGCAGGGAGATGCTACAGTGGCACAGGAGCTGTCAAAGCTCGATTGGGATATGATTTTTTTCACAGGTTCAACTGCTGTAGGTCAAAAAATATATGAACAGGCTGCTCAAAAACTTATACCCGTAGTTTTAGAACTGGGAGGTAAGTGTCCGGTACTGGTTCATAAAGATGCCAACCTTAAGGTTGCTGCACGTCGCATTGCATGGGGCAAAATTCTAAATGCCGGGCAAACCTGCATAGCTCCTGATCATATTGTTGTGCATAAGTCAGTTAAGGATCGTTTGTTGAAGCTTTTGTGCAAGGAATTTAAAGCAATGTTAGGCAAAAATCCCGCAGAATCGGCTGCTTACGCGCGAATAGTGAACAAGGCCCATTTCGAGCGGTTGGTTAATATGCTTGATCAGGCCGAAATATTCTGTGGTGGAAACTATAATGCTGAAGAACGGTATATTGAACCAACCATTGTTGATAATGTACAACCTGCTCATACTTTGATGAAAGAGGAGATTTTTGGTCCCATACTACCAGTGCAGAGCTATGAAAATATCAATGATGCCATTCTTTATATCAACAGGCTGCATCCGCCATTGGCTATATATGCTTTTACAGGTGCAAAAAGTACTTTTGAACAGATACAGCGACACACGCAAAGCGGTGCTATGGTAAAAAATGATGTGATTATGCAACTGACAAATATGTATTTACCTTTTGGCGGGGTTCGGCAAAGTGGCATTGGCCGGTACCATGGCCGCTTTAGTTTCGAAGCTTTTTCATACCAAAGGTCTTTTTTACATCAAACCACCTGGACCGATCCGGCTATGCGCTATCCGCCATATTCCGAAAAGAAATGGAAACTAATTAAAAAGGTACTAAAATAGGTTGCAAGCTATTCGATTAAAATAGGCTATAAAAGGTATTTTTCTGGCAGACACTATTTAGGCGCTTTGCATGTCACTGGGCAATATTTCATCATTTGATTCAAGTACATTCTGCAGCGGTTTAAACTGTGTACGCATAACCTGCCAGCGGTCAGGATACAAACGTGCCAGTGTTTGTATTTTTTGTCGGTGTTTACGTAAGGCATCTGTTATGGCGGGCGCACTAATAGAGGGCTCCCAGGCCAACCCAACATTCACACCGGTTAATCGCTGTCCGTTTTGTACAACTCTTTGGCCTGCTGCTTCCAGCTTTTCAAGTAAATCAAATGTTCGATTGTATTTTCCGTCGTGCCGGTGATCATGATCGCCATGCATTTGGGGGGTAGCCTGAGCAGGTTTGATTACATGCGCTTCTTTAATGGTCAAAACTTCTTCGTCTGTGCCAAAATTACTCAGCCATGCAATGGCCTCTTCAAGTATTTGTTTTAGCCCCGACGGGCTGAGCTGCTGATTTGTAAGGTAGTTCAGGGCATTTTTACTGATTTGAATCGTATACCCATGCTTTTGCCCGGCCTGCACAAGGTACTCTTCGATATAAGCCTCCATGAAATCTTCCTGACCAGTGTTTTGACGTACAGTGCTAATTCTCTGTTGCATATTGCGAATGTGGGCAGCAACCCGGTTATCGGAACTGTAGCGTTCACATTCATAATTGAGTAAATGGTAAATGGTGTGGGCCACAAGCTCTTTATGCTCTGTAGATAATCGGTTGTCGGCACGAGCTCCTGTCAATGCCTGCTGTTCATTAAAAAATATATACAGCACTATAAACTGATCATCAATAGGCGGGATGTACAGGTGTAGTATTCTATTTTTGTATTCATCAAAAATATTAAACTGTTTTTGAGCCTCTTTGTCAGCTGTTAACGGTGTCTCATTTAAACTAGTCCATCGGTAAAAGTTTTTGGAATTCAGGTAGTTATTCTTTTTCACCTGAACCTTATTTACAAGCTGCGCTTTTTGATTATGCTGGTTGGCTTCAAAAAGATTAAAGTTTTCAGATTCGCCGTCTTCAGCAATAAGCCATACCTTATCGATACCCGGAAAGGTACGCAGCAAAAGCCTCGAAAGGACTTCCTGGAGTGGCCTTTTAAAATTGAACTGAAGCATGGCTAAAATCTTTTCAGCAAAATTAAGCAAATTCAGGGATACTTAAAAATATTTAAGCTTTGCTTAACTAAAATTAAGCAGTTGTATTTTTGCTTAAATTACGTAATCGTCTACTTAAAAGTGTTTGCGCCCTTTTTGCAAGGTAGTAAGTTTGCGGTAGAAAACAAAATAATTAAGTTTCACTTAAAAATACTGCCCACTATGTTTTATGTCATTGTCATATCTATGCTCATCGCTTTTATTGATTATTCCCGCAAACAAAAACGTCAGAAATGGGATAGCAAGTCTGAAAGAGGCCGCAAAACCGTTTAATTTGGATTGTGGTGAAGTATATATCCACTTCCATGCACATTTTCGATATGGAGCGCCGGGTCATCTTTTAAATATTTCCTAAGTTTAGTGATGTATACATCCATGCTGCGCGTGGTAAAATATGAACTTTCGCCCCAAATCTCGCGCAAAGCCAGGTCTCTGTTGACGACCTGGTTTACATTGCGCGCAAAAAGGTGCATTAAAGCGCCTTCTTTCGGACTTAGTTTTTGTTCGTTATCTCCCAACTTAAGTATACGTCTGGAAATGTTATAAGTGTACTTACCAACTTTAACCTCTTTCTCTTCCTCCTGATTAATAGATTTGCGGCGCAATATGGCTTTTATTTTATAAAGCAATACTTCTGAGTCGAAAGGTTTGGTAATATAATCATCAGCACCAATTTTGAATCCTTCCAGTATATCTTCCTTCATTGATTTAGCCGTAAGGAATATAAATGGAATATGCGGATTTATCTTGCGTATTTCTTTTGCTATGGTAAAACCATCGGTATGGGGCAACATGACATCCAGAATACAAATATCATATGATTGTTTCTGGAAGGCGTCAATAGCTTTTTCACCATCATCAATCCACGTTACCGTATATTTATTCATTTCGAGATACGATCGTAATACGGTGCCAAAGTTGATGTCATCCTCTACTAAAAATATTTTATAAACCTTCATGGTATAATGCTTTATTTATTGTCGAAATTTTCTTCAGCAATTGGAATTTTAAGTGTAAAAACCGATCCTTTATTTAATTCGCTTTTTGCCAAAATGTCGCCATTATGACGCTCCATAACTGCCTTTGCATAGCTGAGGCCGAGCCCAAAACCTTTTACATTGTGCACGTTTCCTGTGCTGGCACGATAAAACTTATCGAAAATCCTTTTTTGTGTATCCTTTGACATACCAATTCCTTTATCGGCCAGGGAAATAAAAGCATAATCGTCTCTTTTCCATATATTTATACTTATGTCTGGAGCCTTTGTGGTATATTTAATAGCATTGTCAATCAAATTATACAACACGTTGGCAAAATGGTCACGATCTGCTTCAATATGTAGTTTCTCTTCACTCAATTTTAGCTGACTGCTTCCGTTTTTCTCTTCTATGCGCAGTTTTTGATTTTCAAGTACATCCTGTACAAATTCATTTACTTCAATAGGTTCAGGCTGTATTTTAAACTCGTTTTTATCTATTCTGGCCATTTGCAGAATATGCTCCACATGTTTGTGCATGCGCTCGCTTTCCTGTTTTATAATTTTTGTAAAACCCGATGCCGAGTCATTTATGGTACGGTTCATGGCATCTGACGCCAGACTTATTGTGGCAATAGGCGTCTTTAACTCATGGGTCATGTTATTAATGAAATCGTTTTTTATTTCCGATAACTTTTTTTGCTGAATAATGGTGCGTACAGTTAAGTAAAAAGCCACCAAAATTATGAGTGTGAACAATAACGAAAGCACTAGCAACCATTGAATAGAGTGCATCAAAAAGCGCTGTTTACCCGGGAATTGCACAATCAGTTTGGGACTGGTACCCAATACATCATTAGGAAATATTTCTGCTTTATATGTTGCATCTGTTTTATCATTAATGAACTGGCTTGATGCAATGGCAGGTTTATTTGAATCGGGTCTTATAACAGCATATTCCATAGGAATGGTAATATTAAAATTCCGTTTTTCTGCCATTAAAATAGGTTCCAGACCACTCAATTGCAGGCGCTTTTTCAATGGTAACTGTTTTACTTCTGCTTCAAAACTCAACCATTGGTGCATTGATTGTAACTGTTGGTCTTTACCCTGCATTCTCCTGTCCATCATCGATTGCATGTTGTCGAAATGGTCCAGTACTTTATTTAGTTCCTTGCCAAAAGGACTGGATTTTGTCATTTCACGCATTTGCTCCATTGATTGTTTGTTTAATTCGTTGAAAATGGAGTCCATTTGGGTATTTCTACGATTAGAATTACCCTGATATCGTTTGAAATTCCGGGGTTTTAGGCGGTACATCAGAGCCATTTCATTACGTTCGGTTTTTTGTACCACGCGATTCAGCATGGCAAATACCCGAGCACTAAAACGTTTTTCATTTTCAGACATGGTATTGTTGATCCACAATAGTTGAACTAAAATGATTCCCGCCAGGGCAAAACTGACTAACCCAATAATGTATTTTATCTGTCTTTTTTTCAAACTAGCTTCCTTTTTTGGCTTTCAATGACAAATCTAACATCTATTTTGTGTTTTCAAATCTACTTTAACCTTTCTTTAACCCTTTTTAACCGAGGTTTAACCTATTGGTTTACAGTCATATTATATATTTGTACCAGAACTTTTCAAGACATAATCACTTATTTTTATTTAGAACTTTATTAGATTTTCACAATTAGTTTAATGTTTGCTTCTTAAGAGCCCGGAGCCCCGGGCTCTTTCGCATTATAGCGTATGATCCTAATAAAGATGTGATAAATTGAGTAAAATATTTTCGAAAATAAAAAAATAACCCTATTTTTGCAGGCCGTTAAGCAAATTAAAGTTAGGTTGCTTAATCAGAATACATTAATTAATAACTAAATTTTATTAAAAATGCAGAAACAGTACGAAACCGTTTTCATTGCAAATCCCGTTTTGTCTGGAGCACAGATGAAGGAAGCGGTTGGTAAGTTTCGTGAATTAATCCAATCCAAAGGAGGAGAGGTTATCCACGAGGAAGACTGGGGACTTCGTAAGCTTGCCTACCCAATCCAGAAAAAATCAACAGGATTTTACCATTTGTTTGAATTCAAGGCTGATCCTGAGTTTATTAACAAGCTGGAAGTAGAATTCCGTCGTGACGAGCGCATCATGCGTTTCCTGACTGTTAGTTTGGACAAGTATGCGATCGAGTACAACGAGAAAAAGCGAGCTAAAAAAGAACAAGCAAAACAAAAACAAGAGGAGGAATAAACCATGGCACAAGGAAAAGACGATATCAGATATTTGACGCCACCTTCTGTGGAAATCAAAAAGAAAAAGTACTGCCGGTTTAAGAAAAACCGCATTAAATATATTGATTACAAGGATCCGGAATTTTTGAAAAAATTCCTCAACGAGCAGGGAAAAATTCTTCCTCGTCGCATTACAGGTACATCGCTAAAATACCAGCGAAAGTTATCTATATCGATCAAGCGTGCTCGCCACCTGGCTTTATTGCCTTATGTAACCGATATGATGAAATAATAAAACTTTTCAGATATGGAAATTATACTAAAACAAGATATAGTTAATCTGGGGCATGCAGATGACATTGTAGACGTTAAAGATGGTTATGCACGTAATTACCTTATTCCAAGGGGTTATGCGATTATGGCCGATGAGTCGAACAAGAAAATGCATGAAGAGAATAAACGTCAACGTGCCCACAAAGAAGCAAAACTGAAAGAAGAAGCTGAAGCGCTTGCAGAACAAATAAAAGGAAAAGAGATTAAAATTGGTGCTAAAACCAGCTCGGCCGGCAAAATATTTGGTTCTGTTAATACGATTCAAATTGCTGAAGCTCTTCAGAAAAAAGGTTTTGACATTGACCGTAAAAAGATTTCAATTGATGGTGATGCCATTAAAGAAGCCGGTACTTATAAAGCTAAAATTAGCTTACACCGCGAGGTAACTGTTGAAATTGAATTCGAAGTTTTCTCTGAATAAGAGCAATAATAAAGATATAAAGGCTGTTTGATTCCGATCTGACAGCCTTTTTTTTGCTTTCAATTCAAAAATTTTGTTTTTTTACTTACCAAAACTATTCGAGCAATTTTTGGTATAGAATAATTAATTATAGACAGCAATTGTTGAAAATTAAATATATACAAAAAGCGGCATTTATATTTTTAATCGTGTCCCTCACTGCTTTAACGCTGAAGGCGCAACAAAGCGATAGTCTTCCAAAAGATACGCTTGTATTGCTGGGCGGCAAGCCTGTTAAAGCCAGGGAAATTGAGATGACAAAAAAGGCCTTTTTAAAGACCGGGAAAATAGACGTAAATCAAAAGGGGTGCACTGTTGATCAATATTCATACAGCATGTTTGCACTGGGAAGTAACATCAGAGCAACTGTGCGCGACAGTTTAATTCCCGAAAAACTTAAAAGGGCAATATTAAATAAACACATTAATTACCGTTATATAAATATTGATGGTATCATTATTCGAAACGGCGACGATAATCTTTT
>Ga0102941_1000718_pt1 | contig 15513 bp, 13 predicted proteins | sample SalPonR2_C_D2_MG_FD_79281 | JGI IMG/M metagenome (GOLD analysis project Ga0102941, IMG submission 79281) | Salt pond soil microbial communities from South San Francisco under conditions of wetland restoration - Salt Pond MetaG R2_C_D2_MG | ecosystem: Environmental > Aquatic > Marine > Intertidal... | reverse complement strand
TACCGCAATGGCAATATACACAGGATGGGTTGCCGAGCATGGATTCCCGAACGGTCTCCGAACGTGGAATGAGTTGCCAGCAGAGACTGAAGGCCGCCTAGCCGCTGATCTACATTGCAAGCAGACGTGGCTCGGTATCGCTGAATTTGCCGTTGTCGCCCTTAAAGGCGTGGGGGATGGGTGGCGGGCGGACATGGAGAATGCGCCGAGGGATGGCCGTCAAGTCGATTTGATCATCAATGGGGCATTTAGACTACCCGATTGCAAGTGGGGGAAAGAGGAGCCTCACCGTGAAGAGACTTGGCTAAATTATCGACCGCACCCTGATGCTTTGCATGATTTCGAATGGCAGGAAATCGACGCCAAAGATGTCACTCATTGGATGCTGAGGCCCTTACCGCCCGCCCCAAGCACAGAGGGGGAAGGGTAGAGCCTTTGCTTAAGCGCCGCATACAACTCCCGCATAATGGCTGGGCGCCGCGCGACTATCAGCAACCGCTGTGGAACGCCTGGCTGAAGGATGACATTAAGCGGGTTATCGGTATCTGGCATCGACGTGCGGGCAAAGATGACGTTTGCCTCCATGGTACGTGTATTAAGGCGCATGAACGTGTGGCCAACTATTGGCATTGCCTGCCCGAGTATGCGCAGGCGCGTAAGGCTATCTGGGATGCGGTTAACCCGCACACGGGGAAGCGGCGCATAGACGAAGCGTTTCCTGAAGAGTTGCGCGCTGGTCAGAACGATCAGGAAATGAAAATCAAGTTTAAGAACGGCAGCACATGGCAGGTTATCGGCTCTGATCGGTATAATGCGCTTGTTGGTGCCGGCGTTGCCGGCGTCACGTTCTCCGAATGGGCTTTGGCTAACCCGTCCGCATGGGCCTATATCCGGCCAATGGTTGTCGAAAACGAAGGTTGGGCAGCATTCATCACGACGCCGCGGGGCAAGAATCACGCCTTCACCATGTACGATCGAGGCGTAACCCGTCCGAACTGGTTTAGTCAGCTTCTGGACGTTTACGCAACAGGCGCGGTGAGCAAAGAGGCCCTGGTTGAGGCGCTTGAAGAATACAAAGACCTTTACGGCGAAGACTTCGGCACGGCCATTTTCGAGCAAGAATACGAGTGCAGCTTTACCGCGGCGATTATGGGTGCGTTCTATGCTGTTGAAATGCGGCGTGTACGTGAAGAAGGCCGGATAACTGAAGACTGCGTGGCAGCTCCTGGCGTTCCTGTGCATCGGGCTTGGGACATTGGCGTTAGAGATGACACGTCTATATGGTGGTTCCAAGTCATTGGCGGGCAAGTGCTGATCCTTGATTGTTACAGCCAAAGCGGCGCTGGTATCGACCATTACGCGGAAATCTGCGTTGAGAAGCAAGAAGAGCACGGCTGGGCGGACGGTGTTGACTTTGTTCCGCATGACGCCAAGCAACGCAAATGGGTATTGGCTGGCGCTGCAACCCTGATGGAAGCTATGTTGGACTATGGGTTTAAGCCTGAGCTTGCGCCTGATGTGTCACTTATGGCGGGTATATCTGCGGCACGCATGACAATGAAGCGGGCCGTCTTTCACCCACGCTGCGAGGCGGTGGGCATTCCAGCCCTTGAAAGCTACCGGCGCGACTGGGACGACGACAAGAAAACCTTTCGCCAAGCGCCGTTGCATGACTGGTCGTCTCACCTCTCGGACGCCTTTCGTTACATGTCCCTTGTGTGGAAGCCTGAAATTGCAGTACAAGCGGTAACGAAGAAGCGCGACCCGATGGCTGGGGGCGTGCAGTTGCCACCGGCGCCGACCGGGAACAACTTGGCGAAAAGGTTGCCGCGATGAATCAGGAACAGGCTGACAAGCCGATTGAAGAGCGCAAAGAGGATAACTTTGACGCTCGGCCATATCTTGACATGCTCAAGACGGCAGAGAAGGGCCGCGAGGCCTGGAACGGGGCCTGCGATGCCGCCAAGGACGCATACGCTAATCTGTCCAAGCTCCGTAAGCTGGCGACAGGCGACCCTGAGTTTCAAATCTTCTGGGCAAACATGGAAGTCATCAAGCCTTCGATCTATGCCCGCCCGCCTGTCCCGGTTGTGACGCCTGCGTTCAAGGAACGTGACAAGCTGACACGCACAGCATCTGAAGTTGTCGAACGCGCTATGGTGGCAAACATGCGCAAGACGGACGCGCATAAGCAATTCAAGCTGTGCCGTGACGATCTGGCGCTATACGGGCGCGGTGTGGTCTGGGTCCGGCACGAGAAAACAGAATACAACGGCGAGTGCGCTCCGGTAGAGCATTTGCTACGGCATAACTTCCTGACTGATCCGCAAGCAAACTGGAGCCTGGTGAACTGGGTGGCGCGGGCTGGTTTCTTTACTCGCGACGAAGCAGAGAAGAAGTTCAAGCGGCGCGGCATTAACTGGGATGCGGTCAACTTCGATTCTGGCGACAACAATACGCCTAAAGAGTACGATGTTGAGAAAGTCGCTAAGGTCTGGCAGATTTGGGACAAGCGCACGCGGCAAGTGGTCTGGGTGGCTGAAGACTATGAGGAAATCTTAGAGCTTGGCGATCCGCCTGTGGAGCTTCGCACGTTCTGGCCATGTCCTGAGCCTGCGCAAGGCACGCTAGAGCCGGAATCGCTTATCTCTATCCCTGACTGGCTGTTCTATGCGGACCAGGTTGAGGAAATTAACCGTTACACACGCCGGATTAACAACCTTGTTGAGCAACTGAAGTTAAAGGGCTTTTACGAGGCGGGCGCTGAAGGCGTTGCAGCGGCGTTGCAGCGTGCACTTGATAGCAATGATGACAAAATTCTTGTCCCGATCACTGGCCTATCTGCTATCGATAGCCGCAAAGACCTGGTTCAATGGCTTCCGCTTGGTGAGATTATCCAAGCCGTGCAGGCAATGGTTGAGATTCGCCAACAGCTTATCCAAGACGTTTACGAAATCACCGGCATTAGCGACATTATGCGAGGCCAGACGCAGGCCAGCGAAACCCTGGGTGCGCAGCAACTTAAGACGCAGTACGGCAACGTCCGAATCCGCAGCAAACAAGAAGAAATGGTGCGTGTGGGCCACGAGGCGATAGAGATAGCGGCAGAAATTGCGGCTGAAAACTTCCAGCTCGAAACGCTTAAGGTGATGACCCGTATTCAATTGCCGATGCAGGCCGATCTTGTGGCGCAATTCGAGCAAGCCAAGAAACAGATTGAAGCGCAGGCAATACAGGCCGCGCAACAGATGCGAAGCCAGCCGCCAGCACCAGCGGCAGGGCCCGGGCAACCTCCGCAGCAACCACAGCAACCACAACAGCCGCAGCCTGATCCAATTGTAGAGGCGCAAAAGGCCATACAGGGCTTGCAACAGCAAATGGAGCAAGAGCTTACGTGGGAAAAGGTTGTTGAGTTTCTGCGCAGTGAGAAGCTGAACGCTTTCGCGCTGGACATTGAGACAGATTCCACCATCCAAGCCGATGAACAGGCCGAGAAAGAAAACCGCACGCAATTCACGGCGTCGGTCGGGGCATTCCTGCAACAAGCGGCAGGTCTGGTTGAAGCGGCGCCTGAGACTGGCCCGCTAATCGGTGAGCTATTGCAGTTTGCTACCGCGCCTTGGCGGACAGGTCGCCAGATGGAAAGCACGATCGATGAGCTTGTCGAAAGCCTGAATGCGAAAGCTAAGGCCGCATCTGAGCAAAAGGGGCAACCTGGGCCTGATCAGATCAAAGCGGAGGCGGAAGCCAAGGCTAAGGCCGATGAAGGCGAAGCCAAGAAGGCTGAAGCCGCTGCAAAAGCTCAAGAAGAGGGCCGCAAAGCCCAAGAGCAACAGTTTACGCAGCAACAGCAAGCCAAGGATAATGAAGCTAAACGCATGGCCGAGATGCAAGCCAAGAAGGCTGAAGCAGACGCAGCGATTGCCCGCGAAGCTGAGAAGACGCGACTAGCTGAAGAGCGCGCGGAGAAAGAACACATACGCCGGATGGAAAATCTCGCGGCAGAGGATGTGCGAAACCAAACAAAACATGCTAGAGAACTTGAGAAGATGGAACGCGATGCAGCTTTAAAGGCAAATCAAGCATCGCAGGCGCGGGAGCTAAACAATGAGCGAGACTAGCAATGATGCGGTTGAATTGGAGAATGCGGTTAAGGCGGAAAGCGCCGATGCGGCAGGTGAAAATCAGACAAGTCAGGCCGAAAATGGCGACGTCGCGGTTATGGATCGGGCAGACGACGGTGATACAGCCGTCGATACTGAGCGAGCCGACACGGCGGGCAGCTATTACGCGTGCGGACTTAATGAGACGGGCATGCGCCGCTTGATCCGTGATATTGATTACCGCAATCGCGGTCGTCCTGGTCATGGTTTCAGCTACACCCCTGAAGGGGGCGATAGTGAGCTAATGACGCGCGTTCTTGATCACCAGTCAGTGCGCAAGGCAACGAGTCACGTCGGCGTTGCTAACGCTGTCATGGCGCTGGTTGTCGAAAGCCTAGGCAGAAAGCATCGTCATCCACGGGGGCGCTAATGACCCGAACCACTTATAAGCAATGCCGGTTCTGCGGCGATTTCCACGACGTTCACAACTGGCCGGACAACCATCGCGAATGGGTTCCTGATAACCGGTCTGAGCTGGCCGCGCCATCGATCATTAACGACAATCTCGACTATGTGCAAAGCATGGCGGACGGCAAGCGCTACACGTCTAAGCGTGAGCTGAGTAGAGAATATAGACGCCAGGGCTTCGCAGAAGTGGGCAATGAAGACCCTGGAGCGCATCGCGCCAAACCGGACAAGCGGGCACACCGCCAAAAGGTTGAAGGTGCGGTGAAGCGTGCGGCGTCACAGGTTGCAATGCGCAAGCCTTCTAGGGTTATGACGCCGAAAAAGGCCCGACAAGCTAGACAGAAAGACAGAGCAAATGGCTGACGAAGCAACGGTAACGATTGAACCGGGCGCGGTATCTGACGCAGGCGTAACGGAAAGCGCGCCTAGTGCTGAAGATGCAGTACGCAACGCGATGGAGAAAGTCGCGAACAAGACACAGCAAGCCGCTGACAAGCTGGCAGGCGGTGAGACAGACGCGCCGAACCGATCAAAAGGACCAACTAACGACGCTGGGGAAGCTGATGCAGAAGCCGCTAAACGTTCTGAGTCTGCAAAAAAGGGCGCTGAGACGAAGCGCAAGAATGCTGAAGCGGCGAAAGAGGCCGAAGCCGCAGAGAGTGCCAAGGCATCTGATGACCGAGTAAAAGAGGCCGAGGCGCGCGCTGCGAAAGCTGAAAAGGCCGCTGAGAAAGCCGCGGCGAAGTCTGAAGAGACAATGCAAGCCACTGAGACGGCAGAGACGCCGGCAAAGCGTGAAGCGCCGCAAGAGTGGTCAAAAGAGGCAAAAGCTGATTGGGAAAAGACGCCTGACACGGTGCGCGACCAGGTGGACCGGATGCAGGGTGAGTTTCAGAAGGGCCTTGAGAAATACAAGACTGGTGCCGAGAAATGGGATTCAGTCGCCAGGTTTGAGCCATTGGCGCAGCAATTCCAGGCCGACTTGCCGACTGTGCTAGACGATTACTCGAAAATGTCTGAGATGATGCGCCGCAACCCAATTCAGGGGATTAACTATCTCGCGCAGCGCCACGGTATCAGCATGACCGAGCTTGCAGAGCAAGTCCTGGGGCAGCAATCGAACGAAAGCTACAAGGCGCTAGAGACAAATCTCACCAAGGCTTTGAACCACATTAAGACGCTTGAAGCGAAGGTGGGGCAGGTCCAGCAACAAGAGCTAAACAAGAATCGGAGTTACATCGACGAAGTGCGGTTGAAAAACCCTGACTTTGACAGGCTTGAACCCGACGTCATGTTTATGCTAAAGAACCATAAGGGGTTAGGTGATACGCCTAATGAGAGGTTGGATAACGCGCTAATAAGAGCGCGCAACATGGCCGGGCTACCACAACCCTCTAAAAATTCATCGGTGAGCGCTGAAACCGTGACCGAAGAGAAAGCTAAGAGCGCTGAAACCGCCGAAGCTACAACTAGCGCAGGTTCGCAATCTGGGACTGTTCCCAAATCGCAAGGGCCTGCTGGTTCGGCTGAAGAGGCGGTGAAGCGAGCCTTCTCCAAAATCAAAGGCCGGTAATTTAACCGGAGCAATCCAATGAGTCAGATTACGACACGCACAGACTTGCAAGAGGCCTTGTCCCTTGCGCTGGCGGAACGCTCACCTAGTTATGTAGACCTGGTGAGCAATTCCAACGCTATCCTTTATATGTTGAAGGAAAAAGGCGGATGGAAAAAATATAGCGGGCCTGAAATCCGTGAGCGCCTACTGTGGGCTGAAAGCGGCACGTTTACCCGCTATTCTGGTCTGCAATACCTGAACCCGAAACGCAAAGAAGTGTTCTCGGATGCGGTTTACGATCCGAAGCAATCGGCGGTGTCGGTTGTTCTTGCAGGTAATGACCTGCTTGATAACTCGGGCGAAAATCAAATCCTCGACATTATGTCAGAGAAAATCACTGCGGCAGAGAATGAAATCACTGACCGCGTGGTTGAAGACATCCATTCGGACGGTACAGAAACCAACCAGATTGGCGGCTTGCAAGTTGCGATTCCAACGGTTGCCAATACCGGCACTTATGGCGGCATTTCTCGTGCAGATAATGCGATCTGGCGTACGTCAGAGTTCGATATTGATACGGACTTTTCAGGCATTACTCAGTTCACATCTAGCACGGCGCAAGAAATCTACCGCACGGTTGTGATTCAGCGGTCGCGCAATAAGCGTGGGCCTAACTGCATCGCGGCGGCTGAAGAGCATTTCTCGGCATACTCTGCGGCGCTTGAAGCAATTCAGCGCGTCCAGAACGAGAATAGTCTTGGTAAGCTTGGTTTCTCCAACTTGGAGTTCCACGGCGCCGGTAAGTCCATCCCTGTCATGCTAGAGGGCGGTATTGGTACGGCTATGCCTTCCAACGTCTCTTACATGCTTGATATGGACGGCATTCGTATGCGTTATCACCCTGAGCGGAACTTTACGGAGTTCGGCGGGATGCAGACGCCAGTTAACCAGGATGCTGTTGTGCAACACATCGGCTTCTATGGTAACCTGACTATGTTCAACCCGCTACACCAAGCGAAGATTCACGACAGCGATACGGCGTCTTAAGTCTTAGAAACAGGAAAGGATAAGCTTATGTCAGTAGGACAAAATGCACTTGCCACAGCCTTTGATGATGGTGACACTGTTGCGCAATTTGCGCTCGGTACACGAATGAAGGGTGCGGGAGATCGAGAGTATGTCTACGTGCAAGCAGACGGCGCAGTTGCGGCGACTGACTTCGTCATTTTAGATGACGCTTGGCAGGCAGACCAATTGGATACAACCAACTCAGCGGGCAAGATTGGCCAGCTTTGCGGCGTCTCTGAAGGGGCGCTCGCAGATGATGAGTATGGCTGGATTCAGGTTTTCGGCACTTGTACGGCGAATGTCGGCACGGACACAGCGGAGGGCGACGTTGTTAACTCGACTTCTACCGCTGGCCGCGTCGATGATGACGCCACATCAGGCGCTGAAACGCTTGAGGGCGTTCATGTGACGGCAGCGGCGGCGGCTAACGCTGCGGTTGTTACACTGAGCTACCCGCGCATCCTCGCGACGCTCTAACCGATTGGGCGGGGCTTCGGTCCCGCCCATTCACCAACGCCAACGGAGACAGAGAAAATGGCTGACTATGACGAGCTTTACGCACACCTCGATATTGTTTTTTTTAATGACACAAAGCTTCACAAGCGATTGACCGCTGAAGCGCGCGAGAAAGACCGCGCCGCGGCAGAGGTTTGGGTTGATGAAGAACGGGTTTCGATCAAATTTCCCGGAATGAAGGACAGCCTTGTTGCGCCAGCACATGCACAATGCGCGCAAGCCCAACTTTCGGACGGCACGCGCGGCGGGTTTATCACCTATGCCGAAAAATTTCATAAGCATTATGACCACTGGAAGGCCCACGGCGGTGAGCAGCTTGTCATGGGTACGCCGATTGCTGAGGCAAAGTTTGTCACGAAAGGGCAAATCGAGTCTCTGAAGTCGCTTAAAATCCTGTCGATCGAGCAACTTGCATCGGTTGATGAGGGCGCAATGAAGCGTATCGGGCCGCACGCGCAGGCCATTGTTGAGCAGGCGCAAGACTTTGTTGCCTCTAAAGCCGACAACAGCGCGCTTGTCTCTGAAATGGACGAGCTGAAGCGCCAGATTGCCGAGCTGAAGGGCGAAAAGGCCGAGCCGGTCGTATCGACTGCGGCGGCTGAGACGGCGCCAGAGGGTGACGACTTTGACGGCATGGATAAGAAAGCCTTGCGCGACTATATCAACTCCAAGTCAGGCCACGCGGTAAAAGGCCAGCCTAGCGAAGACACGTTGCGCCGCATGGCACGCGACGTTAGCCAAGAGGTTGCCGCCTAATGTCTGAAAGCATCCTTGAAATAGCTCAACAGGCGGCGCTGAAACTCGGTATTGATCAGCCCACCGGCCTCCTGGCAGCTACAAGCCGCGAGGATTCCGAACTGTTGGACGCTATCAAGGATGCTGCGGACGATCTATTGCAGGCCTATGAGTGGCAAAAGCTGCGGACAATTGAAACGATTACAGGCGATGGCAGCACGCTCACTTATACGTTGCCGTCCGACTTTGACCGCCTGATTGATGATCCAAACATTTACACAAGCGATTTCCAGGTGGCGCTTTCGTTTGTGCCTGATGCTGACGACTGGTTGCGCTATGATGTGCAGTCCTATGATTTCGTAATTAACATTTGGACGCTTTACCAAGACCTGATCCACACCAAGCCCGCTTTGGGCACGGGCATTACCGGAAAATACTGGTACATTTCCAATCTGGTGTTCGCAAATGCGGCCGCAACGCCGATCGATGAGATTGCGGCGGATGACGATACGTTTCGGCTTGATGATACGGCGCTGCGTCTCGGCACGATTTACAAGTTTCGCCAGAACAAAGGCCAGCCATACGCCGAAGAGATGGCCGATTATGAAAAGCGCAAAGCAAAACTTATTCTCAGAGACGGAGGCAAAAAGGCCTATCGCTCCAAGCCCGCTATTGGGCGTGGTGTGCAGCTATCCTACCCGGAAGCTGTAACGAATGCGTAGGGCTTTAGCTCCCACCCTTGGCCGACGTCCTGCAAGCGGCGCGTCTGTGCAAAGTCGAACCTGGTTCAATGAGGTGCAAGCGCCTAGCGCTGGGCTGATTACGAACATGAACCTGGCAGACCTGGGCCGCATGGCGCCTAACTCTGCCAGTAAGCTCCAAAACTTCCTGCCAACACGTCAGGGCGCTAAAGTGCGCGGCGGGAATGAGAAATACGCGCAACTCGGCGCGGCGTGTAAGGCGCTATTCACCTATCAAAGCGGTTCCTCTGAAAAGCTGTTCGCCGCTCAAGATAACGGCATTTACGACATTACCACGGTTGCAGACCCTGACGTTACGCCAAGCGCGGCGGTTGGGTCTATGACAAGTGGTTATTGGTCATTCGTTCAGGTCGAAACAAGCGGCGGTGACTTCTTGGTTGGTGTCAACGGCGCTGACGCTCCGCAAGAGTTTGACGGTTCGAGCTGGTCTAATGGGTCAATTACAGGCTCTGGTCTAACAGCGTCGAACCTGTCGCACGTCTGGTCTTTCAAAAAGCGTGTTTTCTTTGTCGAGGCGGACACAATGAAGGCATGGTATCTGCCTGTCGGGGCGAAATCGGGTACGGTAACGTCACTCAGCTTTGCGGGTATCTTCCAGAAAGGCGGCTCTCTGTTTATGGGCGGCACCTGGTCGCTTGATGCGGGTGACGGCGTTGACGATAAATGTGTGTTTATTTCCAGCCTTGGCGAGGTTGCAATCTATGAGGGCACGGACCCGGCGTCTGATTGGCGTTTGGTTGGCCGTTATGAGATTGCGCCGCCATTGGGCAAAAACGCCTGGATGAAAGCCGGCGGCGATTTCGTCGTTGCGACTGAGGACGGGCTTGTTCCGATTAGCCAAGCTATCAGCCGCGACCGGACGGCGCTTAAAGTGGCTTCGATCAGTGACCGCATCGAGCCGACTTGGTTAGAAGAAGTTGACGAACGGGCGGGCAAGCCTTGGGACGTTGTGCGCTGGGACCGGAAAAACCTTGCTTATATCTGTACGCCTTCGCCTGGCGCGGCGAGTGATGACCAATCTCTGGTGGTTCACCAGCTAACCGGTGCATGGTCTACGGTTACAATGGATATGCACTGCGGAACGGTCCTGAATGGGCAGCTTTATTGGGGCGACGGCGATGGCAACATTTATCAGGCGCAAAACGGGGGCTCGGACAATGGCTCTAATTATACTTGCGATTATGTCGGGCCGTTCATGAATCCAACGGGCGATAGCGCGGTTAACACGGCGCAATGGTTCCGGGCGACGTTCCGTGCAGAGAATAACTTTGTGCCTAAAGTGGCGGTTGAGACAGATTACTTGATCGATGTTGAGGCCGCGCCGACAAGTCCAGATGACGCCGCAAGCGACGTTTGGGACTCGGGGTTGTGGGATAGTGCGACATGGGACGCGAACGGCGCTGCAACGGTGCGGATTCGGTGGCGCTCGGTCTCTGGCGAAGGGGATACGATAGCGCCTCGCATTTTAATGACTTTTGGGGTATCGTATCCGCCAGACGCAGAAATCGTCAAATGTCAGCTTAGGGGCTATAAAGGGGCGGACGTGATATGAAGCTGATTTATGGGCACAAGCGGGCCGTTTGCGACTTTGTTAACGAGCGCATCGCTGAAGACTTCAAGCCAGAAAAAACGGTTGCTGTCGGTGTCATCGACAAAGACGGGCGGCTTATTGCTGGCTGGGTATGGCATAACTATTCACCAGATGCGGGCACAATCGAGTTTAGCGGCGCTGCGGTGTCGCCCAAGTGGATGACGCGCGCAATTTTGCAAGAGTTGTTCGCTTATGCCTTTAAACACGCGCAAATGGTGGTAACACGCAATGGCGCCGATAATACACGGTTGCATAGGCAGCTAGCCGCTTTCGGGTTTCGGCGGTATGACATTGAAAGGCTGTTCGGTCGGGAAGCTGATGGCGTTGTTTGGACGCTGACAGATGATGACTGGAAGGCTAACAGGTTTTTTATAGGGGCCAAGAATGGGCAAGAAATCCGATCCACCTGCTGCGCCTGATCCGCAGGAAACGGCTTCGGCGCAAACCGGCGCCAATGTAAGCACGGCGATTGCTAATACGATGATGGGTCAAGTGAACCAGGTTGGCCCTGATGGCTCGTTGACCTATGAGCAAACGGATACTTACCAATGGCGCGACCCGAATAGCGGACAAATGTATACGCTGCCACGCTTCACGGCGACGACAACGCTTAGTGAAGACCAGCAGCAATTGCGCGATCTGGATAATGAAACAAGCATCGCGCTTGGCACGCTGGGCCGTGATGCGGCTGGCCGTGTTGGTGAACACCTTGGGCAAGACTTAGACATAAGCGGCGTTACGGCGCGCGCTGACCGGTCGGGCGTGGGGCCAGTAGAGTACGGGCAGGGGCCAGATTCGCCTATTCTGTCAGGCGATTCCCGGTCGCTGCCTGGGCTCGAAAACTACGCGAGCGATGCGGGTTACTCGGAAAGCGGCTTAGACGTTGATTTGCAGAACCGCTATCAAACGGACTTCAGCGCCGAACGGCAAAGCCTGGAAGACCAGATTTACGGCCAATTGGACGAGCAACGCGGCAAGGATTTGGAATCTTTGCGCTCGCAGCTCTACAATCAGGGCGTTGTGGAAGGCTCTGAACAGTACAGCCGCGCAATGGAAGATTTTGACCGATCGGTTGATGATCGGCGCCTGTCTGCAATGCGCGAAAGTCTCGGCTTTACCCAAGCAATGACGGGTATGGCGCGGGATGAGGCGTCATTTGCGAATGATGCGACAATGCAAGAATACGGTGTTGATGCTAACCGGGAGTCAACAAACAACGCAATTCGGGGACAACAGCTTTCGGATACCAACGCCGCGACCGCGGCGAACAATGCCAACGCGCAAACCCTGTTCGGCATGGGCTCTGACCAATTGGCGTACAATAACAATATTGCACAGCAAGGCTTTGGCAATGAAATGGCCGTTGCAAACCGCAATGACCAGAACGCCAACGCCAACTTTAACGAATCGCGCATTATTGCGGACGACCAGGACCGGGCGCGGGCGTCTGAGATTGATGAGCTGGCATGGCTCCGCAATCAACCGATAAACGAAATCGCCTCGCTTATGTCGGGCTCGCAAGTGGCAACGCCTAACTTTGCGCTGGCGCAGCCTTATGCAATGCCGACGACAGACATTGCTGGGATTACGCAGCAAGGCTACAATAATGAAATGGCCGCTTATCAGCAGCAGCAGCAACAGCAACAGGCCATGATGGGCGGACTGTTCGGGCTTGGCGGCGCGGCGCTTGGCTCGCCTTGGCTGTTTGGGGGATAGAAAATGAAACCTCAACACATGAACCCGATGATGCAACAGCGTGCGGTTGGCGGCTATCAAGGTTATGGCGCCGATCCTCGGGATGAGATGGCACGGCTTATGGCCGAGAAAGAGGCGAATTATTCGCCCTCGCAGTCGGTTGATACGTCAGCGCCCAATTATGGCAAGCTTGACCGCGATTCTGCCTATTATCAGAGTATGCTTAATACGGGCATGGATTACAGCCCTACCAACTTCACTGGCGGGTTAGCACGCTTGGCGAATGCTTTTGTGGGCCGTCAGGGTCTGAACAAGGTTGAGGGCCGCGAAGAAGAGTATGCGGCGCAAGAGGCTGCGGCAGAACAGGCGCAAAAAGACAAATATAGCGAGATGGTGCGCGCTATGGTGGGGCCTGACGCTAACCCGCAAATGGCGGCTATGGCTGAAATGTACCCTGAAGAGTTTGCGAAGTCGCGCTTTGACATGGACGTAAACGCCGCAAAGCCTGTGAAACAGGAACAGCCTGGCTATTTCACTGAAACGGTCATGGAGAACGGTTCCCCGGTCGAGTATGAGTTTCAGAAGGGCAATCCGGACTATAAGCGCCGTCTGGGCGCTGGTGTGCCACCTCGGGCGCTGGTTAACGTCAATACGGGCGATGGTGCAGCTCCGACGTTTGGCGGTCTGGCTGATGGTGCGCCTATTCCTGAAAGCATTATGGACCTGAGCAACACTGCCGAATGGAAGGCGGGTAAGCTGCCATTCAAGGATTCGGCAAGCCCTACCGGCGTCAAATGGCTTAGTTCATCAGGGTCCACGGCTGAAGAAGAGGCGGCAGAGGCTGAACGCAAGCGCATTGGTCGGCAGGGCTCAACGGCTCGGGCGGGCTCTACGGTTATTCGGGAAGTTAACCGCGGGCTTGGTCTGCTCGATCAGATTTACGGCGACGAAAAAGAGGGGGCATCTGAGCAAAACGTTAAGTTTGGGCTTGGCTCGGTTGCTGGCGCGTCCTGGCGCATGGGTCAATCAATGATTCCCGGCACGGCTGAATATACGTTCAAGCGCAACATTGCGTCGGCGCGGTCTAACATTGGTCTCGATCGACTGCAGGAAGCGCGCGACAACTCGCCAACGGGCGGCGCGCTCGGTCAAGTGCCGGTGCAGCAACAAATCAAGCTTGAAGAAACAATCGGTGCGATTGACGATCTGGGCTTGCCGCGGGCGTATCTTGAAGAAAACCTACGCTATGCAAACAATGCTTACCTAGACATTGTTTACGGTACGCCGGCACAACGCGCCGATTTTGTCGCGCGCGGGATTATCACGCCTGAAGATAACGACTTTATCGATGCGCAATATGATGGCCTCGGTTATGATGGCTTTGGTAACTTCATGCTCGGCGGCGATTACACGCGCCCTGTTGTGGGCATGACAATGCCAGACGGACAGGTTATCTCTGAAGAAGACATTATGCAGACCATGCAAGAGAATAACATGTCTCGGGTAGAGGTTGAGGCGGCGATTAGAAAACGGATGCGATAAAATGGCTGGACCGGGGCGCAACCTGCTTTCAGATAAAGATGAAGACGAGAAGCCCAAAGGCCGTAACCTGTTGGGCATTACGCCTGCGCAAGAGGAAAAGCCTGACTTGCGGGGCACGCTTGAAGAGGCTGACGCCTTTATTGACACGACGCAGGGCATAGAAGCCCGCGCGCTCGCTAACGATGTGCAGGGCACGGGCATGGAAGTGCGCCGCGACTCTCAAACCGGCGAGCCCTATCAGGCTGCGATTAATACAGACCCGTTTGCAGCAACTCCCCCTGATCAACGTTTGCAAATGGAACTGTTGCAGCCTGATCCGTTTCTAGATCAGTCAATGACGTTGCTGAATGGTGCATTTCTTGGGGGGGCGTCCGAATTAGCAGCCCTGATGAATCCAGACTTGCCAGCTACAAAGCAGGGCGTTGATGATGCAATCGCGAGGGCCTATGGCAACAATTTCGCGTTGTCGATGGCTACGGAAGCAGTCGGCGCCGCGCCTTGGGCTATAGCTGGAACAGCAGCGATGGGGCCACGCGTAGCGGGGGCGCTGGAAGGCGCTGTTTATGGCTTTAATGACCCGTTCTTTGGTGATGACAGTTTAGGCAACCGGGCGCTGAATGCGGTTCCTGGCGGGATTGCGGGCCGTGTTCTTGGCGGTATTGGTGAGGGCGCGGCCAGCACTGGGCGCCGCCTTGATAATGCGATTTCGGGCAGAGAGACAATTCAGCGGGTGGCTGAGGATGATTTCGGCATTCGGCTAACTGAAGGGCAGGTTTCGGGCGATCCGGGGCAACAGTCCTGGGAGCGCCGAGCGCGGGCCGGTGTGGTCGGTAAGGATGCGTCTGACGTGGTCGGGCAGGCCATGACAGAACAAGAGCGCCGCACAATCCAAGCCGGGCGCGGTCTGGCTGGCGAAAACTATGCTGAGGCAAACGACGCTGCTGCAGCTTTCGCTGATGGCGCTAAGTCACGCGCGAGCCAAAAGCAAACCGCGATTAATGACGCATACGAGACTGCCAGAAGCAAGCGCGCGACATTGCAGGGCGACGGTGTTGCCTCAATGCCTGATGGCGTCATGCAAAATCTCGATGATGATGTTTTGTTTACGCTTGAAGCGATTACGTCCGGCAAGGTCAAAGGCGATCTTTACCCCGGCTTCCAGTCGGCGCTTGGTGTGGCTGAGCAATTGCGTGACGGCTCGGTGATTATGAAAGACGGCGTGCAGCAAGTCGGGCCTGCTGAGTTCAAGACAATCGAGCTTGCGCGCCAAAACATTAACGCGGCGATCGATGCGGCGAAAAACCCTGCTGACCGGCGCGCGGCGCTGAAGGTTAAAGGCGCGTTTGATACATACATTGACGATGCGGTCGATGCCGCTTTGTTTGATGCTGATGACGGCTTTCTAGAAGCCTATCAAGGCGCGCGGGCTCTGCGGGCTGAGTTTGGCCGTGAGTGGGAAGCAAACAAGGTATTCGAGCG
>Ga0102941_1000716_pt1 | contig 15514 bp, 12 predicted proteins | sample SalPonR2_C_D2_MG_FD_79281 | JGI IMG/M metagenome (GOLD analysis project Ga0102941, IMG submission 79281) | Salt pond soil microbial communities from South San Francisco under conditions of wetland restoration - Salt Pond MetaG R2_C_D2_MG | ecosystem: Environmental > Aquatic > Marine > Intertidal... | reverse complement strand
GCCCCGTAGGGGCGAGACATATCAGATTCAATTTAAGTAGAACGGCAAAAAATAATTGTTGTTTTTAAAAATTCGGTTAAAACCGTTACCTGGAATATAATAAATTATATCACCCCTACGGGGTTTTAGTTTTTTAATATTTGTATATCTAAAAATATGTCGCCCCTACGGGGCTTGATTTATAAATGAACTTTAATATAAATATATTTTACCCACAGTTTGTACGAAAGAACCTATATTTCAAATTGTCATGAATAATCCAATTTTAAGCAAATAGTTAATTTAATTACATTAAGGAAATCGGGCGGTTCAACATCTTAAGTTACTAGCCGAAAATAAATATAATACTATATCAGGAGTAATTCCACTTTTAGTTAAATGATTGTTGAAATTATAAATTCAAAAATTTACGCATATTAAGATATTAATCCCCGAAGGGAGATATAAGTTAGCATAGGGTGCTAACCCTATGTAAGAGAATGATAAAAACAAAATATTCGCTGAAAGCGAATAATAATGGTTCAAAGTATTGTGATATTATTAACTTTCCTGTCAAAATTGCAAATAATTTTGAAGTACCCGATTATCATCGTCTTTACATAAAAATATGGCCGGTTCCTTATTACTCGAAATAAATCTGAATTAATAATGAAGATTTTATTGATAACCTTGTAAATTTCGAGGAAAGTAAGAATAACAAAATCAGAAGGACAAATATGGAAAACAAAGTACTTTTAGATTTTGGTTCTATTTCAATTGAAGCAAAATTATTTGATACTCGGCCATCTAATAAGTTTTATACTCATCTCCCTTATGAGGTCAAACTTTCGCATTGGGGGAGAGAATATTATGGTCCAATTGAAATTGAAATTTCAGAAGAAAATCCAATCACAGAAATTCCACCAGGAGGGTTAGCATATTCTAAAAATGGTAATTACTTTTGTATATTTTTGGGACAAGATCCAGCCTGGCCAGTAGAACATATTGGACAAATTTCAGAAAAGGATTGGAAAAAATTAAAAAATAAAAATAATTTGAGCTCCGTAGTCATTAAATCTGTAGATTAGATAGTTTCTCATCAATAAAATTAATAAAATTGAAAGGGAGAGAAATGGAACAGGCACCAGCTGGAGCAGGAGGAAATAGTTTTCCACATATAAACTCAGACAAATTCTTTAATATGTTACCTTTTGAAAATGATACCACTTTTCTTGATCTTGCTTGCGGCTATGGAGATTATTCTTTGGAAGCAAGTAAATATATAGGGGAGTCAGGTCGAATTTATGCAGTTGATCAATGGGAATCGGGTATAAAAGCGCTGGAGGAAAAATCAAGTGAACAAAATATTGAAATTATCGAAACCGAAAATGTAGATATAGCAGAAGGTATTAGCCTGAAAGATCAATCAGTAGATATATGTCTGATTTCTACTGCCTTACATGATTTAGTCATTCAGGACAATGGAGAAAATATAATAGGTGAAGCGGAAAGAGTACTCAAAGAAAGGGGAGTATTGGCCATTATAGAATTTAAAAAACAGACAATGGAACAGGGACCTCCTCTTGAGCATAAAATTAGTGCAGATAAATTGGGCAATTACCTGGAAGGATATGCTTTTAAGAAAGAAATAATTACTGAAATTGGCTCGAACCATTATGTCGCTATTTATAGAAAAGGTAATTAAATTGTGAAAATTCATTACAATTCATTTTCTTCTCCTCTTCTACCCTTGTATACAGGATCAACAAAAATGGACTCTGCAGGTGCTTCTTCACGAAATCTATCGAGACTAGAATCATACCTGACTGCCTAAAAACACAGTTTTTCATAATGTATTGATAAATTATATTCTTTGGATTTAACTTCATAATTTTTTGCAATTCCGGATAATATAGGTAAATATTACTTACATAAAGGTAAGTACAATAATTGGCCGGAATTTATTGTAAGCTGATTGTATATTTTTTGACAAAAAATTCAGGATGATATGATTTTTTGGCTTTTCTAATACCGGGGATACCCATATCCTGTTCTCGATTGATATATTTCACATTTTGCCATTCTTTTTCACAATATTTTTGGTTAATGATTTGATAAAGCCCCTGGATGTTGGGATCAGCTTTTTCATAATGTACCACTGCCATTTCATTATTTAATTTTTCCCCGATTGTAAAAGCTTCATAACTACCATCAACAGAAATTAATCCCCCGCTCATACCTAAATCATCAAAGTTGTTTAACACCCGGAATAAAGCTTCTTTTTCTGCCTGCAGACTTGAGTTCTCATCACAATTTTTCATTTTACACCATTTTTCAGCTATCTGCCTGCAATTTATTAGATTTTCTGATTTTATTTTTTCATATTCAAAAGAATGATTCTCCTTAAAATTGTGAATATGATTTCGTTTTGCATGGTATTTTCTGCCCTTTAAGTTAATTAGATCAGCGCTAGTGTATATGTAATCATAATAGTCTCGATCAGTCCTGACAAAAATATCGGGATGATGTTTTATATCTGAGATAAATTTGTTATCAACTCTGTCAATGTAGGGATGAGAAATATCCTGTAGAGTACTCAACCAATTCAATACTTCGAGAGTGATTTGGATTCGGTCCCCATTCCCAATTGGACTTAGACAGTAAAAATTATTGTCCTTTTTACCTAGAATAAGCAGAAAATCATTGTGAATTGTCCATTTAAAATGAAAATGATCTTGCCATGCAAAAAGATAAGCAAAGCAGTATTCTGATGCCTTAGGCTGATAATTGTTAATTATATCATCAATTACATCTTTGTGTTCTATTTGAAATGATTTAAAGTTCGATAGGTCTAAATCTGACATAAAGCCTTTCCATTTTTTTATTTTATCACCTCTTAATCTAATAATTAAAAACTATAAATAAAATTTTTTGAAATAATTTTATCTAAAAATATGGTAAGAATAAAAAAAACTCCCTGACATAATTAAACGTCAGGGAGTTAACTTAATTATTACAGCGAATGTTAAATCGATAATTAAGATTAGTCGGTGAGACCGTCTAATTTGTAGATAGTTACTCTATTATCTAAAAAGGTAGGAATAAATAGGAGGTGACTATTTTCGATATATTCTATATCTGCTGAATTAATATTTTCTTCGGAAGTATCTAACAAAGTAACTTTCTTTCCAGTATCTTTAACAAATTGAGTTTTACCCTTCCAATCGGAAACTAGAAAATTTGTTCCATGGGCTTTAATTAAACCATCTACACCTGAGCCGATTTCAACCACCTTCTCGATATTTTTGGTACCTATTTTGACTTTTTTCAACCATCCATCTTTGGAATCACTAAAATAGAGGTAGTTATCTTCAGTATACAGACCATTGGGATGATTAACCAGGTCGGAACCAAACCATTTTTTAATTTCACCGTTTTTTAAGCAGTAAATAGCACTATTGTCTGAATCAGAAATATAGGCATTTCCATTCTTGTCAGTGGCTACGTCATTTAGGAATTTTGCCTTTGGAATAGAATAAGTTTCCATAATTTTTGCTGAATCTATATTAATGGCTACTATTCTGTTTATATCAGAGACATACAGTGTATCACCAGATATGTCTGCACCCTTTGGAGCATTTAGCCCTTTAACCCATTTCTTCTCAATCATTTTACCGTCAGTGTCAATTATTGAGATATATCCTTTGCTATTTTTTTCAGTACCTTTGCCATTTATATTCGATACGTATAAGCGATTACGAGCTGTATCATAATTTACAGACTCAGGTACTGAAAAACCTTCAATAGCTTTCATCTGTTTTACATTAGGTTTGGCTTGCAAAATACTTACAGAAAAAAACAAAACGAAAAAGATAATCCATTTTTTCATATTAACCCTCCTGGTTGTATGAAATTAAAATTACCTGAAATATTTGTTTTGAAACCAGTTCATTTTAAAATTATTCCGGTACTTACAGTTCCGGCCCAATATTTACTTCTTGAAACTTCAAAATTAAGATAAGTAAAAGGAATAATTTGAGCAGTGATTCCTCCATTAATTCGAAATTGATTTTCACCATTTAGATCAAATTTTATGTCAGTATTGGTTCGTTCCAAGTTATAATTAATTGAAACTGTGGTTTGATCAAGTCCAGCTCCCACATAGGGAGAAAATTCCAGTAAAAAAGGAATTGAAAGACTTTTACCAATTACAAGATTATAATTCATATTTTTTAATTCGACGAAATCGTCTATATTTAAATTTTGGTACATTGCTCCTGCTGTAAGATCAAAAATAGGTACAGGTAAGGACTTCCTTAGACCTATACCAATATTACTTATTTTTCCAAAATCTCCTAATTGATACTCCGGGAATCCTCGTCCCGTGATCTCTAAACCAATAAAGGGTAATCTTATATTGGCCTGTAAAGCTATATTGGCGATTACTGAGGCATTTAAGCCCTCAATAGTCATAGGAGGTATATCTGAGTTCTCAACATCAGATGCTTTTACATTATCTAATTGAGTATTATCATTGATTGCCTCCGCAATTGTTGCATTACTTTTTTTTAGGTCGGTTTTACCCTTTCCTGCAATAGTTGGAGTTGTTTTTGATTCATAAATATAATTATAATTAAGGTTTACCTGTTGACCTTTTATAGGTATACTTATTTTACCTTTGGGAATTTGAAAATTAAAATTTTTATCTTCCTTGGGAACTATTGCAGTGCTTGTCACAATTCCCAGATCAAAACCAATGGGAATAACAATCCCACCTGGTTTAACCCGGGCCTTTTTATACAATCCAGAATTGTATGATGTACCTAATCCTGTTATTAATGGTTGAACATATCCTTTGGCATTATTTTCTGCCATTTGCTGTAGATTATTTTGAAAATCTACTCCGAATAAAGACGAAAAAATTAAAATAGTAGCAAAGAAAGTAATTAAAATTTTTCTAATCATAATTTGCCTCCCCATTTATTTATTCCTATTTTACTTAAAGTACAAAATAATAGAGAAAATGCATAACATTTCTTTAAAATTTTAGTAAATAATTATTGACTTAATAATATCGTTATATTACATTTGTGGGATGTGAAGATGAAAAGAAATATTGAAGGGGGTAATATGCTTAATGATGAAAATAGATGTTCAGATTACTCTCGATGTTTGAAGGAAGCAGGAATAGAATACCATGAAATGGAAAAATATAAGTGGAATATAAGCAAAGAAAAAGGCTATAATATTGGTAGAGAGGCTTTTGTAAAGTGGGCTAATCAATATGGAAACACATTAAAAAGATGGCTAAAAAAACTTTCAGATGAAGAAATTGATCGAAGATATAATCAATTACCAGAAAGAATTAAAGAGAAAGTAAATAAAAAATTTAGAAGCACCATCAAAACTTAATTAATCACTGCTGAAGTAAAAAATACTTAAAAAGAATATAATCATCAAAATAAGTCTACTAGTTTTTTTTCAATTACCCAAAGTTGAACCAATGCGAATTGCCCGTAGCGGATATTTTAGGTGAAAGTTAGCACTTTTATTTGCAACTTTGAGTCTGCTAAAACATTTATCAGTATTTTATCAGAGTAAATAGCACCATAATTTTGTTGCTCAATTTTTCCCTATTTTTTTTCAATTTGGTTCTGAATCTATCTGGTTTATGATACTATCTTATTTATGTTTCTCTTTTTTTATTAATAATGAAAGGATTATAAAAAATGTAAAATTATCATTTTTTAAGTGTAACTACGGGTAAATGTTGGTAATGTCTACAAAAATGTTTTTGTCTATTAATGTAGGGAAATAGGTTTTTATTTCTATCGGTTGGTAAAAAAGCGGAATCTTTTTTTGGCACTTCAAAAAAATAAACTTAAATTTACAGTCAGAAAATATACCCAACTAACTAATAAATTGGAGTATAATCTGTGACTAAACCTGTTAGAAAAAGTGATATAGTAGAGTTAGAAATTGAAGATTTAGTTTATGGAGGTAATGGAATAGCTCATGTAAATGATTATGTGGTATTTGTGGAAGATTGTGTTCCAGGGCAAACTGTAAAGACTAAAGTTCATAAAGCAACTTCCTCTTATGCCGAAGCTCACCCTCTGAAAGTTTTGGAAAAAAGCCCTATAGAAGTTGAACCTGAATGTCCTTATTTTGATCATTGTGGTGGATGTAATCATCAAGATATACCCTATGAAAAACAGATTCAGTTTAAAAAAGAACAGGTTGAAAATACCTATAAAAATTTAGGAAATTTTGAAAATATTCAAATACAAACACCATTGAAATTGGAAAATAATAAATTTAGATATAGAAATAAAATGGAGTTTGCTTTTTCTCCGAATAGATGGTTGATGAATGATTTTGAGGATTATAAGCCCAAAAATTTTGCTCTTGGTTTAAGGCCTCCGGGCTATTATTGGAAGGCTATAGATTTAGATGATTGTGTAATTGCACCTCAGGAAACAGAACAAGTTTTACATCTTGTGCGTAAATATACCAAGGAAAACAACCTTAGTCTCCATGATGTGCGAGACCATGAAGGATATTTACGTCATTTGATGCTTCGAAAAGGTATTAATACCAACCAATTAATGATCAATGTGGTAACTAATGATAACACCCCGGAAAAACTAGAAGAATTGGGGGAAATATTGAAGACGAAAATACCGACCCTAAATTCTTTTATAAATACCTATACAGAAAATAAAGGAGGTACGACAGAACCAGAGCAGATACATTTGTTGGAAGGAGAAAAATACATTTCTGATAAGATATATAATCTTGAATTCAGAATTTCTTCCACATCTTTTTTTCAGACTAATACTAAAATGGCAGAAAAATTATATTCTGAAATTAAAGCAAAATCTGAATTGTCTGGTGAAGAAATAGTCTGGGACCTATATTCAGGTACGGGTAGTATTTCATTATTTTTAGCAGATAAAGCAAAAAAGATCATTGGTTTTGAATTAGCTTCAGAAGCCGTTGAGGATGCAAAAGTTAATGCTAAAGTAAATAATATTGAGAATGTTGAATTCCTTAAAGGTAATTTAAATAAATTTTTTAGTAAACAACCGGAGATTATAGAAGAACTGCCTGATCCTGATTTAATTGTATTAGATCCTCCTAGAGCAGGAATGCATCCCCAATTGTTGAAAGATCTATGTAAGATAGCACCACCAAAAATTGTTTATGTATCCTGTAAACCTCCCACTCAGGTAAGAGATATTAATAAATTAGCTCAGGAGGGATATGAAATTAATTCTATCCGGCCTGTGGATATGTTCCCTCAAACAGCACATATTGAAGTTGTCACACGATTAACAAAAAAGAATCAGGAGTAAAATGTAATCATGAAAGAATAATAAAGATTAATCTGATAAATTTTATAATTGGAGAATAATGAATAGAGCAATTTTATTGGATAGAGATGGTACTTTGAATTATGATAGTAAGGAATATGTAAAAGGGGTGGATGAATTTGAGTTATTTGATTTTACACCACAAGCAATAAAAAATATGAAAGAGAAAGGGTTTTTAATAATTGTTATAACTAACCAATCTGGTATAGCTAGAGGATATTTCACTGAAACAGAACTTGATAAAATGCATACTGCAATGAAACAGGAAGTGGAAAAATTTGGAGGGGAAATAGATGATATCTTTTATTGTCCTCACCATCCAGATGATAATTGTAAGTGCCGTAAACCTGGAACAAAAAATATTAAAAAAGCTGCCAAAAAATTTGATTTAGACCTATCCAATTCATACTTTATTGGTGATTCAAAGAAAGACATTCAAGCAGGAGCAAAAGAAGACTGCAAAACTGTATTTGTGAACACAGGTATTCAAGATTATACTGAACAAGAGATTGAAAAGTGGAGGATAAAACCTGATTTTATATTCCAGGATATTTTAGAATTTACCCATGAAGTGTTAATGTAGTAATTCTTGTAAAGGTCTGGCAATGGATAGAGTAGAAGATGAAATCAGAATATTTCCTAATAATGATCCTAAAATCAATCCACGCTGGTATACTATCTATACAAAACCCAGAAATGAAAAAAAAGTTAGTGAAAGATTAGAAAATAAAAGTATCAAAGTATATTTACCTCTTAGAACCGAAACCCATCAATGGAGTGATAGAAAAAAAGAAGTCGAAGTTCCTTTATTACGTAGTTATGTTTTTGTCAGAATACCCTTAAAGAGATCTTTAGATGTTTTACAAACCAAGGGAGTAATGAGATTTATTTCATTTCAGGGAAAATATGCTCCTATTCCCGACTACCAGATTAATTCTTTGCAAAATGCTTTAGAGTCTGACCGCGGCGTGGATTCTGTTAATTATTTTACAGAGGGTGAAATGGTCAAAGTAATCCAGGGACCTTTACAGGGAGTTGTTGGACGGGTAAAAAGATATAATAACAAATCGAGATTGGTACTATCTGTCGATTCTTTAAGAGCCTCATTTGAAGTGAATATTAATACCAAAAATCTTAAAAAATTAGAACATGAAAAAATTCAACAAGAGGAAAAATATGTCAACTAAATTTTTCAATACAATGGGAAGTAAAAAAGAAGAATTTGAGCCGATTGAGTCTGGTAAAGTTAAAATGTATACCTGTGGTCCAACAGTCTATGATTTTGCTCATATTGGAAATTATAGAGCCTATATTTTTGAAGATTTGCTCAGACGATATCTGGAATTAAAAGGATTTGAAGTTACACAGGTAATGAATTTGACTGATGTCGAAGATAAAATTATTAGAGAGTCAATTCAGCAAAATATAGATTTTAGAGAATATACCGAACCCTATAAGGAAGCCTTTTTTGAGGATATAGCAACTCTCCGAATTGAAGAGGCGGAATATTATCCTGAGGCTACTAAACATATCGATGAAATGGTTAGTATGGTGAAAAAATTGCTAGAGAATGGTCTCGCCTATCAAGTGGAGGATGGTTCTGTTTATTACAAGGTAGATGAATTTGAAGATTATGGTCAGTTAGAGAATTTGGATCTAGACGAAATGGAAACTGGAGAAAGAGTTGAGGAAGACGAGTATGAAGATAAAGAAACTCTCAGAGACTTTGCTCTCTGGAAAGGCTGGAAACCGGAAGAAAAAAATGTATTTTGGGAAACTGATCTGGGCAAGGGTCGCCCTGGCTGGCATATTGAATGTTCTGCTATGAGTACAGCTTATCTTGGCAACCATTTTGATATCCATACAGGAGGAGTTGACAATATTTTTCCACATCATGAAAATGAAATAGCACAGAGTGAAGGTGCGACAGGTGACAAATTTGTTAATTACTGGCTACATTGTGAGCACCTTATAGTGGATGGTAAAAAAATGAGTAAATCTCTGGGTAATTTTTATACTTTAAGAGAATTATTGGAGAAAGGTTTTAATCCACTTGCTCTTAGATATACGTTATTGAATACTCATTATCGCAAGAAACTCAATTTTACTTTTGATAAAGTTGATGATTCAATGAAAAATATTCGTAAGATAAGAGAATTTTATGATTCATTGGATAAATATGGTGAAAAATCGGCGAACGAACTTATAGATAGAATTGAAGAAGCAGACCAAAAATTTGTAGAATGTTTAGATGATGATTTAAATATTTCTGGTGCTATAGGGGAGTTGTTTTCCCTAATAACAGAAGTGAATAGATATCGGCAGGACAAAGAATTGAATCAAGAAGAAGCAGAGCAAATTAAAGATTTTATTGAAAAAACGGATCAAATCCTCGATATATTGGAACCTGTAGAAAAGCAAGATGAATTATCTCCTGAAGAGCAAAAGATGATTAAAGAAAGGGAAGAAGCAAGAGAAAATGAAAATTGGGAGAAGGCTGATAAAATTCGTGATGAATTGGAAGAACGAGGCATAATAGTTAGAGATGGTCCGGATGGAACTGAATGGAAAAGAAAGTAATTTGAAAAATTATAATAAGGTGGAAAAATGAAAATTGGTATATTAACTGGAGGTGGCGACGTCCCTGGCTTGAATCCGGCTATTAGGGCCGTGACAATCAGAGCGATTAGGGAGGGACATGAAGTAATTGGATTACATCGTGGCTGGGCTGGATTAGTTGATATAAAAAGAGATGACAACGCGGATAATAGTAATAACTATATGGAACTATCAGAACCAATTGTAAATAAGGCTAGCAGGACGGGCGGCACTTTTTTACATACTTCACATACTAACCCCGCAAAAATGGAACCGACAGAGATCCCTCAGCATTTAGAAGATAAATATAATGATGAAATTAACGATCTTACTCCTGAAGTATTGAAAAATTTGGATTACCTGAATATCGATTATTTGGTCCCTATGGGAGGAGACAGAACTTTAAGTTATGCAGTACGATTGTATAAAGAAGGAGTGAATATTGTGGCGATCCCTGAGACAATGGATAATGACGTACCCGGGACTGATTATTGTATCGGATACAGTACTTGTGTGACTCGTACAATAGAAATGACTCATTCTTTGCGTACTTCTGCTGGCTCACATGAACGTTTTTTGGTGATAGAAGTATTTGGAAGAAATGCAGGTTTTACTGCTTTGATGCCGGCTGTGGCTGGAGCAGCAAATCGCTGTGTTATTCCTGAATATGAATTTGAAATTGAAAAGTTAGCCCGATTACTCTCAGAAGATAGAAATAATAATCCCAGCCGCTATTCAGTTCTACTGGTTTCTGAGGGAGCCTCCTTTAAGTCGGAAGATGAAGCCCGGGAAGAATATAATGTCGGTACTATTGGAAAATTGGTTGGTGAGAAGGTGAAAGAATTATCACCCAAATATAATAATAAAAATCAGCCCGTCAATGTAACCTTTCAGAAACTGGGATATTTGACACGCTGTGGTGCCCCCGATGCAATTGATTCTGAGGTTCCCACCGTCTTTGGTAATATTGCTATGGACCTGATATTAAAAGATATTTCAGGAAGGTTAGTTAATCTTAAAAATGGTAGATATGGTGACACTCCCATTGATGTTGTGACTTCGGCAGAAAAAACAGTTAATATCGATAAATTTTATAATACCGAAAGGTTAAGACCTAATTACAAGGATTTCCAGGGCAAACCATTCTTTGTGATAGCTGGGAGATAATATTCTTCTGTCCCTGAATTATTCCTGACAATTTGGAATGTAATAGATAATTTACTGTCAGTTAATATTTTACCTTATTTCTATATAAAAAACTGAGTTTTCCTGAAGGATCCCTGGGAGTCTTCATCGAAGTCCCTTGTGACCTAAGCGACCTAAGTGACCTAAGGGAAATTTTGATGAATTTCTCAGGTTGAAAGATTAGAAAATATTTCGGGATTGATAAGTTTTGGTGAATTGACAAAAAATATAAAATATAGAGAAAGTGCATTGAATTTTAAGTTTTCTTTAATTAAAATACTGGGTTGATGATGAGGTAAGGGCTGAATGAATTTTTATTAAAATGTATTTAGATAATCTTAAAATAAAACAAAAGAGGAATGAGAATGGAAAACATAGGAATCATCACCAGTGGGGGTGATTGCGCTGGTCTTAATGCCATTATTGAGGGGGTTGCAAAAACTGGTTTGAGAAATGATATTTCCAGTTACATTATACCAAATGGTTATGCAGGTCTCTATAATTTGGTTGATTTTGATGACCTGGTAGAATTAACCCGTCAAAGAATGGATTCAGTTAAAGCAAGTGTCGCTGGTTCAGAAGCGGGACACTCCAGAGTGAAAATTAAAAATATCGAAGATCCAAATAAGTATGAAAGGATCAGGAAAGGATTAGACAAATTTAATATTGATGGATTAGTAATATGTGGTGGTGATGATACAGGTAGTGTAGTGGTTGATCTAGTTAATCATGGCATTGAATGTGTGCATGCCCCAAAAACAATGGATCTTGACCTACAGACCTATTCTGTAGGAGGAGATTCTACAGTAAGCCGAATTGCACAAATGGCAAGAGATATTAAAACAACCGGTCGTTCTCATAATAGAATTATGGTGGTAGAGGTATTTGGCCGTTATGCAGGACATACTGCCTTCAGAGGTGGTTTAGCAGCAGAAGCAGATGCTATTTTAATTCCTGAAATTGAAGTTGACTTTGAGGTTTTGTATGAACACATGAAACAAAGATATTTCAATAGATTATCATATACGGATGTAAATGCAGGAACTTATTTAATTGTAGCTGCTGAAGGTATGAAAGATGCTAGTGGTGACGTTATTACAGATGATTCTGAAGGGTCGGATTCTTTTGGACATAAAAAACTTGCTGGCGCTGGAAAATATGTTAAAAATCGTTTAGAGGAAAGACTTGAGGATGACGATGAAATAGAAGAGAAAATGAAAGAAGCAGGAATGTATGTGGAAGGAATTTATGATAAACCTGAAATTCGGACTGTAAAACCTGGTCATTTGGTTAGAAGTGGAGATTCTTCTGCTCATGACGTGAATTTTGGTCTTGAAGTAGGTTCAGCTGCTGTTAGTTTATTAAAAGAAGGAACAACAGGTGTTACAGTGGCAGAAGTTAAGAATAATACTATTAGATATATGAAAACAGAAGATGCTATTAAAGAACGTAAGGTTGATTTAGATCAGGTTACTTTTCATGAGAATATGGGAACCTGTTTTGGTAGAGAGCCAGAAGAAGTAAGTTTTGATTTCACTCAATTGGATAAGTCACCTGAAAGACATCTTTAGAATCTAGAATAAGATTGGAAAAAGAATATATGTAAAATGGCCGGGGAATCCCGGCCATTTTTTTAGCTTTTTATTTTGATGAATATGAAATTGAAATGTTGTGGATATTTATAAACCCGGGGTTGCTTTTGTAGTAAAATTATTTATAAATTTAGAATGGAGATTTGGGTGTTGTGAAAATTTTAACATTGAGATTGATCATTATAGACTTCCAAAAAGTATCAATATAAATCTTATAATTTAATGTGAAATAATTAAGGAGAATACTATGGAAAAAAATATGAAGGCAATGGATGGAAATACTGCTGCTGCCCATGCGGCCTATGCTTTCAGTGATGTAGCAGCTATCTATCCAATTACACCTTCTTCCCCAATGGGTGAAAAGGCTGACCAATGGTCTGCCTATGATAAGAAAAATATTTTTGGGGAAAGTGTTGATGTTATTGAAATGCAGTCAGAAGCAGGCGCTTCGGGTGCAATTCATGGTAGTCTATCCGCGGGAGCATTGACAACTACATTTACCGCATCTCAGGGATTATTATTAATGTTACCTAATATGCATAAGATAGCAGGAGAACTTTTACCAGCAGTTTTCCATGTTTCCTCACGTTCTCTAGCCTGTCAATCACTTTCAATTTTTGGTGACCATTCTGATGTAATGTCTGCCAGAAATACTGGTTATGCTTTATTGTCATCCAGTAATTTACAGGAAATCATGGATCTGGGAGCCATAGCACATCTTAGTGCTTATCGTTCAAGTATTCCCTTCTTGCATTTCTTCGATGGCTTCAGAAATTCCCATGAGATCCAAAAAATTGATGTTGTTGATTATGATGTTTATGAAGATCTTATGGATGATAAAATAATTAAATCGATCAAAGAGTTTAGAAACAGTTCTTTAAATCCTCAGCGACCATATATAAAGGTTGGTGCTGAAAATCCTGAAGAATATTTTCAGGGTAGAGAGACTGTGAATAAATATTACGAGAAAGTACCTGATATAGTACAGCATTATATGGATGTATATGCAAAAAAAGTAGGTAGACAATATAATCTGTTTGATTATGTTGGTGCAGAGGATGCTGAGAAAGTAATTGTTGCCATGGGAAGTGGTACAGAAACAATTGAAGAAGCAATTAACTATCTAAATGACCAGGGCGAAAAAGTTGGTGCTGTGAAAGTTAGATTATATAGACCGTTTTCCAATGAATACTTCTTAAAAGCACTTCCTGATACTGTCCAAGACATAGCAGTACTGGACCGAACTAAAGAACCAGGTTCCCCTGGAGAACCACTTTATTTAGATGTGGTAAATGCACTTAGTGATCGAGATGTGAATATTATAGGTGGTAGATATGGTCTCTCCTCCAAAGAGTTCACACCATCGATGGTAAAAGCAGTATATGATCATCTTGAGGGCGAAGCTTTCAATGGCTTTACAGTTGGTATCGAAGATGATGAAACCAATACTAATATTGAAGTTAAAGAAGAAATAAATACCATCCCGGAAGAAACTATTTCATGTAAATTCTGGGGGCTTGGCTCTGATGGAACAGTAGGTGCCAATAAAAATTCAATTAAGATAATTGGTAATAATACTGACCAATACGCACAGGGTTATTTTCAATATGATTCCAAAAAATCGGGTGGAATTACCAGAAGTCACTTGAGATTTGGTAAAGATAAAATTCAATCTGAATACCTGGTAACGGAAGCCGATTTTATTGCCTGTCATCAACAATCATTTATAGGTAGGTATGATGTCCTTGAGGGCATCAAAGAAGGCGGAACTTTTCTACTGAATTCCAAATGGGATAATGATAAAGTATTTGAAAATCTTACTGAAAAAATGCAAAGAACTATTATTGAAAAAGATATCGATGTTTACAATATAGATGCTCTTGAAATTGCCAATGAAGTAGGATTGGGCAAAAGAATTAATACAGTAATGCAGACCGCTTTCTTCTTAATATCTGGAGTGTTAGACAAAGATAAAGCCATTAAATTAATCAAGGACGCTATTGAAAATACATACAAGAAAAAAGGTCAAAAAGTCCTTGAAATGAACTGGGAAGCTGTTGACAAAACTGAAGAAAATCTTGAAAAAGTTGACATACCATCTGAACTACCTGGAGAAGCAAGAGAAAAAGCAAAAACAGTACCTGAAGATGCAGAAGGTTTTGTCAAAGAAGTAGTTGATAAAAAAATGAAACTTCAGGGTAATGATATTCCGGTCTCAGCCATGCCAGATAATGGTGCAGTCCCGCCTGGAACTTCCAAACTGGAAAAAAGAGGCGTGGCTCCAATGGTACCCGAATGGTTAGCTGATAAATGTATTCAGTGTAACCAGTGTTCAATGGTTTGTCCGCACGCAGCAATTAGACCAAAATTAATTGACAAGGATAGATTGGATGATGCTCCAGAAACATTCAATACTCTCGAAGCGCAGGGCAAAGATGGTGACAAATATGAATATAGAATGCAAGTTTATATAAATGACTGTCAGTCCTGTAAAGACTGTGTAAATACCTGCCCAGTAGGTGCTCTTGATTGGATATCCTATGAGGAAGCACAGGAAGCAGGTCAGGAAGAAAATAGAGAATTCTTTAGTTCACTCCCAGAAGATGTGACTAGTGAACAATTTTCACCTGATACAGTTAAAGGTAGTCAATTTAAACAGCCTCTCATAGAGTTTTCCGGAGCTTGTGCTGGATGCGGTGAAACACCATATGTGAAAACATTGACCCAGCTGTTTGGTGATCGTATGATTATTGCGAATGCAACAGGCTGTTCTTCAATCTGGGG
>Ga0102941_1000715_pt1 | contig 15545 bp, 9 predicted proteins | sample SalPonR2_C_D2_MG_FD_79281 | JGI IMG/M metagenome (GOLD analysis project Ga0102941, IMG submission 79281) | Salt pond soil microbial communities from South San Francisco under conditions of wetland restoration - Salt Pond MetaG R2_C_D2_MG | ecosystem: Environmental > Aquatic > Marine > Intertidal... | reverse complement strand
TTATGCTCCCCTTTTACAGGATGCTATTCGCAATGCCATGACTGCTTTTCCATTCCTGCAGTTTGGCACATTCCTCACCAATCATGACATGGACAGGGTAATGAGTGTATTGGAAGAGGATGAACAGCTTGCCCGGTTAGCTGCAGCAATTCTGCTCACATTACCCGGTGTACCCTATATCTATTATGGTGAAGAGATCGGCATGACAGGTGCTGGTCCCCACCCCGACATCAGAACCCCTATGCAATGGAACAGCAGCAACAACGCCGGTTTCACCTCCGGAACACCCTGGAAATCTGTAAACAACGATTTTGGTCACCGTAACGTGGAAGAGATGCAAAACGATCCCAACTCCCTGTGGCATCACTACCGGAAATTCATCCAGCTCAGAAACAGGGAACCCGCACTTACGCAAGGAAACTACCGCCCTGTCTATACCAATAACGAACAGGTTCTGGCATTTTTGAGACAAAAGGATGAGGACCATTTACTTGTACTGGCAAATATGGGATGGGAACCGCTGGATAATCTTACTGTTTCGGTTGATTATGGGGCATTGCCACAAGGCAATCACCTTTTTCTGGATCTTTTTGATCAGGATGAACAGATGGGAATATCGGTTGATGGAAATGGCGGATTTCAGAACATGACCGTCAACCAGATAAGTGCCAAACAATTAAAAGTGTTTAAACTCAACAATACGGTTTCAGCACCTACTACCATAGAAAAAAAATATGATATCAATATTTTGCCCAATCCAGCCCGGGAAGAAACAACCGCTTTGATCAGTCAACCCGGGCCGTCTGACTTTCAGTTAACCATTAGTGATCTTTCCGGCAGGGTTCTGATGGTCAAAACCATCCGGCACATTCATGCGGGACAGAAACATTCCATAAAAACCGGATCATTGAATAAAGGCACCTATATCATAGAGATCTCAGATAACAAAAACAGGCATGTGGAAAAAATGGTTATTGAATAAGGTTTTACCTGATAATTGTTTTCACCTGGAGAAAGGAAATCCCCCTTTCACTTTCTTTTCCATCATTTGAAACAGGATGCTTGTTTTCAGAAGAATATGCTTGCTATTTTTTCTGAACTTCTTCTGATTTTATTCAAAAAAAAAGGACATAAAATGCTTCTGAAAATTTCGGTTTATCTAATACTTTTGATCATGCAGGGATGCTCTTCATGGTGGATATCATACCATAACAATCCCCCAGAAATACAACACGTGGATTTTTTGCCAGGCCCACGCCCATCAAGGATCATTCTAACCTTTCAAGAAAACCCTGCCACCTCAGCCACAGTTACGTGGCGAACCAATTCCAATGGATCAGAATCTAAAGCAGAGATCGTTGCAGCCGATCCATCTCCTTATTTCAACGATCATAAAACCAGTGCTGTGGCGACCTCCACTCAATTGAAAACACAACACGGTGAGGTAATATATCACAAAGCACAGTTTACCGGTCTTGAACCGGCTACTACTTACCTCTACCGCGTTGTCACCGGTCAATACCAAAGTGAATGGTTTCAGTTCACTACTGCCAGTACAAGTGATCAACCTTTCAGGTTTATTTACATGGGCGATGCGCAGAAGAGAATATTTTCGCATGTTTCAAGGGTAATGCGTGCTGCCTATGCAAAAGCACCCGATGCTTCCTTCGTGCTGCACACCGGCGATCTGGTCGATCATGCCGACAACGACTATGAATGGGAGGAATGGTTTCATGCAGGTAGTTTCATTCATGCGCAGATACCTGTTGTAGCCCTCCCGGGCAACCATGAATACAACAAAAATTTATTAGGTCAAAGGATAACCTTCTCAAAATACTGGAATCCGCAATTCAATTTCCCGGATAATCATCCCATCGAGGCACTTGACGATCAGACTTATTATTTTGACTATCAACAAATAAGATTTGTTGCATTAAATTCAAACCGGTATATAGAGGAACAGTCAGAATGGCTTGATCGTGTATTAAAAGAAAGCAACAAAAAATGGAATATACTTTCCTTCCACCACCCTTTGCAAAATGCTGTGAAGAGACGACAAAACCAGGAGATAAGAAAACGATGGAAACCCGTTATTGAAAAACACAGCGTAGATCTTGTATTGCAGGGTCACGATCACTCCTACGCGCGGGGATACCTCGATGATGAAGAGAGCGGCACTATTTGCGTGGTTTCAGTTGCCGGGAAAAAAATGTACAACCTCGATAAGCAGGCATGGATGGCAAGAAAAGGTGAGAACACGCAACTCTTTCAGATCATCGAACTCACTGGCGATACACTTCAATATACCTGTTATACTCCTTCAGGTAAAATTTACGATTCCTTTTTACTTCAAAAGCAACAAACGGGCAACAACATATTAGTAGAAACAGGCAATGATTTTCCGGGGGAAAGGATCCATGAGAATACATTGAGGGAAAATTAAGCATTGCCGGGAAAGAGTAACCCGGAAAAGATGCTAATAGACCGCCTGATCAGATAACTATTTGACTTTGTTTGGGTTTGGTAATGTGGTCAAATAAATGGATGCATTATCGTGATTGCTTCAAATAATATTTTCATTGGTAAGGAGGAAATGGGCATGCTTTCATGACAGGGACAAGGCATAGACAAAACCTAAAAGACCATCTTTTTGCTTTCAACAAAAAATCCCTTCATAATTGCTTCATGTTTTTTTAACCGATCAATGGGTTTGTAAAGTACACTATCTTCATTAAGAATCTGTAAATAAATTTTATTGGATTATCTATCATGTTCGAATCCAAGTCTTGCAAAGTTTTAAAAACCATGAATTTCAACTTATTTGATGATTGTTTTCAAAACAAGCATAAAACAAAAATCGGACATTATTCTCAGGCACTATTTAAACCGGATCAATGACCAATTTATCTCATATTTCTTCATTTTCTCATCTTTCCTTTCTGCTTCAAGGTTTCAGATTTATTTCAAATACATGCCCTGCCACTCCCCCCTCTCCACCCCAAAAAAAAACCGCAGGAGAACGTCCTGCGGTTTTTTTATCTCAATAAGAATATAAAGAATGCTTTTTAATTTTTGTCGATGGCATTGAGATCTTCAAAAGAAACTTTAAGTCTTTCTTTCATACTTTCTTCTGCTTTTCTGAGCCAAACTCTGGGGTCATAAAATTTCTTGTTGGGTTTATCTTCACCATCCGGGTTGCCAATTTGTTCCTGAAGATAACCTTCATTTTTTTGGTAGAAATTCTTAACGCCGTCCCAGAAGGCCCATTGGGTATCAGTATCGATGTTCATTTTAATTACTCCGTAGGAGATGCCTTCTCTGATCTCTTCTCTGGAAGAACCGGAACCGCCATGGAACACAAAATTTACTGGTTTGGGGGCGGTTTTAAATTTTTGCTCAATATAATCCTGAGATTTCAGAAGAATCTTGGGTTCCAATTTTACATTTCCGGGTTTATAAACGCCGTGCACATTACCAAACGAAGCGGCAATGGTAAATTTATCAGAAACGCTGCTAAGTGCTTCGTACATTTGCGCTACTTCTTCGGGTTGTGTGTATAATTTTGAACTATCTATACCGGTATTATCTACACCGTCTTCTTCTCCACCCGTAACCCCAAGTTCTATTTCGAGGGTCATACCAATTTTACTCATTCGCTCCAGGTACCTTTTGCATATTTCGATGTTTTCCTCAAGCGATTCTTCACTAAGATCGAGCATATGGGAACTAAAGAGTGGTTTACCGGTTAATTTAAAGTTTTCTTCAGATGCTTCAATGAGACCATCGATCCAGGGAAGCAATTTTTTTGCAGCATGATCGGTATGCAAAATAACCCTTACACCATAAAGCTCTGCCATGAGTGCTACATGTTTGGCACCGGATACAGCACCCGTTATAGCTGCTTTTTGATTTTCATTGGAAAGACTTTTGCCAGCAAAAAACAACGCACCGCCATTTGAGAACTGAATGATAACCGGCGAATTTACCTCCTTAGCTGCTTCCAAAACTGAATTTACAGTGTTGGTTCCGGTAACATTCACTGCGGGTAAAGCGAATTCATTTTCACGGGCAATTTTAAACAATTCCTGCACCTTTTCTCCGGTTACTACTCCCGGTTCAATATTTTTCATCAAGTTAGCTGCCATTTTCTTTTTATTTTTATTTAACGCTTATGATTTGTAATGTATATTAGAAAGATCAAAATTACAAAAATTAAAAAACAATCTACCCTTTGTTTTTGAAAAAGCATGTTTTTGTTTCTCATTGGCAACATACTTCAAAATCTTCAGGAGAAACAAAATAAAAATATTAGCATATTAAAAAAATCATTCTTAATTTAGCAATACATTTTTTTTGTTTAAAACTTATATTTAATTTTTGCAGGGGGTTTATGTTCACCCATATTTAAAAATATAAAATCAAATAAATGCAATCATAAAGGCATTTTATAAAGTTATCTTTTAGTGCTTTTCAAACGAAACAAGTTTCTGATTGTTATCTTTTCGTAAACTGATTTATCATTGGGAAACAAAACGCATACGCATTTAACGAATAATGCGTTAGCAGACATTAAAGCCACCAGAAAACAAACATTTTTTCTCCATGGAAAAAGTATTAATTGTAGATGATGACATTAGCTTTTGCACGATGCTAAAATCTTTTCTTAAAAAGAAAGGGTTTTTGGCTGATGATGTGTACTCACACCAGGATGCACTAAAACTCTCCTCCTACAATAGTTATAAAGTTATCCTTACTGATTTTCGTTTACCGGATAAGAGCGGGATAGAATTACTGAAGGATATAAGAAAAAGGAATGAGCATGCAGTTGTGATTGTCATGACAGCTTACGCTGACATAAGAATGGCAGTGCAGGCCATCAAACTGGGGGCCTTTGAATATGTTACCAAACCCGTAAATCCGGATGAGATCATCATTCATATCAAAAACGGAATTCAGAAATACCGGAAAGAGAAGGAGGAAAATAAAAAAACAGTCAATGACAACAACCAATCCTTCCCTGTGCCCTCAGGAGCCGAAAATCAGTTTGAATATGTTTATTCCGGCAGCAAAGCATCAGAAACGATCCACAAGTATATCGAACTTGTTGGCCCTACCGACATGTCGGTGATCATACAAGGTGAAAGTGGCACAGGAAAAGAATATATTGCCAGAAAAATCCATGAACAAAGTAAAAGGAGCACTTATCCTTTTGTGGCAATAGACTGTGGTTCGCTATCAAAAGAACTGGCAGGAAGTGAATTTTTCGGACACATAAAAGGTTCGTTCACAGGAGCATTGAATGACAAAACCGGCCAGTTTGAAATCGCCAATTCCGGCACCTTATTTCTGGATGAGATAGGTAATCTCTCCTATGAGATACAGGTAAAACTCCTGAGAGCCATACAGGAACGAAAAATAAGAAAAATTGGAAGCAACAAAGATATTCCGGTAAACGTAAGAATCATAACTGCTACCAATGAAGATCTCATATCTGCTGTAAAACGGGGCTTATTCAGAGAAGATCTGTATCACAGGTTAAATGAATTTTCCATACTTGTTCCGCCACTTCGCGAGCGAATAGAGGACATCAAGACCTTTTCGGATTATTTTTTAAAAAAGGCCAATATTGAACTAGGTCGAAATGTCAGAAATATTCCCGGAAAAGTATGGAACTGTTTTGAAGCTTATTCATGGCCTGGTAACATCAGAGAGATCAAAAATGTGATTCGCAGAGCCGTTCTCCTTTCAGAAAACAATGAAATAAAGATTCAGGATCTTCCGCAAGAAATTATTCATGCATGCACCCCGGATAAAAAAAGTTCAGATAATGGAAAACAATTAAGAACCATTACAGAAAAGACCGAAAAAGATATTATTGTATCCACTTTGCATCAGGCAAAATTCAACAAATCTAAAACTGCTAAGATTCTTAATATCGACAGAAAAACACTTTATAACAAACTAAAGCTTTACGGCATCAAAAAAACATCATGATCACCAAAAAACAAGAGGTATTGATCTGAACCAAACAAGTTATCTGAGTTTCATCAACATAAAACTGTAGACCAAAAGCATTCAACTCCCCAATTCCACACTTTTTTGTAGATATTTTCTACACTTTTTTAAAAAGATAAAACCGTGTCATTTTGAAGCAAGGGGCCAGGAAGTCATATATCACTGTTTTTCAATACTTTTAAAATAAAAGACAAGACATTGGCAGTTTGGCATACTATTTACTACGTATGAGATAAAATTATAGATTTCCCCCTATCTACATAAATTTCCCTTTTGTTTTCCTCAGCCGACAGTTCCCCGCTGTCGGCTTCCTCTTTTTATAGAGGTATCACAACTGCTAATCCGGAAAATTTTTCTATTGATTGATCACAAAACAAAAGAGAAATATATCCTTTATCAATCTTTAAACTCAACACACAAGTTTGATCCTCATGATAAGCGGAAGTCCGATAACAGGGTTTGCTCAGGGGAGTCCCTGAGCATCACATATCCTTAACTGCGATCATCAGTGTTGCCAGCATCTGGCCATTGCAAGAATCTGTATTCTGAAAAACAGTAAACACAGGAACCAAGCCCTGACAATAATATTGACACATACGCGGATGATTATTGCCCTAATGAAAAAGCTAAGCAACTATTGACAAAGCGCGTAGGGTTGATATTATGGTAGGAATCTAATGCCACCAGTGAATCCAAAAGCGCATAGCGCTCCATTATCGGGTTCTCATAAAAATCATAAGCACCTCATAATCATAAAACTGTAAATTATAAACAGATAAAAATTCAGTGAAACGCACAATTATTCACTACTGATATACTTTCCGTTTTTTTCTTCCGTTGACTTCATGTATTTTTACAATAATTTCCCGTAATAGAAATGTAATCCAACCATCATGAAAACCAAAAGACAAACAACACAACCGGTAAAGGAAAGCCATCGCTATCCAATTCATTTATTTTTACTTTTTTCTATCATCACTGTTTTTCTTTCAGGTTGCAACCAAAAAGAGTTAGATCGACTTGAAAATGAGAAAGCAGAACTTGAGCAGCAGATACAATCCAACCAGGAAAATGTAGAAGATTATCTTGATGATTTGAATGAGATCGAAAATAACCTGAGGATCATCAAAGAAAAAGAGAATGTAATATCAGAAGACGCCGCAAGCACGATTGAAGGCGAAAGCAACGCAAAAGACAGGATCAATGAAGACATACAACTTATCGGAGAATTGATGGAAAAAAACCGCAATCTGATAGAAAGTCTGAACAACAAGATCAGAAACTCGGATTCGAGGATAAAAGGTTTCGAACAAATGGTGGAAAGATTAAACCAAACCATTGAGGAAAAAGAAATTGAGATAAGGATGTTGCGTAGCCAATTGGCAAAAATGAACATTCAGGTAGATTTCCTTACAGCACGTCTTGACACCCTGCAACAAGAAGCACAGCAAAGAGAACAAATGCTTGAAGAACAGCAGATGCAAATGAACACAGCATACTTTGCTATCGGATCGAAAAAAGAACTTTTGGAAAACAACGTGATTGAACGTGAAGGGGGTTTTTTGGGCATCGGGCGCACCGAGAAACTAAAGAGCGATGCCAATACCGATTTTTTCACACGATTGGATATAACCCAAGACAAGGAGATCACAATCATAGGTGAAAAACCAGAGGTCATTACAGTACATCCCCTGGAATCCTATGAGCTAAAACAGAATGAGGAGGAAGATACCAGTTATCTTGTCATTAACGACCCCGAAAAATTTTGGGAAACAACGAAATACCTGGTGATCCAGATCAAATAAATTGATTTTCGCAAAACAAATGTTGTATGCAACTTTTCATCAGCTAATACAACCACCAAAGGCACTAATATAGATAAAAAAATGCCTGCCTGCTATTTTCTGAATGATAGACGGCGGGCATTTTGTTTTATACAGCAGCCTTAAAAACCATTCAGTTGCATGGTAACAGTAGGAATAAGAAGCAGAAATCCGATAATGATCAGCGTAACAATGAGTGGCCAAACAAATTTCACCCATTTCTGATAGGGAATTTTAGCAATCCCCAACACAGCGATCAAAATGCCCGAGGTAGGGGTGATCATATTGGTAAAACCATCACCAAACTGGAATGCCATTACAGTTGCCTGCCTTGAAATTCCAATAAGATCGCTGAATGGTGCCATGATGGGCATTGTGATGGCCGCCTTGGCAGAACCAGATGGGATAACTATATTGATCACCGTCTGAATCATGTACATTACACTTACCGAGGCCACGTCACCAAAATTACCCATTGCTTTAGATAAACCATACAAGATGGAATCTATGATACCTCCATCTTCCAGCACCACGATAATTCCTCCTGCCAAACCAACAATAATAGCTGCCGACATGATATCTTTCACACCGTCAAGGAACAAAACTGCGATCTGATCAGCACTCTTGTTAATGGAAACTCCACTGGCAATACCTAGTGCCAGAAATAAAGTAGCAATCTCCATAACATACCATGCGTATCCCATAACACCAATAATCAGAAATATGATGGTGTAGGTAAGCAACAACAAAATGAAAAAGTGTACCGATTTCTTTAAACTAAATATACCTGAGATGGCGAATAAACCTGTAAACAAAGGAATGATCCAAAAGGAAAAAGAAGAATTACCAATGGTCAGGGTAGTTTTGGGATACAAAAAAGAAAATATCAACAAAATAACCAAAATAAAAACATACACAAACCAGGCGATCTTTGGGGTATAGTAGGTAATCTTTTCGCTTTCCTCCTGTTCTTTTCTTTTGCGCCAGTATTCATCTTCTTTATACATAATAGAAGATTTTGGATTTCGTCTGATCTTTGATGCATACCGGAGCACAAAAAATATCCCGACAGCATTGATAATCAGCCAGGAAAACATACGATATTCGATCCCCGAAAAAAGGGGAATATCTGCCAGACCCTGCGCAATACCAATGGTAAATGGATTAAGAATAGCGCCTGCAAAACCAAGATGTGCGCCAATATAAACCAGTGAAACCCCTGTAAGAGAATCATAGCCCATAGAGATGGCCAAGGGAATAAGGATGATAACAAAGGCGATTGTTTCTTCGCTCATGCCAAAAACAGCACCAAAAATACTGAACAGTATCATGATCATCACAAAAATGATATTATCAACGCCCAATCGTTGCATGACAGCAGTATGTTCTACCTTTTTGGTGAAATTCAAAAACGAAAAGATACCTACATCGATGGCTTTGCTTTGGTTCATGATCCAGAACGCGCCACCAATCATCAAAATAAAAATAATGATGTTGCTTTGCTTCACAAAACCTTTGAATAAAGCAGAAAAAACCTGCCAGGTCTGCACACTGGCATCAAATTCTGATTGATAGGGTTCGGGAAGGTCATCTTCATAATAAAACTGAACCCCGGTTTTCACTTCTCCGTTCTCGGTGTAGGTTTTTGGAATGTACTTTCCCGGAGGGATAAACCATGTTAAAACAGCAGCGAAAACAATAATAGCAAAAACAATCACATAGGTATGCGGGACTTTTCTTAGCATATTTTCAATACATATTGATGGTCAAACAAAAAATAACTAGCAATTCAAAAACTTAACGATAAATCATAAAGAGATCACCCGGTAAATATACATCAAGCCTGAGGTTTTCTCCCCCCAGTTTTCCATTCTTCTCCTTTACAGAGGCTTGCGGGTTTGAGAACACAAGTACCTGTGATTGCCCTATTACTTCTGCTTCATTATTTTTTATCCAGATGGCGGTAGACTCATCAATACCAATACCGGTAACATCAGGATACTGCAGAATGGCAGTTAACAATCTGTTGTGCCTGCTTCTCCATACAAAGTGCTGATCTACAACTACGTGCTCTAAAAGACCAAGTCCTTCGGCAATTTCAATATTTTGCGCCTCCAGGGTACGAAAAGTGCTTCTGTAGTCTTCATATTTGAGTTCATCGCCGGTGATCATCATTTTACTCATAACAGCGGCACCGGCGCTGGTACCAGCAATCATGCAACCGTTTTTGTAGGCTTCATGGACGGCATCAGCAATTTGGGTACTCTCAACAATATCCATAAACCTCCTCTGATCACCCCCACTGATGTAAATCAGCGAGGCATTTTTAAGGGAGTCTATTCTTTGCCGGGAAGGATTGACATCCTTTTTAAAATTAAATCCAACTACAGCTGCTGAATCCAAGCCATTTTCCCAAAACTGTTCTGAAGACCAAACAATAGCGGAATCAGACAATTCACTCGACATGGGTAGAATGACTACATATCCTTTTTTATCAACTCCGGAGCCAGTGATCATTTTCTGTACCATGCTGTCGGGCCGGCTTCCTCCCCCAATGATAAACAGGCTACCTTTGGCAGAATCCTTACCACCGGCAATCGCACCATCATTCTGAGGATGACAGGAATGAAAGAAAAACAAAATAACAAAAAGAGGGACAAATAAAATAATTCTGTACATTTTTCAAATTTAAAGGATCCATAAAAAAACCGCAAATAGAAATATCTGCGGTTTTACAAGAAAATGAATATTATTTACCAGACTGGAAAAGGTGAATGTTGGTCAAAGCAATCCGGTCATTGTCAGTTGAATCATGATGACGGAAGGCGATATAGATCTGCTCACCTGCAAATCCACTCATATCTATGTTTCGGGTAATCCAAACCCAATTTTCCATTTCGCTGGTAAGTCTTTCCGTGAATACTTCCTGGAAATCATCTGGTTCAGTACCCGAAACAGATACCAGTACACTGTAATTTTCTGCTCTGTATTGAGGGGTATTAGCGGTTGGTGTAATATCCCATTCCAGTTTCATGGAAGAAGTAACTTCAGTAAGATCTATCTGGGGTGTTATAATCCAGTTATCAGGAGTAAGTGCACCAAGATCGGCATCCCATGAGCGTGACAGAATGTAGAATTCACCTTCAAAAGCATCCCAGTACCATGGTTGTCCGTCACCATCTTCGTCTAGCAAAAACCATCCTTCAGGTGGGAAGTTGTTTTCCAATCCGGGATCATCGAATTTCTCCTCGAACAAGGTCGGAACCAGCGAAATCCTGTTTTCAGCAGTAAGGTTGTTATAGTGCAATCCTTGCTGATCTTGTCCGGGAATGGCTTCGAGCGTTACATCATACACCCCGTCGGCGGTATAAACATACACCGGGTTGTCTTCTGAAGAAGTATCTCCATTGCCAAAATCCCACAGATATCCTTCGGCATTGATGGATTGATTCTGAAACGTAACCTGGTAGTTCAGTTCGCCTGTTTGATCATTGTTAACGAAAACCACTTCAAATTCAAAAGCGGCCTGGGTACTGGCCACTGGCACCTTCATTTCTTCTTCCTCGCAGGATGTTGACATGAAAGCCACAAAAAGCAGAAAGAATACTTTGGAACCATATTTTCTGTGCATAAAATATAAACTTTTAAAAAGATTATCCATATCTTTAGATTTCATAATGCAAAATTTTAAAATACAAAAATTAATACCCTGGGTTTTGATCAGTGTTGCTGATAGCATCATTGGCCAAAATTTCATTTAAAGGAATGGGAAACAGCGTTTGATTTTCATGATCAACTCCTTCGAGTATTTCAATGGCTCTGTTTGTTCTGACCAGGTCAAACCACCTATGTCCCTCAAAAGCATATTCAAGCCTTCGCTGTTGTTCAATTTCCCGGGTCAGATCATCATAATTGGTTAGTGTAAACGGCAACAGGTTTGCCCTTACCCTGATGGCATTGATATCGGGAAGAATGAGAAGAGGATCGGCCTCTAAGAGTGTATTCGCCTCTGCCCGGATCAGGTACATTTCTGCCAAACGAAAAACATAGATATTATCGGTATTTGTTTGCAGGTCGCTGTATCTGTTCACGTAAGGTTCTTCACCATTGTATTCAATGGAAACGCCAAATCTTTTATCTTCTTCAGCATAATTTTCAATGATCGATTCTGTGGGAGAAAACTCATATCTACCACTTAGATCTGTGGGAAAAAAGTATTGCGCCATCAAACTGCGATCCTGTTCATTGAACTCAATTTCAAAGATAGATTCGCTGTTTTGGCTGCCATTGAACAACACCTGAAAGTCAGGTTCCAATGCCAATCCAAAATCATTGATTACAGAAGAGGCGGTTTCCACCGCATTGGTAAGGTTGGTTTCATCACCTGTTCTATTGTAGTAATACAAATAAACACGAGATTTTAGTGCAAGCAAGGCCGCCATGGATGCTCTGCCTGCAATGATCTCAGAAGAAATATACTTCTCCGATTCTTCAATATCATCCCATACTGCCCGATAAACATCCTCTACAGAGCTCCTGGATACATTTAAAGATTCTTCATCGTTGGTAACAGGAGATGTTCTAATGGGAATCCCTCCAAACAATCTTACCAGATCAAAATGAGCCAATGCCCTTAAAAAGTACAATTCGCCCCTGATCATATTTTTTTCGGTTTCCCCTATGACGTTTTCGTCAAGCGCTTCGAGGTTAACCAACAAACTATTAATCCGGTTAAGCGCTGTATAGATATCGCTCCAGATACCTTCAACATAAATATTATCCGAGATGATAGAGTTATTGTCCATTTGGTTATAAGCTGCGCTGGTCCCTGACCAATTCAGATTATCGGCACTAAGATCGCCAACAGCAATATAATCCATACCATAATAACCATCAGACTGCAAAGCATCATAGCATCCATTCAATGCCCTCATGGCATCATTTTCACTGGTAATGGCATCATCGGAAGGTATACTGTGCTGTGGTTCAACTTCCAGAACATCGCAGGAAGCAAACCAAAATAAGAAAATGACAAGTAGAAATATTTTATTTTTCATAACAAATGGTTTTTAAAGTCCTAAATTGATTCCAATGGATACAGAGCGAGCCTGCGGGTAAGTGAAAAAATCGGTTCCCTGAATAATGTTGGATGGACCAGCATAGTTTACTTCTGGATCCATGCCACTATAATTGGTGAAAGTGAGCAGATTCTGACCCGTAACAAACAAACGTGCTGACTGCATTCCAGTTCGCGCAAGCAGATCTTTATCAAGGTTATAGGAGAGAGAAACATTTTTCACCCGCATAAAAGATCCATCTTCTATAAATCTGGATGATATTCTGTTATTGTTATTAGGATCGCGACCCGTTGCTCTTGGTATGTCGGTAATATCTCCGGGTTCTCTCCATCTGTCAAGAACAGCAGTTGTCTGGTTGTCGCTTCCTTTCATAGATTCAATAAAAATACGGGTGCCATTAAAGATATCATTTCCATAGGAGAACTGCAGAAAAACACTGAGTTCAAAATTTCCATAAAAAAAGTTATTGGCAAAACCGCCGGTAAAATCGGGATTGGGATCACCGATTTTCGTTCTGTCACTGGCATCGATAACTCCGTCTCCCGAAACATCTTCAAAAACCATATCTCCGGTTGAAGGGTCAACACCAAGGCTATTGAATCCATAGAAGATTCCCAGAGGCTCTCCTACCCTGACACTGTTGCTGCCCCTCCCAATATTATCAAGTGGTTGATCATTGTAAAGGGAAAGAATTTCATTCTCGTTATGAGAAATATTCAGGGAAGATGTCCAGGAGAAATCTCCTTGTTCAATGTTTACAGATTTAATACTGAGTTCCACACCTCTGTTTTGCAATTCTCCAATATTGGACGTGATGCTGAAAAAACCGGAAGTAAGAGAAACCGGTCGGCTAAACAGCAGGTCTTCGGTGCGGTTCTGATAATAATCCAGAGAAACCTCAAGTCTGTCTTGCCAGAAGCCCAGATCCAATCCTAAATTCACCTGGTAGGTAGTTTCCCATTTCAAATCAGGGTTTGCCAGCCCCAGCGGATAAATACCCGATTGTCCCAGATAATTGCTACCTCCTCCATAAAGGTCGAGGTAAGCAAAATCAGGAATTCCGTCATTTCCGGTTACTCCATAACTGGTTCTGATTCTGAATTCATTTATGGGACTGTTCAAGTCCTGAAAAAAACCCTCCTCGGAAACCCGCCATGCCAAAGAAGCGGCCGGAAAGAATCCATAACGGTTGTTTTCACTAAACTTGGAAGAACCATCATATCTGGCAGAAGCAGAAAGGATATACTTGTAATCAAAATTGTATTTCAGTTGAGAAAAGAAGGAATTGATTCCCCGGTTCACCGCATTGGCAGAAGCAGTGGTGATGGTGCCCGCTTCGGCCAGGTATTGCAATTGTTCATTAGGAAAATCAACACCTCTGATAAATGAATTTCTCCTTTGAAACATCTCAAAAGAATATCCTCCAAGGAGTTCCAGGTTGTGAAGATCAGCAAAAGAGTTAACATAACGGAGCGTATTGTTGGAAACAATATTTAATACGTTGTTTTGTGCCGCCAGTCCTATACCATTAGAACGTGCCCCCTGCCGGGTAGTAATAGGGTCATAGCTATGTTCCCTCAGACTTAAATAGTCGAAACTCCACTTGGTGCCCAGTGTAAGATTAGAAAGAATCTTATAGTCTGCAAAAGCATTACCAATGGTTCGATAAGAGTGTGCCTCATTGATCGCCTCTTTACCAATGGCAACGGGATTGGCAAAAGGAGGTTCTTCATTATAAGACCCATCTTCGTTATAAACCGGAAAAACAGCTGGATTGGCAATGGCATTGGCAAGCGGTGCATTTAAGGACTGGTCGCCTTCTACCCTGTTATTCAGAGAATAGCTTGCACCAAATCCGGCACCGATCTTCAGGTTGTCGTTTACTTTATGATCAACATTGAGTCGGGTGTTCAGTCTTTCATAAGAAGTGCCAATGAGAATACCTTCCTGGTTGAAATAACTACCAGAGATATAAAATTGTGTATTTTCATTTCCCCCATTGGCACTGATCTCATAATTACTAAGAGGTGAGGTACTTAAAACCTGATCCAACCAATCGGTGTCCACGGGGTTTTCAGGATTATCAGGTGTAGTACCTTTTAAATCATGCCACTGCTCAGCATTGAGCATCTCGAGTCGTTTTTCAAGATCCTGCCATCCGTAGGTGGCGGTGAAATTGATCTTTGTTTTTTGGGTGGTTCCCCTTTTGGTAGTGATCAGAATAACGCCATTGGTGGCACGAGCTCCATAAATAGCTGCCGCCGAGGCATCTTTCAAAACAGTAATGGATTCAATGTCATTTGGATTAATATCGGATAAAGCATTTATACTTTGTCCTGAAAACCCCACCTGACCATAATTGCCTGTTGTAACCGGAATTCCGTCTACCACATAAAGAGGTTCATTTCCGGCAGTGATGGAGCTGTTTCCACGTATTCTAACCGAAGGAGCAGCACCCGGTGTTCCCGAATTCTGGGTAATCTGCACACCGGCAGAGCGCCCCTGCAGAACTCCGTCAATGGTTTTCATAGGCACATCGCGAATATCATTTTCGCTCACTACACCCACCGAACCAGAGATGAGTTTACTGGATTCAGTTCCGTATCCTACAACAACCACTTCCCCGAGG
>Ga0102941_1000714_pt1 | contig 15546 bp, 11 predicted proteins | sample SalPonR2_C_D2_MG_FD_79281 | JGI IMG/M metagenome (GOLD analysis project Ga0102941, IMG submission 79281) | Salt pond soil microbial communities from South San Francisco under conditions of wetland restoration - Salt Pond MetaG R2_C_D2_MG | ecosystem: Environmental > Aquatic > Marine > Intertidal... | reverse complement strand
TATTCGATTGAACTCCTTATATCTCGGTGGCAAAGTATATTTACAACAGATTTAATTGAAATCCGATGTAGTTATTAGTTTCTTTTCAAATTAATTATAATTTGCTCTGAACGAGTCTGATGTGTTGATAATCTATATTCTCGGGGCATCCTGGGCTATGATATTTATTTGCCTTGCAGATAAAAAATCCATATTAGAATACTTGTAAAATTTTATTTTCTCAATACAATGAATATATAATAGATGTTCATCTTTTTTCAGTCTTCCTTATTCCTCTTTTCTCCTTCCGGTCTTTTTCCTTTAACGCTTTTCTTGTTATCAAATTCTGAGTTATTTGTCTGAAATAGTATGTAATGTTTTTGAAAAAGAAATAGGGTTGAAAAGGAATATATTGAATATTTGATTCAAAGTTGACTATTGTTCAAGAATCAATTAACTTAAAAACCGGGAATTAGTGGTTAATGTTTGATATAATCATTTTATTTATAAATGCTGATAACTTTAAATTTAACTTTTAAAAATATAGGATAAAAAGGTAAGCAGGTTAGAAAATCTAAACTGGTTCTGTTTAATAAGTTTGTCTAGAATTAGAATGAGTTTTTCTGCACACAATATGGTTATCAGCATTAAGAAAAAAAATTTTCACCTTCATTCAATAAATTTATCAATACAGATAAAATATTTAGGTTGTTAGATTTTTTGTTAAACATTAATTAAAGGAGAACCTAATGGTATATAATGAGAAAAGGGAAGAAATTGCTAAAAATGTTAATCAAGAAGAAAAAGAAGTTTCAAAACAGGCCTGGTCGGACTGGAAATGGCAGTTGAAACATTCAATAACTGATATAGATACTTTTGTTGAATTAACAGGGATTGATTATACAGAAGAAGAAAGAAAAAAATTGGATGAAACTGTAGCTAAATTTCCTCTCTCAATCACTCCTTATTATCTATCTTTGATAGAGACAGAAGATTGGGAAAATGACCCTATTTATAAACAGGCCTTTCCCTTACCGGATGAGTTGCTAGTACAGACACACGATATGTCTGATCCCTTATCCGAGGATAAAGATAGTCCTGCTCCAGGAGTTACTCATCGTTATCCAGACAGAGTTTTATTTCATATAAGTAATAAATGTTCGATGTATTGCCGTCACTGTACTAGAAAAAGAAAAGTCGGTGATACAGATTATATTCCTGGCAAAGAGACAATTGAGAAAGGGATACAATATATTCGCGAGACAAGTGAAGTTCGTGATGTGTTGCTTTCGGGAGGTGACCCCTTTTTACTTTCAGAAGAATATTTAGATTGGATTCTGACAGAATTAGATAAGATTGAACATGTAGAAGTGGTTCGGATTGGAACACGTACCCCGGTAGTCCTGCCCTATAGAATCACTGATAAACTGGTTGATATGTTACAAAAACATCAACCACTCTGGATCATGACTCATTTTAATCATCCCAGAGAAGTGACCAAATCAGCTCGAAGAGCTTTGAATACTTTAGCTGATGCAGGATTTCCGCTTGGGAATCAGAGTGTCTTGTTGGCAGGAGTCAATGATTGTCCCCGTATAATAACAGCATTGTGTCATAAATTAGTTGAAAATAGAGTCTGGCCTTATTATTTATATCAATGTGATCTTTCTGAAGGTTTAACTCACTTCAGGACGCCAGTGGGAAAAGGTATTGAAATTATGGAGAGAATGATAGGCCATACAAGCGGTTTTGCGCGACCTACTTATGTGATCGATGCTCCTGGTGGGGGCGGTAAAATACCTGTCTCTCCTAATTATGTGATTTCCTGGTCTACAAATAAAGTAGTTTTAAGAAACTACGAAGGAGTTATAACCACATATAAGGAACCGGATTCTTATGAGGAATATTTCTGTGATAGGGATTGTGATGATTGTGACCTACAGTTGAAACTGGATAGTGCTAGTGAAGAAGATATTGTAGGAATTGAAAAGATTCTTGCCACAGAAGAAGATACTCAATCTTTAACACCGGAAGACATGGAAAGAAGAAATCGGCGAAGTGAAGAAGACGAAAAAGAGGGAAAATAATATATGCATCTGCTTGATTATGTAATTTTCGGATTATATATGCTAGGAGTCCTTTGGATAGGTTATTATTTTCTACACAAAAATGAAGATGCGGAAGATTATTATGTGGGGGGTAGAACTATGTCACCTTCACATATTGGATTATCTATTGTTGCCACTGATGTAGGAGGTGGATTTTCAATCGGCCTGGGTGGCCTGGGCTTCACAATGGGATTGTCTGGCAGCTGGATGTTATTCACAGGTTTAATAGGAGCCTGGCTGTCGGCTGTTTTTATTATTCCGAAAATCAAGGCCATTGACCAAAAATATGGTATGATGACCTATCCCGATTTTTTGAAACATGCCTTTGATTCCGATGTGGCTACTGTAGCCGCAGTTATTTCCGGATTGGGTTATCTGGGTTTTACTGGTGGTCAGGTTTTAGCAGGCTCAAAATTGATAGCAGGAACTATGGTCAAAACTGCACCTTTTGGCATGGATCCATTAAATTTCGCACTTTATGTGATCGGAGTAATTATAATTGGATATACTGTTATGGGCGGTTTGAAAGCAGTTATTTACACTGATACTGTGCAGTGGATTATTTTACTTTTTGGTCTAATTGTGTTGGCTATTCCGCTTGCTATTATTAAGATAGGTGGCTTTAGCGCATTACAGCAGGCTGCACCACAGGGTCATCTTTCGCTTACTAATGTTGATTTTATCCAAATAATCAACTGGATGATTAAGATTGTACCTATTTGGCTGGTTGGTATGACTCTATATCAGAGAATGTATGCCTGTAAGGATGAAAAAGATGCCAAAAAAGCCTGGTATATAGCAGGTGTCTTTGAGTGGCCCATTATGGCTTTTATGGGGGCCTTTCTGGGCATGTGCGGAAGAATATTATTCCCTGAAGTACAGCCAGAAATGGGTTTACCTATGACCATAAAAACAGTTTTACCCATTGGAGTGACTGGAATTGTAGTAGCGTCCTATTTTTCAGCTATTATGTCCACTGCTGACAGTTGTCTGGTGGCCTCATCAGGTAATTTGGTCAACGATCTAATACAAAAATATTTCATGAAAGGGGAAGTTGATAAAGACCGCCATATCAAAATTTCCCAGATAACTACCCTAATTATTGGGGTCCTCGCTATTGCTCTGGCAAGTCAATTTAGAAAAGTTCTGGATGCTATCTTATATGCTTATTCTTTCATGGTTTCAGGTCTCTTTGTTCCCACTTTGGGAGCCTATTTCTGGGAAAAAAGTAGTACTAAAGGGGCTTTCTGGGGGATGATCTCTGGTGGAACCTTTACATTAATTTTAATTATTGGTAATTGGAGTTTACCCTTTGGACTTGAGCCTACATTTTATGGTATAGTAGTATCTGCGGTTGTTTTTCTCGGTCTTTCACTACTTTACCCGGATAAGGAGTCTAGAAATGAAAGATAAAATAGAGCAAATACAGGGTTCAATAATTCAGCATGGAAAATTTAATGATCGAATATATTTAATGAAATTGGACCGTAATGATTATCCTGAAATAGTAGAGAAATTGGAATCGATTGCCAAGGAAAATAATTATTCCAAAATATTTGCTAAGATACCAGAAGATTCAAAGCAGGAATTTTTGAATCGAAATTATGAAATAGAGGCAAGTATACCTAACTTTTTTGCTGACGGTACAAAAGCATTATTTTTAGGGAAATTTATTGATCCTGCTCGCAAAAATATTACTGACAAGAAAAGAGTAGAAGAAGTAATAGAGGTAGCTCAAAGTAAAAATACTCTTGATTCTCCGCCTAAATTGAGAGCAGAATTCTCGTATGAAATCCTGGATAAATCCAGTGCTTCTGAAATAGCAGATATTTATAAGAAGGTTTTTGATACTTATCCCTTTCCTATCCATAACCCCGAATATATCAAGAAGACCATGGATGAAAATTTTATCTATTTTGGTATTCAAGAACAGGATAAATTAGTAGGTATATCTTCTTCTGAGATGGATGAAGAAGAAAAGAATGTAGAAATGACTGATTTTGCTGTTCTACCGGAATACAGAGGAAATAGTTTTGCAGTATTTTTGTTGCAAAAGATGGAGGAGAAAATGAAGGCCAAAGGTATCAATACTTTTTTTACTATCGCTCGCGCAGTATCCTTTGGTATGAATGCAACTTTTGCTAAGATGGGATATCATTATTCCGGAACATTGGTAAAAAATACTAATATTTCGGGCAATATTGAGAGTATGAATATTTGGTACAAAAGCTCAGAGGAGATAATCAAATAACCATATTAACACCTGTTATGTAAACAATTAGTCAGTCTTAGTATGGGAGTGTAGTTATTTGCACTCCCTTTCTTTCTTAGATGGATTAACTTTTTAGCTCCACAAAACTAATATATCCAGATGATAAGGCTGCTCACTCACAGCGGAACAAAGTGCTATTTTTATATTATGGCAAGGATAAGCTCAAAGTATTTCAGTAAGCAACCGATATTAACAAGTAGTTCAGAGAGAAAAGATGTTTGAAAATGAAATCCATAAAAAGTAACACTTCTGGCAATAAAATTGCAATACTTTTATTGGATAAGACAAGGAGGTCGACATGAACAAACTTGCTATAAAATCGGGTCAAAGACATTTCTCAAGAAGAGAAATGGAAGCCGGACTGGAAATTTATTTAATTGAGCGAATTTTGAATGGTGATTATGATAATACTTGCCTCCTCTGGAGTTTAATTAGATCCAATGGTGAGCAAATTCGAGCCTGGCTAAATTCTATGGGGGATCAAAAGATTAAAAAAGAGTTTCGCCAATTACCGCAGCATGTAAAACTTAGTATTAAAGAGAAATGTTTATATGCAATATAAATTGTAAGCCTGGCTATTTATTTGTCACGAGGATCGTACGGGGAAGCCACGATCATGTCTTCGTACTTATGAAATACTTTGCCAGGTGGTAAAGATTTTCTAGTCCAAACATATTTCTTTTTGGTATAAATTACAGGCACAGATCGTGCGGATTTAGCCTGACTATAAAAAGCAGCAATCCCTGCTGCTCGTCTGAGGACAGGATCCGGCATACTTTCCTTCTTTTCGGGATTACGTACTATGACATGTGATCCCCTAATCTTTTGGGCATGAAGCCAAAAATCATTTTTGCTGGCAACATGAAAAGTCAATTCATGATTTTTTTGAGCACTTTTACCTACCAATATATCCCAGCCTCGAAATGTGAAATGTTTATAAGGTTTACTTCCTGTTTCATCTGATTTATTTGACGTCCTCAAATACCTTTTAGGTATAGTTTTATGTAATTCTTTTAATTTATCTTTCTCGTCAATTTCATCCAGCCGGGAAAGATATTTTTTAACTTTTTTTAATTGATCTTGATTATTTTTGATTTCTTTCTTCAATTCGTTTTTTGAGGCTGTGACCCGTTTAGATTTTTTGTAAAATTTGTCTGCGTTTTCCGGTATCGTAAGTTCGGGATCCAATTCGATTTCAATTTTTTTCTCTGGTTCCTCTACATCTGGAAGATTTGCTGATTGAACATGATCTTCGACTTTATGCTGGTAAGCCAGGAGTGTATCAGCTTTTTTTCGATATTCTTCTGTAGTAGGAAAATTTTTCAGGTTCTCTTTTTGCTTATCTATTTTTCGTTCTAGAAGTTTTTGGTATTTATTTAGTTTAGAACGTAAATCTTGTTTTTTCTGAGAAAAATTATACCAGCCAAAATAATATCTAATGTAATTTTCAGTAAAATTTATAATATCATTGAAGGATTCGTATTTTTTATCCAGTGATTTTAAATCACAAAAACAAAAAATAGGTGGTGCACCCTGGTAAATTCTATAATTTTTGTTTGATATTTCTTGTAATATCTGACTAAAAACAGAATAGAACTGCTCTTTTTGTTGTAAGTCCAGAGTCGAAACATATTTAGTTTTATCAAGTTCGCTACGATAACAGATTTCTTCAATCAAGATATCCTGATAGATATTAAAAGGTAAAGCAGATTTAAACAAATGTACCATCGTTTTTTGAGTATTTTGATCTAATATGTTAATAAAATCATTTTTACTAATGGATAAACTCTGGTGACTGGTAAAATTTGATAGGTCAGGAATATTTTTCCTGCCTTTTTCAATAAACCGGCTCTTGAACTCATAATTTTGATCCAAATAGTATATATTTCCATTTGGCCCGAATATTTGGATTAAAAGGTATTCTCCTGATGATAATTCCATTAACATAAAGCGATCATCATGGTCATATTTGACTTGTTCTAATCTCAAACCTTCAATCGCAGAGAAAATATTTACTTTTTGGTTAGGTTTGGGCCGGTTTGGCTCCACGGTAAAGAGAGGTAATGGATTTTTGGTCAAGAATCTTATATTTCTGAATTCTGTGTGGTGTAAGATAGGTAAATTCAATTCCTGTTTTTTATAAGTAAAAGGCTTTTCAAAGACCACTTCGGTCAAGTTACTATTAAAATATTCCGATAAAAATTTTATATGTATCCAGCTGTTAAACATAAAATTGATTAATTATATTTAAATTTAGCGTATTAACTTAATAAATCATTCAAATGAGATGATGTGAGTAGCTCTTCATATTTTTCTTCTGCTAGATCACTATCTGAGGAGAAAAATTCTAGCCTCGGATTGGAATTTTTTGTCCGGAGCATATTTTTCTGTCTTAACTTTCTTTCTAAATGTCGGACCGTACCTTTATTACCATCTAAAATATCAATATCATTATTTACTATTTCTCTTATGATTTTTTTATAGAAAACAAAATGAGTACAGCCTAAAACAATTGAGGAGACCTGTTTCAGATTAATATTGTTGAGATAGTCTTTGACCACTTTACGGGCTCGATTTTTTTTAAATTGATTGTCTTCTATTAAAGTCACCATTTTTGGTGACGGAACCTTGATTAATTGAGAGTGTAAATTCAGGTCAGAAACTAAATTCTGCAATTTTTGCTCCTGTAGAGTCATTTCTGTAGCTAGCAGAACGATTTTTCCAGAATCTGGACTGATATTAGCTGCCGGTTTTATGGCCGGTTCCATTCCTATTATTGGTATATCATATTTTTTGCGTAATGTTGCTACTGCCGCGCTGGTTGCAGTATTACAGGCTAAGACTAATGCCTTAACATCCCTTCTAATTAGATTTTCTACTGCATTGAGAGTTAGTTTTTCTACAGTTTGGGCCTCTTTTATACCATAGGGAGCATTTTTTGAATCACTAAAATAGATGTATTTTTCATGAGGGAGAATATTTTGAGCCTGGGCTAAAACACTTAGTCCACCTTTTCCAGAATCAAAAATTCCAATTGGTTTCTCTTTATTTTTATTTTTGGATTTTGAAACGTTATTTTCCATGCTAAAATTTAAGGGATAGAGACTTGTTTTCGAAATATTATGCTCTAATATTGATTATATTAATTTAATGGAAGTGACTGGCTTCTTTCATAGATATTTTATACCAAAAATAGTATATCACAATAGGAGTAATGAAAAGTAAAGCGACTAGAGTATGGATTGTAAAATTCGAGGTTGGTCCCATTAATAAGAATAATCCCCCTAATAAAAAAGGAAAAATTATAAGATAATTGAAATCGAGTTCTATAATTGCTGCTAGAAAAACCACAAATAGTAGTAATACAGAGGATAAGACAGACGAAAGCAAAAATCGCTTTTTGGTGGTATCTTCTTCGGAAGGTAAATTCTTTATTATCCTTGGAGCGTCATTTATATGGTTTTCGCAATAATATACATTCTTCTTTTTCATAAAAGGCATACCATGTTCTGTTTTGTACTGCCACAACAATTCTTTCCCTTGAGTATTGGCTCTACCACAGACTTTGCAGGGCGGGGTCTTAAAATGAGGATTGGTAAACCACCAGGCGCCAAATAATACTCCAATATGGCAGGCAATCAGAAATATCAATACATCGAGATTTTTCTTTTTGAAGATAGATTTTATAGCCTTGAGTAGCATTTCCATGGGAATCTCCTCTGTTAGTTTTCTTTATTTTAATAAGAAAATATGAAAAAAAATAACATTTTATGAAAAATTTTTGATCAAAGAAATCTCTTCAAATTGGACCAAAACTAAGTTTTTACTATCTAAATATTTTATAACAACTGCGTTACCAAATCCAATTTGGTATCTAGTAAGTTACTCGCCGAAAATAAATATAATACTATATCAGGAGTAATTCCACTTTTAGTTAAATGATTGTTGAAATTATAAATTCAACAATTTATGCATATTAAGATATTAATCCCCGAAGGGGAGATATAAGTTAGCATAGGGTGCTAACCCTATGAAAGAGAATGGTAAAAACAAAATATTCGCTGAAAGCGAATAATAATGGTTCAAAGTATTGTGATATTATTTACTTTCTAGTCAAAATTGCAAATAATTTTGAAGTATCCGATTATCATCGTCTTTACATAAAAATATGGCCGGTAACTTATGATTATTCCTATTAATAGATTGAAACGGCTAATGGGATAGTTCACGATATTTTTGGTTTTCTACGATATAAATCGAAACTAAGTTTTCTTACATACGTTACTCATCAATGAGATACCTTTGGGATTAGTTCAACTTTGAAACGAGTAGTAGCTTTTGAGAGAGGAACTTAGTAATGAACAGAGTTTGTTATTACCGGGATTATTGATTATTCAGCGCGGGAATCATAATTAAGTCTCATAATTTTATTTATTTATTGTGATAAATTTTTTTAACTTTCCGCCTGTGAAGAAAAATAAAGAAAAAAGGATTTTGGATGGAAGATAACCAAATTTTTAAATATGTTGCTAACAAACTGGATTATAAATACAAGCAGGTTAAAAAATTAATGCAGCTGCTTGATAATGATAATACTGTTCCCTTCATTGCGCGCTATAGAAAGGAACAAACAGGCCAGCTGGATGAAACGGATATTAGAAAAATACAAAAAGAAGTTCAGAAAAAACGTAATTTAGAGGAGAAACGGGATAAAGTTCTGCAGAAAATAGATGAACAGGATGAATTAACTGAGAAATTAGAGAAAAAAATAAAAGAGGCCCCTACGCAACAGGAGCTTGATGATCTATATAGACCTTTTAAAAAGAAAAGAAAAACTAGAGCGGAGAAAGCGCGAAAAAAAGGTCTGGAGCCGCTGGCCCAATTAATATTACTTCAAAAAACCACTCAAGGAGATCCAGCAGAGCATGCCCAGAAATTTGTCAAATCAGAAGAAGAAGTAGAAAATATTGACAAAGCGCTGCAGGGAGCCCGAGATATTGTTGCTGAAACAGTCTCCGATGATGCAGAAATCAGAAAAAAAATCCGTAAATATTCTTTTGAAAATGGGGTTTTGTATTCAGAAAGAAAAAATGAAGAAGAAAATAACAAATATGAAGTATATGATGAATATGAAGAACTTGTCCAGGAGATTCCTTCACATAGAGTTCTGGCAATTAATAGGGGAGAAAATGAGGATTATCTGCGGGTAAAAGTTAAAGTTGATACTGATGTGATTCTTAATATAATTGAAAATAAATATGTAAAGAATAGGAAATCAATTTTTAAGGATCATCTCCAGGAAGCTATAGAAGACGGCTACAAAAGATTGATTAAGCCTTCTATAGAAAGGGAAATAAGAAATCATCTTACTGAAGAAGCAGAGCAGCAAGCTATAGATGTATTTTCAGAAAATTTAAAAAATCTATTGCTTCAACCTCCTCTAAAAGATAATATAATTATGGGAATTGATCCGGGCTTTAAATCTGGTTGTAAAGTAGCTGTGATCAATAAAACTGGGGCTTACCTGGAAGGCAAGACAATTTACCCCCACCCTCCTCAAAAAGAATATCAGCAAGCACAAAATATTATCAAAGATTTGATAAAAAAATATGAGGTAGAATCTATTGCTATTGGGAATGGAACAGCCAGTAGAGAAACGGAAAAATTGGTTGCAGATTTGCTTTCAAATATAGAAAAGGAAGATCTGGGTTATATAATAGTAAATGAAGCTGGAGCTTCAGTCTATTCAGCTTCACCTCTGGCCAAAAAAGAATTTCCGGATTTAGAAGCCAGTATGCGGGGCAATATTTCGATCGCAAGGCGTCTTCTTGATCCTCTAGCAGAACTGGTCAAAATAGATCCACGCCATATCGGAGTAGGGCAGTATCAGCATGATGTGAACCAAAAAAAGTTGAATAAAGAACTTAGGAATGTCGTCGAAGATTGTGTGAATCAGGTAGGTGTCAATCTAAATACTGCTTCTGCTGCTCTACTGGAACATGTCTCCGGTCTGACTAGTTATACTGCTGAGAATATAGTAGATTATAGGGCGGAACATGGAAAATTTAATAATCGAGAAGAATTAAATGAGGTCAAAGGCATTGGGATCAAAACATTTCAACAGGCTGCTGGGTTTTTGCGTATTCCGGACTCGGAAAATCCTTTTGATAATACTTCTATCCACCCTGAATCTTATGATGTAACCAGACAACTGCTGGACTATCTAAATATAAGTAAGGAACATTTAGGAAGTGAAAAGATAAAAAAGCAGCTCAATGATCTAAATATTACTATCTCAAAGTTGTCACAAGAATTAGAAACCGGTGAACCAACTTTGAGGGATATTATTAAAAATTTGAAGAAACCAGGGCTGGATCCGCGCGATGAATTACCGGAACCAAAGTTGAACCAGGAAGTTCTCTCTATCAGTGATCTAAAAGAAGGAATGGTACTACAAGGCACTATTCGTAATGTTGTGGATTTTGGAGCTTTTATTGATATTGGAGTAAAAGAGGATGGATTAATTCATATTAGTGAATTGTCGAATGATTATGTAGAACATCCTTCCGATATTGTTGCTGTAGGTGATGTTGTTAATGTTGAAGTGCTTTCAATTGAAGAAGAAAGAGGCCGGATAGGCCTACGTTTGATGAGTTGATTGATTTTATGTGATTACAGTTTAATTAAAACCATCTAAAATGATAGAAATACAGGATATAAAAAATAATAGCATTGCTGAAGATCTGGGTCTTTCCCCGGGTGATCAGATTATTTCGATTAATGATAATAAAATAACAGATTTTCTTGATCTTAATTTTTATGAATCGAAAGCTTATATTGATCTGATTTTTATGAAAAATGAAGAGGCCTTTGAAATAGAAATAGAAAAGCCACCGGAGGAAAATTTAGGTGTCGTGCCTGAGAAGGAACAGATAAAAACTTGTTCTAATGACTGCGTTTTCTGTTTCATCAAACAAAATCCAGCCGGACTTAGAGATTCATTATATATTTCGGATGAAGATTATAGGTATTCTTTTTTGTATGGTAATTTTGTTACTCTCACGGATGCTGAGCAATCTGATTTAGATCGAATAGTGGAGCAAAAATTATCTCCACTTTATATTTCTGTTCATGCTACTGATGAAGAAGCCAGACGCCGTTTATTTCAAAGTTCGGAAGAAGGAAAGATACTGGACAAAATAGAGTTTCTAGCTGATAATGGTATTGAGATGCATACTCAGATTGTTTTAGTACCGGGCTACAATGATAAAAATATTTTGGAACAGACAATTCAGGATTTGGCTAAATTTAGAGATGCAATAAAATCAGTGGCTATTGTACCGGTCGGCTTGACAAAACATCGGGAAGGACTGACGGATTTAGATAGAATTCAACCAAAGCAGGCTGAGAAAATTATTATGAAAGCAGAATTCTGGGAAGAAAAATACAGTAATAAAGATGATAATCCATTTGTTTACCTTGCTGATGAAATATATCTAACAGCGGAAGTACAATTTCCAGAGGAAGAGCATTACGGGGATTATTATCAGCTCGATAATGGAGTGGGCTTGGCTCGAAAGAAGATTGAAAAAATTAAACAAGATTTAGAGGAATTGTATTCACAATTAACCCGGAAAAAGAAAATATTAATAGTTACTGGAGAATCAGGTGAACAAGTTTTTGAGCAGTACCTTCTACCGGTGCTAAATAAGATCAAAAAATTAGATCTTGAGATTTTTGCAGTAAAGAATAATTTTTTTGGACGATCTGTAACAGTGAGCGGACTTTTGACTGGAAAAGATATAATAGAGCAGGTCCAACCAGTTGCCGGGAATTATAATCATATATTTTTGCCCTCTGTGTGTGTTAATAAGGATGGCTTATTATTGGATGATACTACACCCGGGGAGATCGAGGAGAAATTAGAAACAGAAGTTAGTTTTGTAAATGATGATTTGATAAAGAGGATAATGGATGTCAGCTAAACCATTAGTTGCAATAGTAGGCCGGCCGAATGTAGGCAAGTCTACTTTGTTTAATAGGATGATCGAAGATAGAAAATCAATAGTCGATTCACAGGCAGGGGTTACCCGGGATAGAGTCTATGATGAAGTGGAGTGGGCTGGAAAAGAATTTTCAGTTGTAGATACGGGAGGATATATACCCAATTCAAAAGATCAAATTGAGCAGGCTACCCGTTCTCAGGTTCAGGTTGCAGTAGAAGAGGCTGATTTATTGTTGTTTATGGTGAATGGTAGAAATTCAGTCACTGGAATTGACCGGGAATTAAGCCAAATACTACGAAAGAGCGATAAACCGATTTTATTAGTGGTTAATAAGTGTGATAATGCAAAATATGAAAAGAATAAATTGGATTTCTACGAATTAGGTCTCGGTGATCCTTTCCCCATTTCTGCGATTAATGGAAGAAATGTTGGCGACCTTTTGGATAAGATCGTAGAAAAATTACCAGTATTAGAATATGATCGGGAAAGAGAAAATTTTAATATGTCGGTGGTAGGTAAACCGAATGCGGGGAAATCCTCCCTGGTTAATGCTATGCTAGGCAGTGAGAAATCGATTGTCACTGAAAAACCAGGCACTACCCGTGATGCAATAGATACTGATTTTGTCTATGAAGGAACCGATATAACCCTGGTCGATACTGCTGGGTTAAGAAAACGGAAACGAGTAGATGATGGAGTAGAATTTTATAGTGTTGTTCGTGCTAATAAAGCTATTCAAAGATGCGATGTAGCGGTTCTGGTTATTGATGCCTATCAAGGTTTTACAAAACAGGATGCCAATATTGTCAATAATATTTTTGATAAAAATAAGGGTTTAATATTAACCTATAATAAGTGGGACTTGATTGGAGGCGATCAGGAAGTTGCCCAAAATTATTTTGATCAGACTACCAATTTTTATTCGGATCTGAAGTATTATCCCTTTTTATTTATCTCTGCTTTGACAGGAAGAGGAGTAGAAGATGTATTGGAAATGGGAATCGAAGTATATAATAAACGTAAAAGAAGAGTACCAACCAATAACTTAAATGAATATTTAAGAACTATAATAGATGAAACACCACCTCCTTCTAAAAGAGGTAACTACATCCAAATTAAATATATTACCCAGGTCAGTACTGAACCTCCGGTTTTTGAATTTTTTACTAATTTTCCTGATCTAATTGGAAGAGATTATAAAAAGTTTTTGGAAAGAAAATTACGGGATGAATTTGGTTTTAATGGCGTGCCATTCGTAATGCGGTTTAGAGAGAAATAATGCAAAAGTGGTCGGACATAGTATTGATTCTGATTTTATTGCCTATTTCGCTTTTTTCAAAAATTTCAGTCTCAAATTATAGACAAGAAGGGACAAAAGTTAGACAGATACGAGGCTTGAGAAAAAGTAGTGAAATAAAGCGGCCTTCCCTTCCTAAAACTCATCAAACAAAAAATTTTACTTTTCACTATACCCTAACTGGTCCAGATTCAATTTCAAAAGTGGATAAGGATGATAACAGTATCCCTGATTATATTGATTCGGCTGCTACAGCTGCAGAATATTCCTATGATCTGTTACTTGATTCATTAGGATATTCACCTCCACCTCTTCAAAACCAAAGAGTGGACGTATATTTATATAATTTGGAGTATCCTACCTGGGGCTACCCGACACAAAATGAGAAAGTAAAAACCACATCCAGAGAGTATGATTATTATTCTTCTATGAATATTGAAAATGATTTTCAAGGGGAGTATGGACTTGGGAAATATGAAGCAGTGAAAATTACTATTGCTCACGAATTTTACCATATCGTCCAATTAGGTTATAATTATTTTGAAAGTGGAGAACTACCAGGCCAGAAATATGGTGACACTTATTTTTTAGAGTGGTCTTCAACATGGTTTGAAGATGTAGCCTATCCTCAAGTAAATCACTATGATTATCAATTATTTAATGAATTTTTTAATTCAGCTCAGGAACCTCTCTGGACCTATAGATATCGCTATTCCCTGTCTACTTTTTTGAAATATTTATCTAATGATTTTGGAATCAACCTAATTACAAAAATATGGGAAAGTATTAAAAAAGGGAATCAGGCTTTTTACGCTCTTAAGGAGGTATTATTGGAAGAAACTGGGAAAAGACTGGCCTGGCACTGGAATAAATTTTTCCGTGTAGCATATTACTCCGGGGATAATTATGTTCCTGAGAAATCTATTTGTCCGGATGCAAAATATTTTAAAGAATTAAGAATAGATTCTACCAGTTATCAGGTTTTTGAGGGTAAACAAACGATTCAATCTCGAACCTCTCCCTATTCTACAAATTCTTTTACAATATCTTTTGATAAATCACAGTATTTAGGAGTAGATAGAGAAAAGAATTACGGTGACAGCCTTTTAACTGGATATATAATTGAAAGTGAAGAACAATCTGATCTGGAATCTGAGTTCAATTTAAATAGATATAGTACATTGGGAAAGGTCAGTCAGCAGAATAAATTAATCATTTTTGCGACAAATAAGACCATGGAAAATGTTGAATATAGTTTTGTTGTTTCTGAACGACCAAGACCCTTTGTTGATTCCAAAATTTCAAATCTTTATCCCAATCCTATTGATCCTTCTTTAAAGAATCATATTGCAGTAGAAATTAAAACAGATTCCCGCAATAATAATTTGACCCTTGCTTTGTTTAATATACTGGGCCAGAAAGTGAAGGGACATAAATATATTTTGCCCCAAAAATCACATGGAACCCGGGTTTACCAATTTCCTATTTCCAGAAGTTTAGCTTCGGGAGTCTATATTATAAGATGTCAAACCGGTCGGGATGTAGATACCCGGAAAATTACAATCCTTAAATAATGGCTTTATTTTTGTAATGAAAAGAGTTGCTCAAACAGCTCAATATGAAGAGAAAGTAAAAAAGTCAAAATTTATGGGCTACTGTTATCCAGTACAAAGTAAAGCAGAAGCCGAGAAAATAATTACTGAAAAAGAAGAAGAACATTATAAAGCAACTCATGTCTGCCGGGCCTATCGCATTTTAACTAAAAATGAAGTATATTCTTACAATACGGATGACGGCGAACCAGCCCAATCTTCTGGTCCTCCTATAGAATCAGCACTTGAAGGTCGCGGTCTAGTCAATAGCCTTTGCATTGTAGTAAGATAT